>FWPV01012002.1_pt1 | contig 13531 bp, 9 predicted proteins | sample 2228371 | NCBI WGS metagenome assembly FWPV01 (sample SAMEA103939776, study PRJEB20133) | metagenome | reverse complement strand
GCCATCATCGCCGGCATGGCCGAGCGCGACCGCCACCAGATCGCCGCCGATTTCGCGGCGCTGGAGCCCGGCAAAGGGCCGCTTTTGGACCAGCTCGAGGCGCTCGGGCGGCGTCATCTGGTCGAGGAGCCGCGCGAAAAAGCGGTGATCTGCCTGCAGATCTGGGCCGAGGCCGCGCGTAACCCGGCGATGTCGCAGATGTGCGCGGCGATCGACGGCACCGTCGCGGGCGGCCTGGCGCAGGCCATCGCCGGGGCGAAGGCCCAGGGCGAGCTGCCGGCCGATCTCGATGATGCGCGCTTCCTCCAGGCCGTCTTCATGATGGCGGACGGCTTCTTCTGCCGGCGCGCGACCGATCCGGCCTTCGACGCGGCCATGGCGGCGGACACGCTGTTTGCGGCGATGCGCGGCCTCGCCCGCGTGCTGCTCCGTTCCGACGCGGGCGACGTATCATGAGCGCAGCCGTTTCCACCCGTCGCCGCGGCGACGTTCAACGAGGATCCTCTCTTATGTCGGCCCTGCTTGCCGGAGTGCGTCTCGCGGCGCTGTCGCTGCTGGTCTCGGCGGCTTCGCCCGCCCTCGCCCAGGCGCCCGCCGTGCCGGCCGGCCCCACGGGCGGCCCGTCCGTCACCGTGACCCGCGCCGATTCGGCATCCACCATTTACCACAGTGGCCGAGTCACCTTTGCCGCCGGGTGCGGCCTATGGTTCGGCATCGCCTGGCGGCAGCCGGAGGCGAGGGTGGATGGCCAGGGGCCGACCTACGCCGACGCGGTCGAGCGCATCCTGGCCTTCTTGCAGGCGCAGGGGTTGGGCGGCGAGCGCTCCAGCGGCTACGGCGCTTTCGCCTGCCAGGCCGATACTGCTTTCACCCTGCCAGACCCGGCGCCCGGCGGGCCTGCCTGGCTGCTCAGCCGTTACCATCCACAGCTTACTGAGCTGCCTGCGACGCTGGCCCATCCGGATGCCGCTTACAGCCTGACATCGGCGGCGGGCTGGTTGCACACCCTCGATGCCCCCGACCAGCGGCGCAAGCGGCTCTATCTGGTCACGGAAGGCAGCATCGTCTGCCCGCCTGCCTATCCCGCTGGCGATGTGGCCGATGTGCGGCCCACCTACAACGGCGCGGCTTTTCCGCATCCGGTCTATCGCTACGGTCTGGTCCTGGCTGCCGGGTTGCCCCTGCCCTCGGAGGTGCGCCATGCCTGATTACCTCCAATATCGCGTCAAGATCTCGTTGCTTACCCCGCTGCACATCGGCAACGGCCGCGTGCTACTGCACGAGTACGACTACACCATCGCCAACGGCAAGACCTGGCGCATCAACGAAACCGCGTTGCTGGACGCGCAAAACGTAGATGATCCCCACCTGGCCGAGCAGCTCATGGGCGCCAAACCCGCGCAGTTGCTCGACCCAGCGGACTTTCGCCCTGACAGCGGCTTCTTCCGCTATGTGCTCAGCGGGGCGCCGCGCTCCAAAGCCGAGGGCGCGCAACTATGGGAGCAGCTCAAAGACCCCTTCGACAAACCCTATTTGCCGGGCAGTAGCCTGAAGGGCGCGCTGCGCACGGCCCTGGCCTGGCACGCCTGGCAGGCGCGCGGGCTGCGGCCCGATCCAACGCAGGTAGGCCGACGACGGGAATGGGCTGCGCTAGCCTATGAGCAGCGGCTTTTCGGTCGCGACCCTAACCATGACCTGCTGCGGGCGTTGCATGTGGGCGATAGCAATCCCGTGGAGCCGGCGCAGTTGATGATCGTCAACGCGCGCGTGCTGACGCGGGGGGGCAGGCTAGGCTCTCCTATCGAGCTGGAGGCCCTGCGGACCGATACCTCCCTGGTCCTGGCGCTCAAGATCGATCGGGCGCTCTTTACAGAGTGGGCGCGGCGGGCCGAGTTGCCACGCGAAGGCAGGGATTGGTTGGAGAGGTTGCCTCAGATTGTCCAGGCGCACAGTGCTGATCGCATCCGTCGCGAGCTGACCTGGTTTGGCCAGATCAGCAACGCGACGCGGCTGCAAGATTTTTATCGCCAACTGTCCCAGGCCAGGCTTGGCAATCGGCAGTGCCTGCTGCAACTGGGCTGGGGCGCCGGCTGGGAGGACAAGACCTTCGGCTCCCGGCTGCAGGCCGACCAGCGGTTTATGGAGCGCATCATCTCCGATTACCATCTGGCGCGGGGCTCCCGGAAGCCAGGCGATCCCTTCCCCAAGAGCCGTCGCGTTGCCGTCGGCTTTCGGGACGGCCAGGAATACCCGGCCTCGCCGTTGGGTTGGGTGCTGATGGAGATGGAGGAGCTGACATGAAGTTGCTGACCTTCCTGGGCGCTGCCGAGGCCTATGTCCAGTTCGCCAACGGCCGGCGCCTTACCAGCCTGCCCAAGATCGCCGATGCGCTACAGCTCTACCATGAGTTGGGAGATGCGCGCAACGATTTGCTGCATGCTGGCAAACGGCCCGGCGCCAGGGAGTCGGCCGTGCTGGAACGAATCATCCAGGGCCTGTGCAGGCGGCTCGACGAGCTGCCGCTGCCGGAAGAGTAGGGACGCACGGCGTGCGCCCATGCATGGTGTGCGTGTCAAATCGCGGCCAAGCTGGGCCACGGTGTGGGTGACGGTAGGTGGAGGCTCCTGCGTTTGGGTGACGGCTTGCCGGTGGGATTCAGGCTGCCGTGGCCGCCACCTCTGAGGCGCAGGGTCCGCTGATGGGCGAGGTCCATCAGATACCTCCGGCCGGCGCGGGGGCGAATTCCGCCGCCTGGACGTAGGCGGGCGCCGTCGCAGCGGTGGGCTGCGTCATGGCCACCGGCTGTTGATCCAGGTTGGCTTCCAGGATGCGCTTGACCGTCAGGCAGTCGCCGTCGCCGTAGGCTTGCGCTCGGGCGCAAGCCGCCTCGAGCCGCGCATCGGTGAAGCGTTCCGCCAGGCGCAGCAGGTGGGCGGTGCCATCGGCCAGGAACTGGGCGTCGTCGTCGTCGAGTTCGCGCAGGACGCGGCCGAGCTAATAGCAGGAGGGGAGGGAACGTTCGACATCAGAACAGGCGCGGCGATGACCGCGAAACCCGTCCATCTCCGGCCGTCGCCCAGGCCCGCACAAGGGCTGTGCGCCGAGTTCAGTTTGACCATTCTTCCGTGGGTCGCTATGCTTTCTCCGGAGGTAATGCGTGAGCGTGGAAGCAGCCATCGCCCCAGAAGTCATGGCCAGATACCGGCGCACCGCCCAGGCGCGCGAGGCTGCGCGGCGACGCGAGATCGAAGGACGCCGTCAGGCGGCCTGGTCGGTCGCACGCCAGGCCGCGGCCGTGCTCAGAGAGACGTTCGGCGCCACGCGGGTCATCGCCTTCGGTTCCCTGGCCCACGGCGCCTGGTTCGGACCCCGCTCCGACATTGACCTGGCCGTCGAGGGTGTGCCGGCTGACGCCTTCTGGCGCGCCTGGGCCGCGTTGGATCGGCTGGCCCCTGGCTTCGAGATAGACCTGGTTGCCATCGAGGCGGCTTCCGAACGACTGCGGGACGAGATTATCAGCCAGGGAGTGGCTCTATGATCGCCCGCTATCGGACGCTGGCCCGGCGTATTCAGCTCGAGGTCGAGGAACTCGAACGTACCCAGGCGGTCATCCAGCGGCACTGGCAGACGGCCATCCGGACTGCGACCGACCAGGATGCGTATCTGAACTCCGTGGCGCTCAATCTGCACAGCTTCTACTCGGGCCTGGAGCGCATCTTTGAGTTGATCGCCCTTGAGCTCGACGGCGGCGTCCTGGGCGGCGATGCCTGGCACGCCGAGCTGCTGCGTCAGATGGCCCTCGATGTGCCAGAGGTGCGACCGTCCGTGCTTCAGCAAGGCGCCGCTGCCCAGAAGGTCAGCCACGGCGGCGCAACCGACTTCACATGCTCCCACGTGCCCGGCTCCGGCTCCGGCTCGTCGCTCAGCTCCTCCCACACCCCCTTGAGGACAAACCCCTGCCCGGCTAACCCATTGATGATCGTGTGCAGGGTGTGCCGAAACTCGCGCGGGCCGGGCAGGCGCTGGCTGCTCCCATCCGGGGCGACGACGTCCCAATAAGGATCGTCCGCCTCCGCCCCCTGCACGTACGGACGCCGTAACAGGTACCCCTCTCCCGTCCAGTCGCTCTCGTCCAGGCCGAAAACAAACGGGTTGGCGCACATCATGCGGTACAGCCCGCCCGGCCGCAACACGCGCGCGACCTCCCGAAAGACGACGACGGCGTCGGGCACGAAGTTGATCGAGTATGCCTGCCAGACGACGTCGAAGCTGGCCGGCGCGAAGCCGCTGAGGTCGCGCATGTCGCCCAGCACGGTCCGCACCTCCACGCCGTAGTGCGCCGCCGCCGCGCGATCGCGCTCCAATTGAGTGGGCGCCAGGTCGAGCACGACGACGCGCGCCCCCAACAGGGCGAACGCGACCGACTGCTGCCCCCCGCCGCTGGCCAGACACAGGACATCGCGGCCCGCCACGTCGCCCAGCATCCCCTGCGCATCTACCACCCGACGCGCCGAACGCTCATCGAGATCCAGATAGGGACGCGAGTAGAGGATGTGGGCGCGCGCCAGCGCTTCCCAACGAGCTTGGTTGTAACGAGCAAGGTCGTCCATGGGAGGCTCCTGAGGGATGGTGTGTGACGAGTGACGAGTGACGAGTGACGATTGACGAGTGACGATTGACGATTAACGATTGACGAGTGACGATTGATGCGTAACGGTTGACGATCAGCGACGGAGTTCGATGGCTCCCGCCAGGCGCACGTGATCGCCCAACGGCGCGTCGTCCGCTCCGTACGCTGGCAGCCGATCGCCGCTGGCCGGATCGTAGAGGCCGATCGCCACGTCGTAACGGCCAGGCGGCGCGTCGGCAGGAACAGGGATCTGGTAGGGGTCGCGCACGCGGTCGCCCACCCGCCACAGCGACAACGGCTGCGTCCCCCAGACCGGCGGATTGTCCTGCTGCCCGCGCACCACCCCATCGGCGCCGACGAGGTGGCCGAAGACGGTAGAGGACGGCGGCGCGTCGGCCAGTGCTTCCCACGCCAGGCTCAGGCGCACGACCTCCCCCGGCCGCACGCGCGGCGTCTCCACGTGGACGCCCAGCAGCCTGGCCGCCTCTCCGAAACGAGCGTCCACCCGCGTCCCCAACGGCCCCTCGAGGCGGGCGCGCAGCTCGGGACGCGGCTGCGGCCGCCGCGCGCCCGCCCGAAAGCGCATCAGATGCCAGAGAGTCCCCTCCCCCAGCAGGCGGGGCGCTAACGCGCTGTCCCGAACGATGGGCCGCAGCCGCGCGCTTACGTCCCAGACGTCTTCGCCATCGAGGATGCCCAACGCGACCGAGAACTCCTCCAGCTCGCCCGACCACCAGGTGAAGGTGTCGGCGACCACGCGCACGGTCGCGCCCGGCTGCCAGCGGCTGGTGGGGTACCACACCAGGGTCATCTGCGGCAGCTCGCTGGCGCCGCGCAACTGATACCGCTCGTCGGCCAGGTACAGAGTGACGGCGTAGTCGCGGTCGAGCGGGCGCAACGCCTGGAAGTAGAGGGCGTAGAACGGCTCGCCGTCGCGGCGCGGCAGCAGGTCGAACCCCAGGAACCGGATGGCTGGCGGCGCGCCCGCCGGGGCGAAATCAACGACGGCGACGTGCTGCGGCGCGCCAGTAGCCTGGGCGAAGGTGAAGAAGGCGTCGGGCAGGGGCCGGACGGGCGCCCCGCGCCGCAGGAGGATATAACCGTCGGCGGCGTCGATCACGCCGTAGCCCGGCCGTTCGACAACGTTGGCCTTGAGCCAGGCATGGATGTTCTCGTAGTTGTAGCCCGGATAGGTGACGACGTCGAGCAGCAGATACTCGCCGCTGACATCGTAGGGGATGATCGTGATCCGGCGACGCTGGGTCAGGTGGGGATTCAGATTCTGTTGGGTCGACACGCTGGCGTCGGCGGGAATCTGCGCCAGGAAGCGCCCCAGCAGCCGATGGTGCGCCGTCACCCGCGGCGGCTCGTAGTCGCGGGCGAGCGGCGTGAAGCCATTCTGCCACTGGGCGACGAGGGAAAGGAGCAGGGCAAGCCCCGCCAATCCCAGCGGCGCGCGTCCAACGATCGGGCGAGCGAGACGTCGCGGCCAGGCCGGCTCCGCGAGGCCCAGCGCCGCAGCGATGAAGAGGACGGGGACGATGGGGGCGACGTAGTGGCGGCCGAGGACGTGTTGCGTCGGGTTGCTGCTGAGCAGGTTGACCGCCAGCGAGGGGACGGCCAGCAACAGGGCCGGCCAGCCGAGCAACGGGATGAACCCCAATGGCCACAACAGGCCCACTCCATAGCGCGCCGTCTCCCAGCCCAGCAACGCGCGCGCCGCGGCCGCGATCAGCGCGGGCGCATTCGTCCACGTCAGCCCGGCCGGCCCCAGGACGTCGGTGTAACGGCTCAGGAACTGCGATTGCCCGCCCAGCGTGTAGCGGGGGATCACCACGAAGAAGCTGATGATGAACCAGACGGCCGCGACGACGATCAGCGCGACCCCGACGCGTGGCCGACGCTCCCAAAGCAGGGCGTAGATCCCCAACATGCCGATGACGAGCGGCATGTCTTCTTTGGTTGCCAGGATCAGCAGCGCCAACACGGCCAGCCATCCCCAGCGCCTTCGGCGCAGCGCCAGGAAAGCGAATGGGAGGAGGCCCGCGACCAGCGTCACGGCGTGGAAGTCGTCGAGCAGCGCCCATTGCAGGGGCGGATTCAGCAGATAGGCGGCGGCCAGGACGACGCCCACCCACGGTTGGCCCGTCGGCAACGTCGCCAGGCGGTAGACGCCGAGCGCGCCCAGCGCGACGACCACAGCCTGCAGGATGAGCAGGATGCGCACATCGCTCCACAGCCAGTAAAGGGGCGCCAGCAGGAAGTAGATCGGCTCGACGTGCATGGCCAGCCGCGAGGGATAGCGAAAATCGGCGCTCTTGCCGATCCAGTTGGTGAACTCCAGCGGCCGGCCGTGCGCCGTATTCCACACCGCCTGATCGACGTTGCCCAGGTCATAGCCGCGGGCGTTGAGGGTCTCATAGCGCAGGACGGCGAGGTAGCTGAACCAGGCGGCGTAGGCCAGGATGAGCGCGAGGGTCAACAGGAGAGGGCCGCGCTCCGCCCAACGGCTTGCGCGGCTCATGGCGTGACCACCTCGACGGCGGGCGTCAGCTCGACGAAGTCGCGAGCGCCGCCGTCGCTGATGTTCAGTCGCGCGCCGGTGATCGGATCGTAGAGGCCGACGCGCAGGGTATAGCGCCCCGGCTCCAGGTCGGACGGCAGATCGAGCGTGTAAGAGTCGGCCACGATCTCGCCGGGGAGCCAGGACGTGGTGGGCGCGGCGCCCGCCTGCGGCGCCTGATCGCATTGGGCGCGGATCTGGCCCTCGGCGTCGATGAGATGCACGAAGACGGTGTACGCCTGGTCCATCTCCGCCAGCGCCTGCCAGTAGAGGGTGAGGGCCAGCGTCCCGTCGGGCGTCGCTGGCCCCGGCTGCCGGTCGTAGCCGAGCAGGCGCGCGACCGGCTGATGGGTGGGGTTGGACCAGGCGACGTCCATGGGGAATTGGGGCTGCGGCAGATCAAAGCGGCGAGGACGCGCGGCGATCGTGATCGACCCCAGCGACGTGACGACCTGCGGCTGTCCTGCGCCCTGGCTGATGACCAGCGCCAGCTCGTAGCGGCCGGCGGGCGCCTGGTTGGGCAGGAGAGCTGGCCACTGCTCGCGCACCACCTCGCCCGTCTCCCACTGCTCGGGCGGGTAGCCTGGGCTGAGCGGGCGCATGGCCTGACGTCGCCAGGCCTGCTCGCCCTGTCGCAGCTCGAGGGCGAGGGTGAAGGGGGCCGGGCCGGCCTGACGACGTTGCCAGAGCAGGGTGAGGGGCAACGCGCTCCCCGCCAGGGCTTCTTCCGTCGGCTGCGCGTAGCCAAGCAGCCGCAGCGGCCCGATATCCACGTTCGTGGGGTGGTCGATCGCCAGCGCGTTCGGGTCCGGCGGCCGCGACGCGCGCAGCACCTGGACCTCGGCCACCGTCGGCTGGTTGCCCAGGGGAGCGCCCGCCGCGTCGCGAACGTCGAGGGCGCGTCCCTCCGCGGGCGAGAACCAGCTTACTTTGACCTGATATATCCCTGGCGGCGTCCCCGGCAACACCGTCAGGCGGTGCACGTCGCGCAGGCGCGTCCCCTCCTCCATGCGGTCGAGCGGCTCGTACCCCTCCAGCGGGCGTTGGTCCGATCCTCCCCAGTGATTGCCGAGCGCGTCGTGGAGGCCGAGATAGATCGTGCTGTCGGACGGCGGCTGCCCTGTGATCTCCCAATAGAAGGCGGCGACGACCTCCTGGCCGGCGGCGACCTGGGTCTGGGCGACCTCGACGCCATGCAGGCGCACCACGGCGTCGGGGCCTGCGTCGCCGGCGCCGCTGGCGGCGCCGCCAGTTTCGATCAGCGTCCAGTTCAGGGGCGTCGCCACGCGCGCGACCTCCTCCGGCAGGGGGATCGGGCCGGGGTAGACGCGCGCGTAGTCGACGCCATGCAGTCGGACGGTGTACAACGGCTGCTGCGCGGCGAAATAGGCGAGGATCTGGGGATCGGGCAACTGGCGCTGGAATTGGTTGACATAAAGTACGACGCGTTGCGCCTTCGTCCACGGCCACAGATCGAGCGAATAGATCTTGCGCACGTCGACGACGTCGCCGCGAAAGTAGGGGGCGAATCCCTCGGAATACCAACTGGCGACCGCGAGCGCGTCCGCGTTCGGCTGCTGGTTGAGCCAGGCGGCTGCCCGGTCCAGCCCTTCGCCGTTGCCGATCATGAGCAGACGTTGGGCGACGCGCGCGCCGCCCAGGAGGGGATTGTAGTAGGCGACGTAGTAGGGGACGTAGGGCAAAAGCAGGAGAAGCTGCACTAAGGCCAGCGCCAGGGGCCAGGCAGCGGCGCGGCGTCCGCCCTCGCTGCCGCCTTTCTCAACGGCGGCGGCGAGGCGGCCAGAAAGCCTCGCTGTTGCCGCAAGCGCCCGCGGATGCTGCTGCAGGCGTCCTCGCAGCCGGCTGGCGAGAGCGGGCAAGAGCGCGCGCCAGCCAGCGGCGGCCAGGAAAGCCAGCGCCGGGATGACGGCGACGATGTAGCGGTCGATCTTGCTGGCGCTGAGTGAGAAGAGCGTCAGCGACGCGAGCGCGCCGAGGGCCAGCGCGGCCAGCGCGGGAGCGTGCGTCAGCGCGCGCCTCCGGCGGGCGATCACAAGCTGCCCCAGGGCGACGAGCAGGCCGACCTGCAGGACGGGCGAGAGGCGATAGGCGAGCACGAGCGGGTAGAAGAGTGGACCTGGCGCGTCGGTCGGCTGGCCGAGGAAGAACTGAGCGTGCCCGGCTGCCTCGGTCTGCAGATCGGCGAGGAAGCGCGCCGCGGTCGGGAGAGGGGCGACCCACAGCGCTGGCCAGATCAGCCAGAGGGTCGCGAGGGCGCTGACGCCCCACAGCGCGAGGTCCACGCTCTGACGCCGCCAGCCGCGCGGGGCGAAGCCCGGCTGCCAGCGGCCGCGCTCGATGAGGATGATCCAGACGGCGACGGCGGGCAGGACGAAGAGGGCGGGCGCTTTGGAGGCCATCGCCAGCCCCAGCGCAATGCCCGAGACGAACAGCCAGCGGCGGCCGCCGTTCGCGCGCAGGTGGAGGAGGAGGGCAAGCCAGGCGAGGGCGCCGAAATCGGCCTGGAAGGCGTCGGTGGTAAGGAAGCGCTGGTAAGCCAGGAAGAACGGCTCGCACAGGAGCAGGACGACGGCGCCGAGGGCGAGGGCGGGATCGAAGAGGCGACGGCCCAGGGCGTACAGGGCGGCCAGGCACGCCGAGGTGATCACCGCCTGCAGCGCGCGCGCCGTGGCGTAGAACTCGATCGGGAAGAACGTCTGTTGGGCGAGCAGGCGCAGGCAGGCGGACAGCGACGTCGTCTGGTCGAGCGCCAGAGCTGTGGGGGCCTGGGCGCGCAGGGCGCAACGCAGCGCCATGCTGCCGCCGATCAGCCACATCGTGGGGACGCCGGGATGGTGGCGCAGATAGGTGTTGGCCAGGTCCCCCTGCAGCAGGCTTTCCAGGAACTTCGGCCCGCGTCGCATCCATAGCCCTTCATCCACGTTGGTGGGGACCGAGAGGGCGATCAGGCGCAGGGCCAGAGCGACGGCGAAGATCGCGAGGATCAGCGGTCGCTCGCGGGCGGGAGCTTGTGTCATTGACAGGATCGATCGCTCTTGGCTATCCCTTCAAGGCGCCCGCGGTCAGGCCCGCCATGAAGCGTCGGGCCGCCATCAGGAAGACGATGAGGATGGGCAGCACGGCCATGCTCGTCCCCAACATGAGGACGCCGGCGTCATAGCCGCGTTGGGGGTTCTGGCGCAGCAGGGCCAGCGCCACGGGCAGGGTGTACATCGTCTTCTCCTGCATCACCAACAGCGGCCCCATGAAGGCGTTCCAGCTCCCCATGAAGGTCATGATCCCCAGCGCGCCGTAGGCGGGCGCCAGCAGCGGCGCGACCACGCGGAAGAAGATCAGGAACTCCGGGCAGCCGTCGATGCGCGCCGCGTCCAGCAGCTCGGCGGGGATTGTCTCCTGCACGTACTGGCGCATCCAGAAGATGCCGAAGGCGCTGGCGACGCCGGGGATGATGAGCGCCTCGTAGCGGTTGATCCAATGCAGCCATTTGCTGATCAAGATGAACCACGGGATGATCCCCGCCATCCAGGGGATCATCATCGTCGCCAGCATCAGGGCGAACAGCTTATCGCGGCCGGGGAAGCGGTACATGGCGAAGGCATAGCCCCCCATCGAGCAGAAGAGCAGCGACAGGGCGGTGTGGGTGGTCGCTACGAAGGCGCTGTTGAAGAGGTTGCGCCAGAAGGGGATGATCCCCAGCATCCCCTGGTAGTTGGCGATCAGATGGCGTCCGGGCAGGAAGTCGGGCGGCCAGCGGAAGATCTCCGTCGTGCTGTGGGTGCTCAGGATGAGCATCCAATAGAAAGGGAAGGCGGAGAGGAACGCGCCCGCCAGCAGGATCAGGTTGAAGAGGATGCGGCCCGCGACTCGCGTCCACTGCGGTCGCGGCTGGATGGTCTTGTGTGCGATCGAGGCCATCGTGGCTCCCCCTTCACGCTTCGGTCTGGTTGCGCCCGAAGAGGCGCATGTTGAGCGCCGACGCCGCGACGATCACCGCCGAGACGACGTAGGCCATCGCCGAGGCGTAGCCGAAATGAGCGAAGTTGAAGCCCCGGTTGTACAGGTACATCGCGATCGTCAGACCAGCGTTGCTCGTGCCGCCGGTCACGCCGACGAGCAGGAACGGCTCATCGAATAAGGTCATGGTCCCGATCGTGGAGAGGATGACGGTGAACAGGATCACGGGCCGCAGGAGCGGCAGCGTGATGTACAGGAAGGTCTGGCGCAGGCCCGCGCCGTCGATGGCGGCGGCCTCGTACAGGTCGCCGGGGATGCCCTGCAGGCCGGCCAGGTAGATGACCATGTTCCAGCCGATCCAGCGCCAGATGAAGAGGATGATGATGGCTGGCTTGATCCACTCGCCCTTGCCGCCCCACCAGTCGATGGCCGGCAGGCCGATCTGGGTCAGAAGCCAGTTGAAGAGGCCGAACCGCACGCCGTACAGGGTGCTGAAGATGAGCGAGACGGCCACGGAGGAGGTGACGATCGGCAGGAAGTAGGCGGTGCGGAAGAAATCTTTGTGGCGCACGAGGCCGGAGTTGATCAGGAACGCGAGCAGCAGCGCGCTGATCAGCATGGGGATGTGGGCGACGATGCCGATGTAGACGGTGTTGCCCAGCGCCACCCAGAACAGGCGGTCCTGGAACAGGCGGATGTAGTTGTCCAGCCCGACCCATTGCATGGGGCTGATGCCGTTCCACTGCTGGAAGCTCAAGAAGAGCGAGAACAGGATGGGGAAGGCGCCGAAGATGGCGAACAGGATATAGAATGGAGAGATGTAGACATAGGCGACCCAGTTGCGCCGGATCTCGCGCCACAGCTCATTGCGTCGCAGGGGGACATCCCTGCGCGTAACCAACGGGCGAGCCAGTTCACTCATGGTCGATGCCCCCCTGCTGACCGCGTGGTCATCCCATGCGCATCTTCAGCGCCTCTTCCTTATCGGGCGCCGTCTGTATCTCGATCTCGCGCGCGGCCTCGCTCAGGGCCTGCTGTGGGTCCAGCCCCTGATCGAGCGCCTGATTGACATAAGACATGAAGATCTGTTCGGCCTGGGCGTCCATGGGGGTGGTGATGAACGGCTTGATCTTATTGAGGGCGATGTCGATCCACATCGCGCGCGTCTTCTGGTTGGCGAAGAAGGGGTCCGGCTCCTGGTAGAGCGGGTCCTCGAAGGCTGGCTTGTAGGCAGGGAAGTAATCGACGGCGACGAACATCTTGTTCTGGGCGGACGCGGTACACAGCGAATACTCGATGAACGCCCACGCGGCCATCTTGTTGCTCGACTGTTGTGGGATGGCCATGAACGACCCGCCCCAGTTTTGGCCGGGGTCCTCCGGGCATTCGAAGATGCCCCACAGGCCGCTCCAGTTGACCCCCTCCGGCTGCAGCCAGGTCTTGAGGAAGCCGCCGAACCAGCAGCCGCCATACTGCATGGCGATGGCCCCCTGGCCGAGCATCGTCTGCCATTCGGGGGACCAGTCGCTGACCTTGGCGTCGACGCCGGCGTTGCGCGCTTCCTGAGCGATCTTGAGCAGCTCGACCGCCAGGCCCTTGTCGATGGCGACGTTCCAGTCGGCGTCGAAGAAGTTGCGATGGCCGAAGTTGCTGTAGGGGATATCGGCGGCGGTGCTGATGGCCCAGCGCTGCTTGTCGGGGTTCGTCAGCTTCTTGGCGACTTCGAGGAAGCCGGCCCAGGTGTTAGTCAGCTTGGCGACCTCGTCGGGATCGGAGGGCAACCCTGCCTCCTCGAACAGGTCGCGTCGGTAGAACCAGGTGGCCGGGCCGATGTCCCACGGCATGGCGACGACGCGCCCATCGGGGGCGGTGGCCTGACGCCACTTGTATTCGACCATATCCTTCTCGTATTTGCTGCCGTTGTAGGGATCGCCGCGCAGGTCTTCCAGGCCGCCTTTGACCACGAACTTGTCGATCTGGTTGATCTCGATCATGCTCACGTCGGGCGCGCCGGCGCCGGCGGCGAGGGCCGCCAGCAGCTTGTTATGCACGTCGGCGTAGGGCATCATCTGGATATCCAGCTCGATGTTGGGATAGATCGCCTTGAAATCGGGCATGAACGACTCGAAGGCTTTGTCGGCGGCGGGCCAGCCCCAGATGGTGACTTTGCCTTGGGCGCCCTGCGCCGGGACGATCTCCGCTTTGCTGACGGGGGTGACGTAAGGGGTGGCGGTCGGCGCGGCGGGCGCGGCGGCCTGGGGGGCCTCAGCGGGCGCTGGCGCGCAGGCGGCCGCCAGGCTGGCGCCAGCGAGGGCGGCGGCGCCGCGCAGGAACGCGCGGCGGCTGATCAAAGGGCGACTCAC
>FWPV01011999.1_pt1 | contig 13533 bp, 10 predicted proteins | sample 2228371 | NCBI WGS metagenome assembly FWPV01 (sample SAMEA103939776, study PRJEB20133) | metagenome | reverse complement strand
AGGAGTAAGGTCAATAAAATTCTTTGGAATTTTATATAGGGAATGTTTTTTTTATTGACCTTCTTTTTAATAAATGCGATTTTTGGAAAATAAAAAATAATTCTTGACTTTATAAAAAAAATTAGTATAAATATATAAGAAAGAAAAAATGAAATCCTTTAAACTGGCTCTGCGAGGCCGGTAAGGAAGATTGAATTTTTTAATCCCTTCTTACTGCGTGCCCGCAGGAAAGAAGGTTTTTTTATGTCTTTTCCTGCGCTCCACCTTACCAGTCCTGCACTGCCTAAAGAGGCGGTGAATTATGGATAAAGATTTAAAGATAAAATCTGAAATCATGGACAGGGAATCAATATCCCGTGCCCTTATGCGCATAAGTCATGAAATTTTAGAAAAAAATAAAGGGGCTAAAAATATTGCAATTGTTGGTATAAAAAAAAGGGGAGATATCCTTGCCGAGCGGATAGCAGAAAATATTAAGAAGATAGAAGGAGTTTCTGTGCCAGTAGGTGCCATTGATATAACTTTTTACCGCGATGACTATTCAATATCAGCTAAAAGGGAAGCAACAACTACAGAACTTAATTTTAATATTGATGGAAAAGATATAATACTTGTGGATGATGTGCTTTTTACAGGCAGGTCAACACGTGCTGCAATGGATGTGCTCATAGAATACGGCAGGCCTAAAACAATACAGCTTGCAGTTTTAGTTGACCGTGGCCACAGGGAACTTCCCATACAGGCAAATTATGTTGGCAAAAATGTTCCTACCAGTAAAAATGAAGAAATTGTTTTTGAATTGGGTGAAGAAGATAAAGTTTATTTAGCTGAAAAGAAAGGGGGTAAATAATAATGGCATTCAAACATTTAATTGGCTTGCAGGATATATCAAAGGAAGATATTGAATCAATACTTGACCTTGCTGTATCTTTTAAGGATATTATATTACGTCCTATAAAAAAAGTTCCGAGTTTAAAAGGAAAGACAGTCGTGAATATGTTTTTTGAACCATCAACAAGGACAAGGACATCGTTTGAACTTGCCGCAAAACGCCTGAGTGCTGATGCTGTTAATCTTGCTATTGCAACAAGTTCTGTGGTAAAAGGCGAGACACTTCTTGATACCGTGAAAACCATAGAAGCAATGCAGATAGATATAGTGATAATAAGGCACAGTGTTTCAGGCGTTCCACTTTATTTAAGTCAGAGGATAAAATCAAGCGTCATTAATGCAGGTGATGGTTTGCACGAACATCCAACGCAGGGCTTGCTTGATATGTTTACTATAAGAGAAAAAAAAGGAAAGATTTCTGGTTTAAAAGTTGCAATAGTTGGCGATATTTTGCATTCAAGGGTTGCACGTTCAAATATCTGGGGGCTGACAAAATTAGGAGCAAAAGTCAGGGTTGTTGGTCCTTCTACTTTAATACCTAAAGATATAGAAAAATTAGGTGTTGAGGTCTTTACTGATGTTGAAAAAGGAATAAAGGATGTTGATGTTATAAATATTCTTCGCATACAATTAGAAAGGCAGAAAAAAAATCTTTTTCCCACAATAAGAGAATATGCAATGCTTTTTGGCATAAATACGGAAAAATTAAAACTTGCAAAACCTGATTGCCTTGTTTTGCATCCGGGGCCAATGAACCGGGGAATTGAAATTTCACCCAACGTGGCAGATGGAACCCAGTCAGCCATTGAAGAACAGGTTACAAACGGAGTGGCGGTCAGGATGGCTGTTCTATATTTAATAGGGGGAGGTAAAAAAGATGACGAAACTTCTGATTAAGAATGGTCTTGTTATTGACCCTGCAAATAATGTTGAAGAGAAATCAGATATTTTAATTTCAAATGGAAGGATAGAAAAAGTTTCAAAAAATATTTCTGATAAAGATGCAAAAATCATTGATGCAACAAATCTTGTTGTAATGCCTGGTTTTATTGATATGCACGTTCATTTTAGAGAACCAGGACATGAATATAAAGAAACAATAGAAAGCGGGTCTAAAGCAGCAGTAAAAGGCGGTTATACGACTGTATGCTGCATGCCAAATACCCTGCCGCCCATAGATAATCAGGCAATGGTTGAGTTTATTAATTTAAAATCAAAGCAGGTGGGTTTGATAGATGTTTTGCCAATAGGGACAATAACAAAAGAAAGAAAAGGCGAAGAATTAGCTCCAGTAGGCGAACTTTTCAAAGCAGGAGCAGTTGCAATATCTGATGATGGAAACTGTGTGGCAAATTCTGAAATAGTAAGGCGCGCACTGGAATACTGTAAAATGTTTAATATACCTGTTATTGAGCATTGTGAAGATAAAAATTTGTCTGCTGATGGTATGATGAATGAGGGTTACTATTCCACTCTGTTAGGGTTAAAAGGCATACCAAAAGCAGCAGAAGAAGTAATGGTTGCCAGGGATATTTTAATAGCAAAGGAAGTGGATGGCAAATTGCACATAGCCCATATTTCAACAGAAGGATCACTAGAATTATTGACCTGGGCAAAAAAACAGGGGATCAAAGTTACAGCAGAAGTAACGCCGCACCATTTTACATTAGATGAATCAATGTTAACCGGTTACGACACCAATTATAAAATGAATCCACCACTGCGTTCCAAAGAAGATATAAAAGCAATAAAAAAAGCATTAAAAAACGATATTATCGACGTGATAGCAACAGACCATGCACCGCATGCGGAACTTGACAAAGACGTTGAGTTCAGTGCTGCTGCTTTCGGGATAATCGGGCTTGAAACAGCATTTCCGCTTATTATTACAGAACTGGTTTCTGCTGGAGTGTTGACACTTTCTCAGGCAATCTCGAAGATCACGATAAACCCGGCAAAAATACTTAACCTTTCTAAAGGGACTCTTTCAGTCGGAGTAGATGCAGATATCACAATAGCGGATATTGAAAAAGAGATTGAAATAACAGAAGATTTTTTTGGTTCCCGCTCATCCAACTCGCCTTTCATAGGTAAAAAGATGAAAGGGTCAATAGAAATGGTTATAAAGAATGGGAAAGTGATATACGGTAGAGATGTTCGGTAAGGATGTTCGTTGAGAATGTTCGCTGAGGATGTTCGGAGAACATGTTTAAAAAACATCCTTAAAGAACATCTTTTGAGCACATTAGTAGTGAACAATTAATACAGACATTATTATTCAAAAGTGAAGGAGGAGAGATGAAAGAAGCAATTTTAATGTTTGAAGATGGGAAATTTTTTAAAGGTATATCAGTAGCAGCATCAGGTGAGGCAACAGGTATGATTGTATATAACACAGCAGACATCGGATATCAGGAAATAATAACCGACCCGGTATCAAAAGGACTTATTATTTGTTTTGCATTTCCGGAAATAGGAAATTATGGCATAAATCCCGGAGACAATGAATCAAATAGAATACATTGCCATGGTATTGTTGCAAAACAGATAAGCAAGGTTACAAGCAACTGGCAGGCAACAGGAAGTTTTATTGATTTTTTAAAAAAACAAAAAATCATTGCAATGGAGCGCACTGATACACGCGCTATTTTAAGACACATTATTAAAAAAGGCGAGATGAAATGCATATTATCAACAATTGACTTTAATCCAAAATCATTGCTTAATAAAATAAGAAAGGCACAGGATATAAATGAGTGCGACCTTGCTTCTTCTGTTTCAACAAAAAAAATTTATAAATGGGATAAAAAGAAAAAATTAGTTCCTTTAAATGTTTTTGAAAAAGAAAAGCAATATTTAAAAATCACAAACAATAAGAGTAATTTAAAAGTTGCTGTCATTGACTGCGGTATAAAAGAAAGTTTCTTAAGAATGTTAGCATCCTGTAATTGTGAATCTACAGTAGTTCCTTTAAATACAAAAGCAGATACAATATTAAAGATTAAACCTGATGGCATATTTATTTCAAGTGGGCCAGGTAATCCCGAAAAACTTAATTTTTTAATTGAAGAAATCAAAAAAATCCTTGGAAAAAAGCCGATTTTAGGGGTTGGTTTGGGGCATCAAATATTAGCTTTGAGCTTAGGTGGCAAGGTGCATAAAATGAAATTCGGGCACAGGTGTATAAACCACTCAGTAAGAAACATTGATATTGATTCTGTAGAAGTCGTGTCCCAGAATCATGGTTTTGTTGTTATGCCGGATTCATTTAAAAAGTCAAAATACAGGGTAAAAATAACCCATATTAATTTGAATGATAATACAGTGGAAGGAATAGAAGCACCTGTAATAAAATCTTTTTCTGTTCAGTATCATCCATTGCCAAGACCCGGTGCCCATGATGCTCCTTTTGTTTTCAATAAGTTTATAAAAAATATGAAAACTTTTAAGGAGGTAAAATAATATGCCAAAGAGAAAAGACATAAAAAAAATAATGATAATTGGTTCAGGTCCCATAGTTATTGGACAGGCATGTGAATTTGACTACTCAGGAACGCAGGCGTGTAAAGCATTAAAGGAAGAAGGTTACCAGGCAATACTTGTAAATTCAAATCCGGCAACAATAATGACTGACCCTGAATTTGCATACAGGACATACATAGAACCTGTTACCCCGGAATTTGTAGAAAAGATAATAGCAAAGGAAAGGCCAGATGCGTTGATACCAACTATGGGCGGACAGAGTGGACTGAACTTAGGCGCCATACTTTCCGAAAGGGGAATATTAAAAAAGTACGGGGTAGAGTTAATAGGCGCTGACTATACCGCAATTGCAAAAGCAGAAGACCGTCTTCTTTTTAAGGAAGCAGTAAAAAAAGTAGGTCTGGAAGTCCCGGAAAGCGAATACGTTGACTCAGTTGAAAAAGCTATAAAAGCAACAGAAAAAATAAAATTCCCGATAATAATCAGACCTGCATTTACATTGGGTGGTGCTGGCGGTTCTGTTGCCTATAATATGGAAGAATTCAGGGATAAAGTATTTTTAGGACTCAAAGAATCCCCGGTAAATAAGGTTTTGCTTGAAGAATCAGTTCTTGGATGGAAGGAATACGAACTTGAGTTAATGAGAGATCATGAAGATAACGTCATATTGATATGCACAATAGAGAATTTTGACCCCATGGGAGTTCATACAGGCGATTCTATTTGTGCTGCTCCTGCACAGACATTTACTGCCAGGGAATCGCAGTTATTAAAGGACGCGGGCATTGACATAATGAGAGAAATAGGAGTAAACGGCGGGGTTAATATACAGTTTGCAGTTGACCCAAAATCAGGCAGGGTAAAAGTAATAGAATTAAACCCCAGGGTTTCACGCTCGTCAGCTCTTGCTTCCAAAGCAACCGGTTTTCCAATAGCACGCGTTGCCACGAAACTTGCAATCGGATATACTCTTGATGAGGTTTTAAATACAATGACAAAAAAAACTCCTGCATCATCAGAACCAACTGTTGATTATGTAGTAACAAAAGTTCCAAGATTCACATTTGAAAAATTCAAGGATACAAAAGATATTTTAGGTACCCAGATGAAAGCAATAGGCGAGGTTATGTCAATAGGAAGGACATTTAAGGAATCCATACAAAAGGCAATGCGTTCCCTTGAAATAGGAAGATATGGTTTTGGTGGTGATGGTAAAGACCCGGATATATCAAAGTTAAGCATAGAAGAGATAAAAAACAAACTTCAGGAACCAAATTCACAGCGTTTATGGTATATACGTTATGGACTTGAAAAAGGTATGTCACCTGAAGAGATAAATGAACTGTCAAAGATAGATACATGGTTTATCTACCAGTTAAAAGAAATTGTAGATTATGAATATGAAATGAAGAAATGGGCAAAAAAGAATAAAACACTTTCAAAAAAGAATACAAAACAAGCCGCAACTCTTATAAAAAGAGCAAAAGAGGAAGGTTTTTCTGATGTTCAACTTTCAAAGATTTTCAGTGTAGAAGAAAGCAAAATAAGGGATATAAGAAAAAAATTTAAAATAAAGCCGGTTTACAAGCATTTGGATACCTGCGCAGGTGAGTATGAAGCAGGTGCGCAATACCTGTATTCAACCTATGAAGAAGAAAACGAAAATCCGGTTGCTGATGTTAAAAAGACAGTGATTTTAGGCGGTGGTCCTAACAGGATAGGACAGGGAATTGAGTTTGATTATTGTTGTGTGCATGGAGTTTTTGCGCTTCGTGAAATGGGGCACCAGGTTTCCATGGCTAATTGCAACCCGGAAACAGTTTCAACTGATTATGATACATCTGATAAACTTTATTTTGAACCACTTACAATGGAAGACGTATTAAGCATAGCAGATGAAGAAGGCAAAGGTACAGGTTTTATAGTCCAGTTTGGTGGCCAGACACCTTTAAAACTTGCGATGGATCTGTATAAAAACAAGGTTAATATAATAGGAACATCGCCTATTTCAATAGATATAGCAGAGGACAGGAAAAAATTTGATAAAATTCTCAGTAAATTAAAAATACCACGTCCGGAAAACGGCACTGCTTTTTCGCTTGATGAAGCATGGAAAATAGTAAGGCAGATAGGTTATCCTGTTCTTGTCAGGCCTTCGTATGTTTTGGGCGGACGTGCAATGGAGATAGTGTATGATGACGAAAGCTTTGGAAATTTTGCAAAGGAAGCTTTTATTGTTTCAGAGAAATATCCGATTTTAATAGATAAATTTTTAGAAGACGCGGTTGAGATAGACGTTGATTGTGTTGCTGACGGAAAAGATGCAGTGATTGCAGGTATTATGGAGCACATAGAAGAAGCAGGAATACATTCTGGAGATTCGGCATGTGTGCTACCACCCATAACCCTGCGAAAAGATATACTTGATAAGATAAAGGATTTTACTTACAAACTTGCAAGGGAATTAAATGTCAAAGGACTTATGAATGTGCAATATGCAGTAAAAAATGACATTGTTTATGTGCTTGAGGTAAATCCACGTGCGTCAAGGACAGTTCCGTTTGTGTCAAAAGCAACAGGCATACCATGGGCAAAAATAGCAACTAAAATTATGATAGGAAAAACCATAAAAGAATTAAAAGTCCGGGAAAAACTTGATTTAAAATGGGTTGCTGTAAAAGAAGCGGTATTCCCGTTTTCAAAATTCCCAGGAGTTGATTCTGTATTAGGTCCTGAAATGAAATCAACCGGCGAAGTAATGGGAATTGACGCTGATTTTGGCAGGGCATATTACAAATCCCAGATAGCAGCAGGACAGAAACTGCCGTTATCCGGTACGGTTTTTATCAGCGTGAAAAATAAGGATAAGAGGGCATGCGTTTTTATTGCAAAAAAATTTGAAGATATGGGATTTAAAATAATAGCAACAGAAGGTACTGCAAATGCATTTGTAAGTTCTGGAATAAAAGTGGAGAAAGTAAAAAAAGTCCACGAGGGCAGGCCAAATATAATTGACTGGATAAAAAATAAAAAAGTTGATTTAATAATAAATACTCCTGTTGGCAAAGGTCCCAGAAGCGACGATTTTGAAATAAGACGAACAGCCATAATGCTCGGTGTGCCGTATACAACCACTTTGTCCGGTGCCCAGGCAGTTGTAACAGCTATTGAATCTGTCAAGAAAAAAGATGTAATGATTAAAAGTTTGCAGGAATATTATATTGAAAAATGAGGATTTTATGTTAAATACCGGGAAAGTCTTTTTTAATAAAAAGATAAACGAAGCAATATTTCATTTACGGATAAAAGTGTCCGGCTCATTTTCTGCAATGCCGGGGCAGTTTATTAATATCCGGGTCAGTGATTCTTATACCCCGCTTTTGCGCAGACCATTTTCCATATTTGATTTTAGAAAAGGATTTTTGGATATTGTTTATAAAGTAATAGGAGATGGCTCAAAGAAATTAAGTGAAAAGAAAAAGGGAGATAAAATTGATTTTATAGGTCCTGTAGGGAATACTTATATTCATTTTTTTACTGGAGAAGTCAAAGATAAAAATATATACCTTGTGGCTGGCGGCACAGGGTTTGCATCCATACATTTTTTTGCAAAATGGCTTGCATCCAGCAAAATAAAGTTTAAATTGTTTTATGGTGCTAAAAATAAAATGGAAATTCTTCCGCAGTTTTGCAAAAGTTTTAATACTGTGATTGCAACTGATGATGGAAGTTGTGGAAAAAAAGGTTTTATAACAGATTTTTTGAAGGAAGAGTCAAACGATGAAACTGTGGTTTTTTGCTGTGGTCCAAAACCAATGATGCGTGTTATTCAAAATATCAGGGCATATAAAAAATTTGCATCTTTTGAATCTTATATGGGGTGCGCAAATGGAGTTTGCCTTTCATGTGTAATTAAGATAAAAAAAGATAATGATTTTGATTATGTGCGGGTTTGTAAGGAAGGGACTGTGTTTGGACTGGAGGAAATTATAATTTGAAAATTGTTTAAAAATGTTCGAAAATAGTTCGTAAAGAGTTCATAAGTAGTTCGAAATTAGTGCAAAAATAGTCGGAAAAACAGTACTTTGTAGTTTGTAATTTGTAATTAGTTCAATGTTTTTTAACTATTTAAGAACTAAGTTAGAACTATTTATGAACTAAGTGAGAACTATGTTTGAACATGTTTTTATCAATGTGAAGATGTAAAAGGAGTTTTATGAAAAACAAGATAAATACACAGGTTAAAATAGGGAAATTAAAATTAAAAAACCCGGTTATGACTGCGTCCGGGACTTTTGGCTATGGGCTGGAATTTGAGAAGTTTTTTGATTTAAATGAACTCGGTGCCATTATTGTAAAGGGTTTATCACTGAACCCGGTCCGGGGAAACCCACCACAGCGAATAATAGAAACGCCGGCAGGTATGCTAAACGCCATAGGACTTCAAAATATAGGTGTAAAGAAATTTATCACAGAAAAATTGCCGTTGTTGAAAAAATACAAAACTCCTGTAATAGTGAATGTGTATGGAAAAAAAGTTGAAGAATATGTGGAAGTTGCAGAAATTTTAAATGACACAGATGTGTCAGGTATAGAAATAAATATTTCCTGTCCTAACGTGAAAAAAGGGGGGATACAGTTTGCATCTGATAAAAAAGCAATTGAAAAGATTATAAATGGAATTAAAAAGAAATTTAAAAAAACAGTTATAGTTAAACTTTCGCCCAACACAGTCAACATCGAAGATATTGCGATTCACTGCGAAAGATGCGGGGCAGATGCGGTCTCGCTTATTAATACATTATCAGGTATGGCAATAGATATAAATACAAGAAAACCTGTTCTGGCAAATGTTTTTGGCGGATTATCAGGACCAGCAATAAAACCGGTTGCGCTTGCAGCTGTATATAAAGTTGCAAGAAAAGTTAAAATTCCTGTAATAGGAATTGGCGGCATTATGAATTATAAAGACGCTCTGGAATTTTTAATAGCAGGAGCTACTTTTGTGCAGATAGGTACAGCTAATTTCATAGACCCATTGACATGTATTAAAGTAATAAATGGGATAAAAGATTATTTGAAAGAAAATAAGATATATGATATAAGAGAAATAATTGGTTCAATAGATGTTGACATTAAAAATTAAAAATATTCGCTAAATATGTTCTCTAAAGATGTTCGCTGAAAATGTTCGTAAATAGTTCAAAAATAGTGCGAAAGTAGTTCGGAAATAGTTTAAATATATTGTTCGTTAGAAATGTTCTTTAAATATGTTCGCTACAGATGTTCGTAAATAATGTTCAAAAAGAGTTCGTAAATAGTTCAATGTTTTTACTAATTTAGAACTAAGTACGAACTATTTTAGAACGTAGTTAGAACATATTCTTTTAAGATTCGAAGATGTGAAAATCTGAACATGCGAAGATACGAAGAACTAAGTTCGAACTATGTTAGAACATTTTTTATCAATGCGAAGATGTGAAGATGAAAAGATCTTCAAATTTTCAGATTTGGAGAACTTCAGATTTAAAGATAAAGATTTTAAAATGTGAAAATCTGAAGATTTGAAGATTCAAAAGAACTATTTATTTACATAGTTATAACTTTGTCTGAACTGTTTTTGAACTAAGTGGCAGGTTGTCCCCGGATGGTCAACCGAAATTTTTTATAAAAGGTTTGATATGCGTATTAAAAAAATTATTATCTTTTTTTTATTTATTCTTATTTCAAACCTTTGCTATTCCTTTTATGCCATTTTAGAATCAAACACTGTGCGTGAAGGCGGTGTGTTAAAAATAAAAATAGGGAACTATACTGAATTAAAGGCAGCTGATATAATCTTTATGGATAAGAAATATCCAGTATTTTTTGTTGGCTATAACTTCAGGGAACGCGAGTATGTTTATAATACCATAATACCTGTTGCACTTGATACAAAAGCCGGTAAAAAAAATTTGGAGATAAAATGCCTATTTGAATCCGACGAAACAAATTATCACAAGGAAAAAATAATAATAAAATCTTTGTTTAAGGAAAAAGGTAAACCGGCAAGGATTGATACAGGGGGAAAATTTAAAGATGACACTTTATCTAAACTACAAAAAGAAAACAGAATAATAAGCAAATTCCAGGAAAAATATACGACCATAAAATATGATTTGCCTTTTATGATGCCGATAAATGACCCTGTAATATCAAGTACTTTCGGGAAAACAAGGAAATATGATGAAGTTAATGTTTCCTGGCGGCATAAAGGAATAGATATTGCTGCTCCAATAGGGACAAAAATCAGGGCTTCAAACCATGGCAGGGTTGTTGCTGCATATGCTTTTAAAGCATATGGTAATACAGTAATAATAGACCACGGAGGCGGAATTTATTCTCTATACCTTCATATGGACAATGTTTATGTGAGGACAGATGATAAAGTTTTCAAAGGGGATATAATAGGCACGGTTGGAAATACAGGCATATCAACAGGACCTCATCTTCATTTTCAGATAAATATTTTTAAGGTGCCGGTAAATCCGTATGAGTTAATGTAAGATTAAAAAAGGCAGTGCCAGGTGGCAAGTGCCAGGTGGGAAATCATAAAAAATGTAGGGACAACCCTGTGTGTTTGTCCGAACATTAAGATATGCGATGTAAGATTTAAGATTTGAAAATTGTTTAAAAAGATGTTCGTAAATAGTTCAATAAAGACATTGTCGGTTGTTGTTTGCTTGTTGCTGATTGTTTCAAACAGCAAACAGCAATCATCAAGCAGCAAATGATAGTTTAATGTTCTTACTATTTTTGAACTAAGTAAGAACTCTTTTAGAACTATTTACGAACTACTTATGAACTCCTTTTGAACGTTTAAGAATATTATAACATTGAAAATTCTTAATTTTTAAATTATAATATAAATTACAAAAGGAGGTGTGGGATGAAAAAGGCAATAACAATATTTATCATATTAATTTTATTTACTGGATTCATAAATTCCTGTACAAAAAAAGAAGAACCTGTGACACCTGATGTTCAAAAAACTATCGTAGCAATTCTAACTACAGAAGCAAATGCAAAACATACTCAGACAGCAATAGCAGGGCAATGGACTTCTACAATAACACCCACCAGCACAATAACTCCAAATGCCACACTTACAGTAGAAGCGATTTTAACTTATGTGGGAGAAGCAGGAGCAACGCAGACACAAGTAGCAAAAGAAACACAAACTGCAGAAGCTAATTTATGGACGGCAACAGCGACAATTACACCAACTTTTTCATTTACTGTAACACCTACAAATACAAAAATTCCGTTTTATGTAAAAGAAATAGAATGTGGAGATTATCATAGTTTTGTTATTAATGATTTAAATGCATTATTTGTGGCAGGGCACAATATGGAGGGCCAATTAGGCATGGGCAATACAATAAATGTAAACACATGGACGCAGGTATTTACAGATGCAAAAGAAATATCAGCCGGTACATTTCATAGTTTTGCTGTAAAAACCAATGGGACATTATGGGGCACGGGTTGGAATATTGCTGGTCAATTAGGAACAGGAGATGAAGAAGATAGAAATTCATGGATACAGGTGATGACAAATGTGAGAGAAGCAAAAGGAGGTATTTTTCATAGTCTGGCATTAAAAACTGACGGTTCATTATGGGTAACAGGTTCAAATAATTACGGTCAGTTGGGAACAGATGATAAAATTTTATGGACACCAATATTAACAGGAGTAATTGCAATAGAAGCAGGCGGAGCTCATAGTTTGGCTCTTAAAGAAGATAAAACATTATGGGCAACAGGCGCAAATGAATATGGTCAGTTAGGAAAAGGAGATACAGTGAATAGTTACACATGGATTCAGGTATTATCGGATATAAGCGCAATAGCAGCTGGAGTTGAAAACTTTAGCTATGCGCTTACAATTGACGGCAGGTTATTAGCAACCGGATTAAATCATTATGGCCAATTAGGAACAGGTAATACAACAAATGTTTGTTCTTGGACACAGGTTTTAACAGATGTAGTTGCAATAGCAGCTGGTGGGGCTCATGGTTTGGCACTTAAAAGAGATGGTTCTTTATGGGCTGTAGGGGCAAATGTTACAGGCCAATTAGGAACAGGAAATAATCAGAGCAGCTATAACTGGACTCAGGTTTTATCAAATGTGAGCAAAATATCCGCAGGTTATTTTCATAGTTTGGCAATAAAAAATGATGGGGCGTTATGGGTAACCGGAGATAGTTATTATGGCCAATTAGGAACAATTGATATTCAATATACATATTCATGGGCGCAAGTATTGCAGTAATTTATTGTTAATTGCCGATTTATATATAAAAATAAATCAATTAAAATTTTAATTTGAAATTAGTAATTAAATTACAAAAGGAGGTGTGGGATGAAAAAGGCAGTAACAATATTTTTGGTTTTATTTGTTTTTTATATTCTTTTTTCTTCTGCGCAGGTAAAACCTGCTAAACTAACAGTTTCAAGTCCTGCTTTTAAAGAAGGAGAGATGATACCGGTAAAATATACCTGCAAAGGCGAGGATATTTCTCCTGAAATAAACTGGTCTGGCGCTCCAGAAGGCACAAAATCTTTTGTTTTAATATGCGATGACCCTGATGCACCAATGGGAACATGGGTTCACTGGGTTGTATATAATATCCCTGCAAATATTACAAAATTACAGATGTGTTTTTCAAAAGACGCAGTTTTAAAAAACGGCATAAAACAGGCAAAGACAAGCTTTGGTTCATCAGGTTATGGTGGACCCTGCCCGCCTTCTGGCACGCACAGGTATTATTTCAAGGTTTATGCATTAAATAAATTACTTTCCCTTGACCCTAAAAAGTCAACCAAAAAAGAGGTTTTAAAAGCAATGCAAGGAAACGTAATTGGTTATGGGGAATTGATGGGAAAGTTCAGTAAATAATTTAAGATTTGAAATTTATTTAAAAAGATGTTCATAAAGAGTTCAAAAATAGTGCAAATATAGTTCAAAAATAGTTCGAAAAGAGTAAAAAGGATAAAAATGTAGAGACGCGGTTCCACACTACTGTACGCTAAATATTAAAAAAGGAATGATTATGTTTTTTTTCGCTATAAATTGTTTGCTTTATTCAATCAGGTTTTTGCTTGCTCGCTTTTTAT
>FWPV01006784.1_pt1 | contig 13534 bp, 16 predicted proteins | sample 2228371 | NCBI WGS metagenome assembly FWPV01 (sample SAMEA103939776, study PRJEB20133) | metagenome | reverse complement strand
TTCCACAGTGGGGAAAGGCACGACTTTCCATATATTCCTCCCTGAAATTCCCTGACCGCCCGTCATTTTCTACCCGCCTGGAGAGTTGCTATGGGAACAAAAATCTTAGTCGTTGACGATGAACAGCTGTACCGGCATCTGCTTAAGGTCAACCTCGAATCGGAAGGGTACGAAGTGAGCTCTGCCCGTGACGGGGAAGAGGCGCTCGAAATCATGAGCACCCGGCAGCCAGACCTGGTTATCCTGGATGTCGCCATGCCCCGCCTGGACGGCTTTACCACCTGCGAGCGCATCCGCCAGTTCTCGGATGTGCCCATCATCATGCTCACCGCCCGCGGCGAGGAGCAGGACCGAGTCCGGGGGCTGAATGTGGGGGCAGACGATTACGTCCTCAAGCCCTTTTCTGCAACCGAGCTGGTCGCCCGGGTTCGCGCGGTCCTTCGCCGGTCGAAGTCCGCTCAGGTCGGAATCCACAAGCGCCATTTCCGGCACAAGAACCTGCGCATCGATTTCGCCCGAGCGGAGGTCTGGAAAGAGGATAAACCTGTATACCTCTCGGCAACAGAATACCGCCTGTTGATCCAATTCGCCCAGCATGCCGGGCGAATCCTGACCGCCGAAGAGCTGCTCACCGCGGTCTGGGGCGAGTCTTACCGCGAAGACAAAGAAATTCTATGGGTCAGCATTGCCCGCCTGCGCCAGAAACTGGAGGACGATCCCCACAATCCGGTCCATATCGTCACCCGTTCTGGTCTGGGCTATTTGATGCCCACCCCGGACAGCGAGGAGGATAACCATGAGTAGAATCGTAAGTCCCGATTTCCAGGAAAAAGGCAAGATTTTTACCGAGGTGGTCTCGAAGGTTGCCATTGATGTGATCATCCAAACTGCCAGCCATCGGATCTACGGAAAAATCCATGTCCGTCCTGGCGAAAGGATAAAAGACGAACTGGACCGCGCCGATCTGACTTTAGCTGTCACCGACGCTGTGATCTACGACCAGGACGGCATCTTGATGGTGTTAAAATCCGGATTCGTAGCTGTCCAGAAATCTCAAATCATCTGGGTCCTGCCCCAGGATCAGGTAGCTCCAGAAGACCAAGGTGAGAAATGACCGCGCCTGCTCCGCAAACATACCGTCCGGAAGATGTCAAGAAATTAAAAGCATATCTGCTCAATCTCATTGCCAGGGAACTGGAAAGCGACCAGCGCCTCGGTCAGGATCGAACCGAGGTGGTCAAAGATCTGCTGCAAAAGACGATCCAAAATCTCAAGGTGAGCTTGCCGGATACCCTCCGGGATCAAATCTCGCGCGAGGTCATCGATGATCTACTCGGCTTTGGACCGCTGCAGCCTCTGCTGGATGACCCGGAAATCACCGAGGTGATGGTGAACGGCTGCAAGAAGGTCTATATAGAACGCAAAGGCAAGTTGATCAGAACCAACATCACCTTCGAAAACGATGAGCAGGTGCTGCGCCTGATCGACAAGATCATCATGCCTCTCGGGCGGCGCATTGACGCCGACAGCCCAACCGTGGATGCCCGCCTGCCGGACGGCTCGCGCGTCAATGCAGTCATCCAGCCGGTGGCGATCGACGGCCCGTCGATCACCATCCGGAAATTCCAGAAAGATAAATTAAGCATCAATCAGTTGATCGAACTTGGCTCCATTACGAGAAACATGGCGGATTTTCTCCGCGCCTGTGTGATATCGCGGCTTAATATCATCATCTCTGGAGGCACTGGCTCGGGTAAAACCACCCTGCTCAACGTTCTCTCCTCTTACATCCCCGAAGAAGAACGCATCGTCACGATCGAGGACGCCGCCGAGCTCATGCTTCAGCAGGAACATGTCGTCCGCATGGAAACCAAGACTCCAAATGCGGACGGTAAAGGCGCGGTCACGATCCGGGATCTGGTGCGCAACTCGCTGCGCATGAGGCCAGACCGCATCGTCGTCGGCGAGGTGCGCGGCGGCGAGGCGCTGGACATGCTCCAGGCCATGAACACCGGCCATGACGGCTCGCTGACCACTCTCCACGCCAACTCCACCCGGGATGCAATCTCGCGCCTGGAAACCATGGTCCTCATGGCCGGCATGGACCTGCCCGTCAGGGTCATCCGCGAACAGATCGCGGCGGCTATTGACCTCATCATCCAGGTTTCCAGGATGAAGGACGGCACGCGCAAAGTGACATCGATCACCGAGGTGAACGGGATGGAAGGCGAGACGGTGGTGATGACCGAAATTTTCAAATTTCAGCAGTCGGGGATGAGCAGCGACGGTCGCGTCCTGGGTGAGCTGGTTCCAACCGGGATCCGCCCGATGTTCTACCCGCGCCTGGAAATGGCCGGTTTCAAACTGGGACCCGAAGTGTTTGGCGCTAACCTCTCCAATATGTTGAATTCACAGCACCGCAGGTGAGCCGTACCGAAGCAATCCCGCCGCAGAGCAGTGCTATAATCATTTGAGCAACCAATCCAGGCTGGGAACGATTGACCGATCTAGTTCATCCCGAAGGTTAAGGCAGGCAGAGATGACGACCTATCAACAATTATCACGAGTGCGGACGCGGAAACTGGGGCTGCTCATCATGGACGCGCGCACGGTTCGGAACAAGCCGGCAGAGATGTGCGCCAAAGCTGTTGGCGTCAGCCTGGATGAATATCAGCGCATCGAGGCCGGCGACACCGCCCCGACTCTGCCGCAGCTCGAGCTGCTCGCTTATTATCTGGATGTCCCGCTTGAATATTTCCACGGCAATCAGGTTCTCTCTGCACAGACCGCGTCAGAGCCCGCCGAGCCGTCGCCTCAGTTAATGAAGATCCGCCAGCGGATCATCGCTACCCGCATCCGCATGGCCCGGTCTAATCTGAATCTTTCGACTGCCGAGCTTTCTGCAAAATCATCGATCCCGGAGGAGCGGATTCTTCAATACGAAAGCGGCGAGGAACCGATTCCACTGCCCGATCTGGAGATACTTAGCGACGCGCTCCAGCTGCGCATCGAAGACCTTTTTGACCAGCACGGAATCGTCGGCGCATGGCGCGCCGAAAAGCTTGCCACGCAGCATTTTCTGGAATTGCCCCAGGACGTCCGGGAGTTCATCGCCAAACCGGTGAATCTGCCGTATTTACAGATCGCGATGCGGTTGAGCGAGTTGTCAGTTGAGAAACTGCGGGCGGTTGCGGAAGGGCTGCTCGAAATCACGTATTAACCCGAACTGGGCGCGGTCCTTATGGAGTCAATGAATTCGAAAAGCGAATTGGCAGCAGACGCTCGAAAGTTATACGAAGCAGGCCAGTTCGAGCAAGCCTCCGCGCTTTTCGCCCAGGCTGCAGAGGTGCATCAGGCTGACGGCGATATTCTCCTGGCAGCTGAGATGCGCAACAATCAAAGCGTGGCCTTGTTGAAAGCTGGAAAGCCTGCTCCAGCTCTCGAGGCTGCCGCTGGCACGGCGGAGCTATTCGCCCAGGCTGGCGATCGGCGCAGGCAGGCCATGGCTCTTGGCAATCAGGCCGCCGCCTTAGAAGAACTGGGCAGGGCGAAGGAGGCGCTGCAGGATTACCAACAGGCGGCTGACCTGCTCAAAGGGACCGGCGAGGATGAAATGCGCTCTTTGCTGCTCAAACGAATTTCAGCCCTGCAATTGCGCGCGAGCAAACCGGTGGAGGCCTTGTTCAGCATGGATGCTGCGGTCGAATCCAGCCCGCGCCGCTCGTGGAGCGAGCGGCTGATCCGACGGCTTATGTCAGCAGTCAAGAAACGCGCCGGAATCGGATAAGATGCCGCGGTCAGCCGCATAATCAACCGCCGATGAACACAGATTATCAAATCCGCTCAGCCAACCGTTATGACCTGCCCTCGTTGAGCCGGTTCATGGATACTTCTCCGCGCGCCCACCGCCACCTGGACTGGTGTCCTCCGCTCGACTGGCTGGGCAGCCAGCCGTTTATCCTGATGGAATCGGACGAAGGCATCCAGGGGTGTCTGATCTGTCCGGAAGATCCGCCTGAAATCGCGTGGATTCGCTATTTTGCCTGTGCGGTCGGGATCAATCCGCTCACCGTTTGGCCGCCGTTATTCGAGGCCTGCCTGAGCTACTATCAAAATCAAAAAGCCCCCCTGCTCCCCGCCCTCGGATTGAGCGATTGGTTTACGAATCTGCTACGGCGCAACGGGTTCCATTTGCACCAGCACATTGTCAGCCTGGAACGCGAAACCAGCGACCCGCTGCCGCCGTTCAGCCCGAACCCCGACGTGTTCGTCCGCCAGATGCTGCCCGAGGATCTGACCCAGGTCGCAGAAATTGACCGGCTGGCATTCGAACCCATCTGGCAGAATTCGCTTAAACAGATCAAGCTCTCCTATGATCTGGCGGTGTATGCCACTGTGGCTGAGGTGTACGACCAGGTCGTGGGGTATCAGATTTCGACCTCCAATTTGTTCGCTTACCATCTGGCGCGGCTGGCCGTCCTGCCGGCATATCAGCACCTAGGAATAGGGATGGCCCTGGTCGCCGATCTGATCAACCGCGCCCGGAAGGACCGCATCTGGCAGATCACCATCAACACTCAGGACGACAATCGTTCTTCATTGGCGCTGTATCAAAGAACGGGTTTTACCTTGACTGGAGATCAATTTCCGGTATATCTGTACGATCTCTGAGCGCAATCCAAACTTAGCTGGACATTTCTGATCTTTTATGGCAAAATACGGCCATCGAATTCCGCGAGGAGATTTTGATGGCCAAACCAGCAGCAGCCAAAGAGCAGAAAACCAGCCGGAAGGAAACCTTCCGGCTGCAGCGCCAGAAACAAAAGCGGAGGGAGAGGTTGATCCTGGTCAGTGTATCCGGGGTCATCGCCCTGGCGCTTGCCGCCCTATTGATCATCCCCAATCTTCCGGTCGACGTAGGGAACTACACCCGGCCGGCGCCTGTTGACAGGCCGATCAAGGACGGATTAACCCTCGGAGATCCGGGCGCCCCGGTGAAGGTCGAAATGTATTCGGATTTCAAATGCGTCCACTGCGCGGATTTCTGGAAAAATCAGGAACCACAGCTGCAAACAGAGTACATTAACACCGGAAAAGTTTATTTAAAATACGTGCCGATGAGCTTTCTCAGCCCCGAATCCGTCGCTTCGGCGGAAGCAGCCTACTGCGCTAACGACCAGGGTAAGTTTTGGGAATACCACGACTATATCTTTGCCAACTTCGGAGCGTCATTAACCGATCCACTGCTGCGCGCATTTGCCGAAGACTTAAAACTGGATATGGACAAATTTGACCAGTGCGTCCGCCAAGGGAGATACCGTCAGCAGGTGCGCGACGACCTCGCCTACTCCCAGGATAAGGGCGTCACCGCCACGCCTACTTTTGACGTTAACGGAGTACTGGTCAATCGAGGGGAGCTGCTGGCCAAAATCGACGAACTTCTCAACCAATAAACCGGTATCCCAGCGAGAAACAGCCTCATATAATATGATCAATGGATCCGAAGCGGCAGGGTTCCGCTTCTGAGGGTTAATACAACCCGAAAATCTCGAGAATAAACACGATCAGAGGCGCGATGACCAGCGCGGGCAGGAAGCTGCCCGACCGAATTTTCTTGATTTCCAGAAGGCTGCTGATGGAAATTGCGATCAGAATAACCCCTCCCGCCGCGGTCATCTCCGCCATCATCCCTTCGCTGACCACACGCTGGACCTGAAAAGCCAGCAGGGATATGCTGCCCTGGTAAACCAGGATGATCAACGAGGAGAACAATACTCCTGCCCCAAGCGTCGATGCGAATGCGATGGACGCGAAACCGTCCATGGCTGCTTTGACTGCCAGAGTCTGGTAGTTGCCGGTCAGCCCGTCCTGAATCGAACCCAGAATAGCCAGCGGACCGATCCCGAACAGCAGTGAGGCGGTCAAGAAACCGCGCACAAACCGGCTATCGCTGCCCCCGCTCGCGCGCAGCACCCATTTCTCCAACCTCGCCCCAAGGGTTTGCAGACGCAGCTCGAGCTGCCACCACTCGCCAAGCAACCCGCCGATCAACAGGCTGCCCAGAACGACCAGGGCATTCTGGGTGGAGAGGAACAAATGAACCCCAAAAGCCAGGGTGAACAACCCCAAAGCCGCGATCACGGTCTGCCGCAGGCGCTCGGGGAGTCGTCCGCCGAGCAACAGCCCCAGGACTCCCCCCACCAGGATTGCGGCGGCGTTCAGGATGGTACCGGTCAACGCTTACCCCTCTTTGGCAAAATCCGGGCCAGTTTCCCCTGAAGCCTTAATCTCGTGAAGTTCGAGGACATAACAAAGCGATGACAGCCGGTTAAGGTAAGCCAGCCCTTTTTGATTGGAAAAGCAGCCATCCTGAAAGAGCTTAACAGTGCTGCGCTCGGCCCGGCGCACGACAGCGCGAGCCAGGCTGAACGCAGCAGCGCCTGGATCACCCCCCGGAAGGATAAACTGATCAGGGATTTTGATTCTCCGGCCTATCTCATCGATCAGTTGTTCCAGCCAGCGCACTCGTTCAGCATCTATTTTTTGAAAACGTTCCCGGTTTTCCTCCGTAGCGGCCACCTCGGCCATCAGGTGATAAAGATCCCTCTGAACTTCCACCACAAGATCAACCAGCGGGCCGGTTTTCATCAGGCTGCGGGCCAACCCCAAGGCTGCAGAAGCCTCGTCCAGGTTTCCGAGAGCTTCCATGCGAGCGTCCGATTTGGCCACCCTCCCCTTGCCGAGCAGGCCGGTTGTGCCGTCGTCGCCTTTTCGAGTATAGAACTTGCTCAAGGTGTTCTCCCTTTTAAGCTGGCTTGCGGTAGAGGTACCAGTATTCCTCAGGAGGAAAACCTGTTTGGATGTCAGGGTCCCAGACAAATCCTCCAGCGTGAGTCAAATTTTTTAACCGCTGGTCAAGAGCATCCAGATGCGCCTGGTCGCGCAAGGTTGGGCGCCCCAGGTCAGAAATTAAAAGTCCCAGAATCGCCCGCTGGCGAATGTTATAGGGATAATCTCCGCGCCTGCCTTCAACCGCGCTCAATTCAGATAAATAGTGATCCCACTGCCTCAACCGGCTGGTAATTTCTTGCCCGGCTTTTTTATCCCAATTCGATTTCCACCGCCGGCGGACCCGTTCGATCTCTGCGGCGATTCGGGATAAATCGTCCAATTCCGATAAACCCGACTGCGCAGCAGCCTCCAGCCTTTTCAAGCTGAGCAGCAGGTTACCAATGGTCAATTGGGTCGCGCCGGCCGGCACCCTTTCCTTTCCCTTGAGACTTAATGGCCAGAAAAGAACGCCTGACAGCAGGTATTCCTCGAGGTCACGCACCGCAGACCGCAGGTAGGTCAGGTCCTGATGGAGCGTGTGCATGGAATGCTCTCCCCTGAAAAACTTCAGCGGTTAAGGCGCGGGAGCTGCGGACGTCGGCGCCGCCGTGGGGATGCGCGCGATTAAAAACCAATCCAGGATCGTCGCAAACCGGTCGCTAGGGTCAAAGAGCGGCCCCATGCTCACGCCCTGTACCTGACTGTCAACTGCGTATGAATAGACTGGATAGTACAGCGGAAGCGCAGGCAGTTCTTCGCTGAAGATGACCTGAAAGTTGCGGTAAAGGCGGGCGCGTTCGTTCAGGTCGAGCGTGGTTCGGGCAGTTTCCAGATATTCGCTGGCGATGCGGTTGTCCCACTGCGAATAGTTCTGCCCTCCGCTCGCCTGAACCTGATCCCAAAATGGATACGGATCGGGGTCTGGCGATTGGGTCAGGTTGAGGTCCACCAACGCCGCCTGAAAATTGCGCTCTTCCAGCCGCTCGGTTACCAGCTGGTCGTACGGCAGGGCTTCCAGGTCAACCAGGATATCGAGGGCTTGCCAATCCGCCTGGATCGCCTCGGCGATTGTTCGATGCTGATCATCGTCGGGATAGACCAAGGTCACTCGAAATTCACTACCATCTTCATTCTTCCGAATGTTTCCCCCCTCGGCAGGCAGGGTGTAGCCGGCTTCTTTGAGCAGATTGACCGCGCCCTCCAGGTCGTATTCGATCCGGGGAGTGCCATCGTAGTAAGCCCAGGTCCCCGGGAAAATCGGCCCGTCAGCCAGGATTGCCTGTCCTCCTAAAATGCGGTCCAGGATGTACTGACGGTTGATCGCCTTGTAAAGCGCAAGTCTCACGCTGCTGTCCTGCAAATAGGGCGTGGACGGCTCTTTCAAATTGAATAAAACCAGACTCAACTGCGGCAGCCTGCCGGTGTATACTGCCAGATCGGGCTCGGCCAGGGCGCCAGCCAGGGCGCCGCCGCTGACATTGCTGATGCCCATCACCTGGTCAGTACGGTAAGCATCCATCGCGGCATCTGGATCGGGATAATAGCGGAAAATCACCTGCTCGATAAACGGCGGGCTGCCGTAATAATCCTCGAATGCAGCCAGCACCACGCCGGCAATCTGCTCGTTCTCAATCAGCAGCCGCTCAAGGCGGTAAGGTCCGCTGCCAACAGGCTGGAGATTGAAGCTGTCGTCTTTTATCTGCTCGATGGTCTTGCCTTCAAGGAGATGGCGCGGCAGGACGCCAAAGGTCAGGTAATCGAGAAACGGAGCGAATGGTTCGGGCAATTTGAATTGAAGGTTGACTTCATCGAGGGTGACGATCTGGACGTTTTTCCAGAAATCCTGCAAATCCTGCGGGACAACGTCACCGCCGTTGCGCAACAAATCGACCGTGAAGGCGATGTCAGCGCTGGTCAGGGCGGCGCCGTCGTGCCATTTAACCCCGCTCTTGATCACGAAATTGTAGACCGTCCCGTCAGCCGAGATACCCCAGGCTTCCGCGAGGTCGCCGGTTGGCAGGCCGCGTTCATCGAAGCGGATCAACCGCGAATAAAGCAGACGGTCCACGTCGCGGTCAGCCTGATTGGAAAAATCGAGCACCGGATTCAGGCGCCGCAGCGAGCCGATCAACGCCTCTGAATAAAAACCGCCTTTGACCGGCTCAGGGACGGTCTGGCTCACCTCGGGTTGTTCACTCAATAGCAGGATGCCGACCACCAAACCGGTCAAGAATATGATGATAAGCTGCCAGCGAAATTTTTTCATGGATTAAACGCCTGATAAGGGCAAACGCCCCCGATCGTTCAAGCCCGCCGCCCTAAGACCTGATGACTGAGTGTCCAAAGAGTGAAAAATGCCAGGATTACCCGCCGAACGCTACAGCCAGAACGGTGAGAATCACAAACACCAGCGCCAAACCGATGGTGATCAAAAAGATGGTCTTTTCCAGCCCGCGCCGGGCAGTGAAAACCTGGCTGCTGTCTGCTCCGGTCAGGCCGCCCAGGCCGACGCCTTTGTTCTGGAAGATCACGCTGGCGATCAAAGCGATTGAGATTATAATCAAAGCGATGTCGAAGTAAATGGTCACGCTCATCCTCCTGAGTTACAAACGCAAAGATTATAACGTCTAACGGCTGGTATCGTCAACCGTCATGCACGAACTGATCGCCAATCTCCACATGCACACCGTATATTCTGACGGGACAGGCAGGCATGCCGACATCGTCGAACACGCATTGAGAAGCGATGTGGACATCGTCATGGTGACCGATCACAACGTCTGGGTGCAGGGTTTTGAGGGGTATCACCGCCGGGGGAAAAAGCGGGTCTTAATGCTGGTGGGAGAAGAGATCCATGACCAGGTTCGCGAACCGCAGAAGAACCATTTATTGGTATTCGGGGCTGAAACCGAGCTCGCGACTTACGCGAAAGACCCCCAGGCGTTGATCAACCGGGTCAACCGGCGCGGCGGGCTCGCTTTTATCGCTCACCCTACCGACCCGGCTTTACCGCTATTCAACGAAGACGACATCTCCTGGGTGGATTGGGAAATAGACGGTTACACCGGGATTGAACTGTGGAATCACCTTTCTGAATTGAAAACCGTGATTCACAACCCGCTCGACGCCCTGTTTTATGCCCTCTTCCCGGAGCAGATCGCCCGCGGACCGGCGCCGGAAACCCTCGCCCGCTGGGATGACCTTCTTGCAAAAGGGAAGAAAGTCGCTGCCGTCGGTGGCTCGGATGCGCATATGCTCAAGAAACGCATGGGACCCTTCCAGGCGACGATTTTTCCCTACAGTTTTCATTTCAAGTGCATCAATACCCATCTCATCACGCCCGAACCATTAAGCGGCGATCTGGCGGCGGATCGGAAAATGATCTACCAGGCGCTTCGATCGGGACACTGCTTTGTCGGTTACGACCTGCCTGCCCCGACGCGCGGTTTCCGTTTCAGCGCTCAAACGATTGCCGGAACGGCGATCATGGGCGATGAAATCGCCCTGGACGGATCAGCCACACTGCAAGCGCGCCTTCCGCTTAAAACTGAATGTCGTCTGGTGCGGGACGGTGTGGCGGTTAAAACATGGCGGGATCAATTGGTCTGCACCTTCATCACAGATATGCCGGGCGCATACCGCATCGAATGCACGATCCCTTACCTGGGCCGGCGCCGCGGATGGATTTACAGCAACCCGATTTACCTTCGATCGCCTGGGCCGACGGCGAAGCGTTATGGAGGGTGACGTGAGCGCGAATAATGTCACCCGCATGCTCGATTCTCGAAAAATCCCCTACCAGGCCTTCGAACTCCCCGCCGAAAAACTCGGCGCGGTCGAAACCGCAAGATTGATCGGCGTTTCTCCGGCGCTGGTGTATAAAACGATCGTCGTTCAGCGCGAAAAAGGCGGTAAGCCGATCCTGGCGGTGATCCCCGGAGACCGATCGGTCGATCTCAAGGCGCTCGCCGCCTTCCTGAACGAGAAGAAACTCAAGCTCCCCACACAGCGGGAAGCCGAGGCTCTCACCGGTCTTCAAGCGGGCGGGATATCGCCGCTGGCCCTGCTGAACCGCGGATTCCAGGTCGTACTCGACAGCGCCGCGCTGGATCACGCCGAAATTCACATCTCCGGCGGGCAGCGCGGTCTTAACCTGCGCCTGCCAGTCAGGGCAGTCATCGAACTGACCCGCGCCCGCACTGCCGCGATCAGCCAGCCTGACGGCGGCTCAACGGGCGAACTGAGGGGCTAGTCAACCTTTGATCACTGCTACGGGACGAAGGCGCGCAACCTTACGGGCGATGCCCGCTCCGCTGACCGTTTCGACCACTTCATCCACATCCTTGTATGCTCGCGGAGCTTCCTCGGCCAGGCCGGGCAGCGATCCAGCCCGGACGCGTATGCCCGCCTTCTCCAACTCGTCGCGCAGCTTCTCCCCGCGGATTTCACGTTTAGCCTGGCTTCGGCTGAGAACCCGCCCTGCCCCGTGGCAGGAAGATCCCCACGAGCGGATCATGCTCTCTTCGGTGCCGGCCAGCACCCAGGATGACGTACCCATACTGCCCGGAACCAGCACCGGCTGCCCAATTTTCCTATAAACGTCTGGAACATCCGGCGAACCGGGGCCGAAGGCGCGCGTAGCGCCCTTGCGGTGCACGCACACTTTAATATCCCTGCCTTCCACCCGGTGGGTTTCGATCTTCCCCATGTTGTGGGCGATGTCGTAGACCTGGTGCAGATAGAGTCTCTTGACTGACCCTGCAAGCGCTTCTTCGAAAGCCCTGCGAGCGGAATGCGCCAGAATCTGACGGTTGCAGAATGCGTAATTAGCTGCCGCGCGCATCGCCGCCAGATAGCTTTGTCCTTCAGGGCTATCCAGCGGAGCGCACACCAGCTCGCGGTCCGGCAGCCGGATACCGTATCGCCGCACGCTCTCCTGCAGCGCGGCGACGTAATCGGTGCAAATCTGATGGCCAAAACCGCGCGAGCCGCAGTGAATCTGGAGGACTAAATAACCCTCCAACAGCCCCATCACTTGTGCAGCCGCGGGATCAAACACCTGCTCGACCACACCCACCTCGATAAAATGGTTGCCCGCGCCGAGTGTACCAAGCTGATCCAGCCCCCGATTCTTGGCGCGCTGGCTGACTTTCGCGGGGTCTGCCCCCTCCAGGCAGCCCCCCTCTTCGGTCCGGATCAGGTCCTCCTCAGTGGCCATCCCGCGCTTGAGCGCCCAGCGCGAGCCCTGGCGGCAAACTCGATCCAGTTCGGCCTCATTGATTTTTAGGGCGCCTCCCTTGCCGACGCCGCTCGGACAATGGCGATTGAGCGCGTTGGCCAGCTCACCCAGCCGGTCTTCCACCGCATCCAGAGGAACATTGGAAGCCAGCAGGCGCACACCGCAGTTGATATCATAACCAATCGCACCCGGCGAGATGACCCCGTCCGGCAGGCGCGTGGCAGCTACCCCTCCGATGGGGAAGCCGTAGCCCTGATGCACGTCCGGCATGACCACGATCGGAGCAACTACGCCTGGCAGCGTTGCCGCGTTGACCGCCTGCTGGAGGGAGAGATCGTCCATGGCAGCTTCCAGCAGTCTCTTGGTGGCAAATAGACGGACCGGTGCGCGCATATCCTCGCGGAAACTCCTGGGAATTTCCCATTCGTAGTCGCTGATCTTGATTAAATCCTGCAGCTGCACCATCGCGATGCTCCCGTCCCGCGTACCGTTAATGACTTCTCTCTAATTTATTATAGTGAATTATCCCGGGAATCATCAAACATCGAAGACAATGACCGTTTCGAAAAGACCGTTTTTCTTCACGATCCTCAAATTATGGAATGTAACCGCCTTGATTTCTTTGACCATGGATTCAACCGGCCTGCAGGAAATATTCCCGCTCAGACGGCAGCCATCAAGCGCCAGCGAATACTGTTCGCAAGCCACGCCTTCGGATTCGATCCAGTAAAGGATTTCATTCAAAAAAGCGACCAGAAGGCTCTCGTAATCTCCGGCGGTAAGGTGAATCTCTTTCCGCAGACCCTCTCCCCTGGAGAGATGGAGGCCCATCAACCTCTGCATGCCTGCCGCAGCCTGGCGCAGCAGCTCGGTCATATCCGGCGCCCAGACCCGCAGCGCCCAATCGGCTGTATGCTGTATCTCTCTAAAACCGGCGGGCTTTTTCGTTTCCATCAATCTGGACTTATAATTATAAGGTATGAAATCCAAGCTGGACGAAATTGAAGCGCGGCTGCAGGCATGGATCGAGAACGGGCTGGCGTGGCTGCCCTGGCGGTCGCGGCAGCCGCGCCTGGCGGCGGCGCTGATTGGAGAACTTCGCGCTCAAGTCGCTCGCGAGGCCAGCGTTGGGCAGCCCACAGCGAATATCCTGCACATCTTTATGCACCCAAGCAACACTGCAGCCTGGCTCGCCGAACCCGCATGGCAGACCTGGCTGCTCGACGCCTGGAAAGAGATGGCCGGCGAAGCCGGTGTTTCTTTTTTCGCTTCACCGGAGTTATCGCTTAAACCGGATCCGGACCTGGGCATCCGCGAATTCCGCATGATCGCCGCATTCCCCTCTCAAGAGGTCAGCTCTACTGCAGTGATGCCCGCGAGCGAGGCTCCGGAGATTGAAAAACAAGGCGATACGCCAATCTCATCTTTTCTGATCCTAAACGAAAAGGATATCCTGCCGCTCAC
>FWPV01011998.1_pt1 | contig 13535 bp, 9 predicted proteins | sample 2228371 | NCBI WGS metagenome assembly FWPV01 (sample SAMEA103939776, study PRJEB20133) | metagenome | reverse complement strand
ATTATGAGTGTGGATGTATTTTCTGCTACTAACTTGACTAATTATTTTTGACTTTCTTTTTATTAGTTTCTATCTATTCAACACTTTTTGGAGATGAACCAAATAAAATTTTCTTTTTTCACCTTTTTTTTAATACTTAATTTTCATGTAATTATATTCTGCAATAACAAAAACTGTGAAATTAGCGTTGCCTCATTTGAAAGCAAAGCAAACGAAGACAAACTTTCTCTTATTTACTCCAAGCCAATAATTCCTGAATTTATAAGATATATACTCCCAGAAAGACTTGTAATAAGATTCCCAAATTGCAAACCTCTTATCTCATTAAAAAATTTAAATGGAAAAAAAGGAGAAATAATAGACAACTTTGAAATTCAAACTAATCAAACAGACAATAAGGACATTCCCGCAACAGTGGTTACAATTTATCTTTCAAAGCCCACCTATATAAAGCCAATTCAATTAACTTCATTAAATACAGTCATTTATTTCACATCTGCACAAGATAACAATAAATCATTTGTAAGGAAATCCTCTCATATAACTAACATAAATTCTATAAGTTCGACCAATTCAGAAACAATTATCATTTCAACTGATAACTTTCTACAACCAGAAGTATACACAACTTCAAATCCTTCTCGAATTATATTTGCTTTTGAAAATACCATCCCCGAATATAATTCACTTCAACAATGCAAAAATATAAAAAGTAGCCTTGTAAAAAACATTGAAATTTTCGGCTTTAAACAATCACCAAACCTTAATAAAATAGATGAAAATCAATATTTATTTACAACTCAACCAACGCCATTGCAAAGAGACATATTTGGGATACCTTCAATATCAAGGACTTTACCCCAAACCTTGCTTGTTATCACCCCCTCGAATGATGTCGAATACGAAATAACCCATCCCAATTTGACAAAAATATTTATAACTCTAAAGTTAATTGACACTCAAAAGCCAGATGAGAATCTATCAATGTGCAATTGTCAAACTCCTTTCCAAATTCCTCAATACAAACTTGAAGAATGAATTCCACCTTAACAAATAAGGATGCAATCTATATAAAAGGAGCCAGAGAAAACAATTTAAAAAACATTGACCTTTCAATTCCTTATGGGAAAATAACTGTGATTACTGGCGTTCAGACGTGTGCTCTTCCGATCTAAAATAACTGTGATTACTGGCGTCAGTGGAAGTGGCAAATCATCTTTAGCATTTGAAACTATTTATTCGGAAGGTAGAAGAAGATATATTGAATCAATATCTACTTACAGCAGACAATTTCTGGAAAGGCTCAACAGACCAAATGTCTCATCCATCGAAGGAATTCTTCCTTCTGTTGCAATAAAACAACATAGTTTAATTTCAAATCCCAAATCAACAGTTGGAACAATAACAGATATTTACGACCATCTTTGCTCTCTATATTCCAAGGTAGGAGTATTATATTGTGAAAACTGTGGCAAAGAAATAGTTCCTTACTCCAAAGATGAAATTGTAAAACTTATTTTCTCGCAATTTTACAACCAAAGAGTAATTATATCTTTTAGACCTAAAATAAAATCCATTTTCACAAAACAATTCCTCCAAAACATTCTCTATGATAAGGGTTTTTCAAGGGTAATTGTAAATAACACTATTTGCCCAATAGAAGAACTTATTAGTAAAACACCTAATATAAATAACACAATCTCCTCGAACGAAGTTTTTGTAATTGTTGACAGGCTGAAAATTAGCTATAATGAAAAAGAAAGACTTACAGAAGCGATTGAAAACACTTTACTTGAAGGAGAAGGAATTGTTTATCTCCATTCTTTTGATTTACAAAAGAAAACTTCTTTCTCAACACAGAATATATGCTGTAATTGTGGAAAAAATTTCATACAAATAACCCCATCTTTATTCTCATTTACAAATCCCTATGGTGCATGTCCAGAATGTAAAGGATTTGGAGATAAAATTGAATTAGATTTAAACCTAATAATTCCAGACCCATCAAAAAGCATTCTTGAAGGTGCAATTGAACCTTGGAATAAACCAAGATTTAGGTATATTTTCAAAAAGATTCTTTCTACCCCTAATTTACCATTCAAGCTTGATGTGCCTTTCAAAAATTTAACCGACGAAGAAAAAAAATTTGTATTTTATGGATGTAACAACTTTATTGGGATTTTTCCTTTCTTCGAAAAAATTAAAAGAAAAATTTATAAACAGTACAACAGATTTTTCCTAACAAAATTCCAAACTTACAATTTATGTAATTTATGTGGAGGGAAAAAACTTAGGAAAGAAGCCTACTATGTAAAAATAAATGGAAAAGATATAACAAAAATAGCAAATATGGAAATTAAGGAATTAATAAATTTTATAAACAAAGCTTTAATCCTTGAAGAAGCAAAAAAGATAAAAATTAAAATACTAATTGATGAAATTGTTGACAGATTAACAACGATAGATGAAGTTGGATTAAGTTATTTAAATCTTAATAGATTAACAAAAACACTTTCTGGAGGAGAAGCACAAAGAATACATTTAGCATCATCAATAGGGTCTAAATTAACTGGTACTTTATATGTTCTTGACGAACCAACAATTGGATTACATCCTGTTGACATAAACAAACTAATTTCCGCATTAAAAAAACTTAAAAAAATGGGAAATACTATATTAATCATAGAGCATGATATAAACATAATTAAAATTGCTGATTATGTAATTGATCTTGGTCCATTTTCTGGAGAACACGGTGGATATGTAGTTCATGCTGGTTCCATAAGTGATTTAATTAAAAACCCTAAATCTATTACTGGCAATTACCTAAGCAGAAAAATGAAAATTGAATTACCTGAAGGGAAGAGAACACCAACAGGCTGGTTAAGAATAATAGGGGCAAAAGAAAACAATTTAAAAAATATTGATGTAGATATTCCATTAGGCTTGTTAACAGCAATAGTTGGAGTATCAGGTGCAGGGAAAAGTTCACTAATTATTGATGTTTTATACAAGGGATTATCAAAAATTTTAGGGCGTAAAGTAGATGCTGTTGGGAGTTTTACCGAGATGAAGGGGTATGAAAGTATAAGAAAAGTAGAAGCTATAACTCAAGAGCCAATTGGTAAGTCTATCCGCTCAAATCCTGCCACATACATAAATCTTATGGATGAGATAAGAAAAATATTTGCTGAAACAGATGAAGCAAAATCATATGGTTTTACTTCTTCTCATTTTTCCTTTAATTCCCCAAAAGGAAGATGTGAAAAATGTCAGGGAAGTGGGAATTTATTAATTGAAATGCAATTTCTTCCCGATATTTTTATAAAATGTGAAGAATGCAACGGAAAAAGATATAAAAATGAAATTTTAAATGTTAAATTTAATGGGAAAAACATTTCTGAAGTATTAGATATGACTGTGGATTCAGCAAGTAGTTTTTTTAAAAACCATCCAAGAATTTTAAAAAAAATTAAAATTCTACAGGATGTTGGACTTTCATACTTAAAGCTTGGACAACCTTTAAACACATTATCTGGTGGAGAAGCTCAAAGAATAAAAATAGCCTCACATCTACAACAGATAAATAGTAACTCTACTTTATACATCTTTGATGAGCCTTCTACTGGACTTCACTTACATGACATAAATAATTTTATGAAATGCATTTATAAACTTTTGGAGTTAAAAAATACAGTTATAATAATTGAACACAATATGGAAATTGTAAAAGCAGCAGATTACATAATTGAATTAGGACCAGAAGGGGGAGATAAAGGTGGATATGTAATAGCAAAGGGTAAAATAGAAAATATTTTAAAAAGCAAACAATCCCTCACTTCAAAATATCTAAAACAAGCCATAAGGGGAACATTTAATTAAAGTTATATTTCTTTAAACTCTGCCCCATTTTCAGTTGAAGTTACATATACTTCACATTTCTTTGCAGTAAATTTAAAGTATTTTTCTTTAACAATTTCTTCAAAACTTTTTAAACTTTTTTTATTAACAATACTCACTGTGCAACCTCCAAAACCTGCACCTGTCATTCTACTGCCAATACACCCATCTACACTAAGCGAAATTTCTACAAGCTTATCAAGCTCTTTGATAGAAACCTCGTAATCATCCCTCAAACTTTCATGTGATTTTATCATTAGTTTTCCAAATTCTTCTATTTTTCCCATCCCCAACCATTCTATGCTCTTTTTAACTCTTTCATTTTCAGTAATTACATGTCTGCACCTTTTTCTGATTACCACAGGCAATTCATTCTCATATCCTATAAACTCGTCTTCGGTAACATCTCTTAGGGCGCTAATATCGGGTAAAATTTTCTTTAATATCCTTACCCCCTCCCTGCATTGTTCCCTCCTCTCATTATAAAATGTTTCAGAGCCCAATTCTCTTGAAACATTTGAATTAACAATAACAATACTGTAGTCCTTAAAGTTAAATGGAATGTATTCAGTTTCAAGGTTTCTACAGTCTATGAAAATTGCATTATTCTTAATTGCAAGTGCAGAAACCAGTTGGTCCATAACTCCACACTTTACTCCAACAAAATTATTTTCTGCTCTTTGAGAAAGTAATGCTAAATCCTTTTTTTCAAGTTTGAAATCATTAATTCCATTAAGAAAAAAAGAAAATGCCACTTCTATTGCTGCTGAAGAACTTAAACCAGAACCCTCAGGAACATTTCCCTTGCATACAGCCTGAAATCCCTTCGTCTCTAAATTTAACACTTGAAACTCTTTCAGTATTCCTACAAGATAATCACTCCAATGGTTTATTCTATCACAGCTTTTCAGTTCGGATAATTCTAATTCAAATTTTTCACTATAATTCTCTGAAAAAACTATTATTTTTTTATCGTCTCGCAATTCTCCTGAAAAAATTACACTTCTATCAATTGCTGTTGGTAAGCAAAACCCATCGTTATAATCTGTATGTTCTCCAATTAAATTAACCCTGCCCGGTGCTCTTGAAAAAAAGGTTGCCTTACTTCCAAATATTTCTCTATAACTATTTCCTTCTTCAAACGAATATCTCTTCATATTGATGCCTAATTGTAAAAAGAAAAAATCTTCTTATAAACAAAGACAAGCAAAATTAAGAGGTGTTATGAAGTTTGCCAAAGTCAGTTTTCTTAATTAAACCGTCTTCATTATAATACTTTCAATATAATCGATTTGTTTTAATAAGTGTCAAATTTCAGATTATAGTTCCTTTCTACCATTTTCTTTTGTGCTCCACCTTTTATGCCACCAAAAATATTCAGTTGGGTGTTCCCTTGCAAATTTTTCAACAGCCTTTACACATAAAGCTGTATTATATTTAATATCTTCTTCCCAATTCCCTGTATTTCTTATTTCCAATGGGGGATATATGTATAAAGTTATTGTATCATCTGGATTCCTTGCCGGGAAACAAGGTATTATTGGAGCACCACTTCTAAGCGCCAACTCAGCAGGACCTGTCACCGTTGCAGCTGGTTCCCCAAAAAAGTCAATAAAAACTCCTCCTCTTGTTGCATTTTGATCTGCCATTAATGCAACTATCTTATTTTCTTTTAATTTTCTTAAACATTCTTCTTTAATACCCCCCCTTTTTAATATCCATTCATTACCCCACTTGAACCTTGTCTCAAGCAGTAATTCAGCAAATGCTTTATTCCTTTGAACTTTCATTACTATCACAACTGGATATTTATATAAGCCTATTCGTGCAGCGACTAACTCCCAACTTCCAAAATGCCCACCTAATCCCACAACACCCTTTCCCCTTTGTAAGGCTGTTCTTATGTGAAAATCAGGGTCACAAAACTTTACCTTTCTTTCTATCCATCTCTTGCCACGAGTCGGAAGCATAAAAAACTCTGCAAGATTCTTTCCATAATTTATATATGTGTTCCTTGCTATTAACTCAATTTCATTATCGCTCATTTCAGAACCAAAAGCTACTTTTAAATGTCTCATAACAAGATTCCTAAATCTGGGCAAAAATTTATAAGCAATCAAAGAAAGAAAAATACAAATTCTATAGCAAACTCTTTCAGGTATTATGGCAAAAAAAATTACAATTATTTTTAAAAAGGTTTGAAGTATAAAGTATTTCATCCCGTTTTCCCACTAAAAAGAAGAAAAGATGTTAAGGAGAATGAAATAATACCTTTTTTAAATTGTTCCCGCTCATATACAACGTATTTATTCTTGATTAAGCCTTGTTCTCAATGTGTTTCATTGAGGAATTAGCCATGACCTCATTGCGTTTAGAACGATAATCCACTTCCTGAAATGGGCATGAAGACTCCCCTTACTTCAAAATGTCATTCGAGGTAATATGAGGTATCTTTTTATTTTTATAAATATAGATATTGGAAAAAATCTATATACCCTTCACATGAAACGATTTTTTATTTTTGGGTTATTGGGAATCGTTAATTATAGGGTATTTGTGATTGTTATGATATATATTTGTTACTTTCATAATATTTTGAATAATATTCTTTATAATAGTAATTAATGCCATATCCATAATAATATCTTCCATACTCAGTGATAGGGACTTTATTTAAAATGACTCCAAAGATATTAATGTTAGCTTTCATAAAGTTTTTTATTCCACTTTTAAGCATTTTTCTTTTAACACCAATCGGAACTACAACTAAAAAACCACCCTTTAAATAACTTGCCAGTAAAAAAACATCAGGGGCTAACAAAAATGGTGGAGTATCAAAAATAACTAAATCGTATTCACTTTCAAATTTATCTATCGTTGACTTTAAATTCTTTGAAGACATTAATTTATAACCACTTACATAACATTTACCTGCAGGTAAAAAATCCCATCCAGACTTATTAACTTCTTTTATGGGCTTAGCTAAATTTGAGCCATTCAGAATTATATCTGAAAAACCTACATCATTTTGGAAGTTAAAGAATTTATGTAAAGTGGGATTTCTGAAGTCGGCATCTACAAGTAGCACTTTTTTATTTTGGCTTAACAAACCTGCAATATTCGCTGAAATTATAGATTTTCCTTCTTGAGGAAAGAAACTTGAAATAAAATAACTACCTTTTAATTCGTTTTTCAATGAAAACTTAAAATTTATAGCTAATGAAGTAAAACTTTCGGTTATGCTTTTCGGGACTTCTTTAGAATCAATCAATAAAGAATTTTCTTTAAAACCATTTTTCATTAACGGAATTGTTCCAACAACAGGGACTTTCAATGTTTCTTCAATATCATGTTCACCTTCAACGGTGTCACTTGTATACTCAAGAATAAATGCAATTGTTATTCCCACTACTAAACCCAAAATAATTGAGAGAAAAAATGTTAAAAATTGATTTTTATTTACAGGCTTTAAAGGCAATTTAGCATTTTTTAAAATCTTAACCTCTCCAAGATTCATTGAGGCGGCAATTTTAATTTCCTCAAGTTTTTCCCTTAAAACCATATAAACATTTTTATTTACTTCTACATTTCTCTGTAATCGACCTAAAATGATTCTTTTCTCTGGTAACTTTTTTAATACTTTATTATATAAACCTAAATCGCTTTTCAATGCATCATATTTTGCTTGTAGCGAAATAATTGTCATTTCAACATCTTGAAGGTCATTAATCAATTTTTCATACTTTGAATCAGACATTAGGTATTCCCCCTTATGGTCCTTCTGCATTTTCTCTTTTATTTCTTCTTTTAAAAGGGAAATTTGCGTTTCAAGCCTTTTTACTTCAGGGTTATTTGAAGTATATAACGTTTTTGCGTTCATTAATTGAACCTCAAGCGAAGTCAATTGCTTGTTTAAATCATCACTTTTTAGTTCATCTTCAATCTTGATACTTGAGGGAAACAGTTTTTGCAAATCAGTTTTTATTTTTTCCCTTCTTGCTTTGGCTGAAATTAGCTCCGCTTTTACTTTACTTTTTTCTGTTTCTAATTGCATCTCTGAAAAATAAGGTCTCCCGTTTCCTTCGTTCTGAATGTTAACTTCTTCACCTTCTTGATATTTAGCCAATATATCTTCACTATTTTCGAGATTTTTTTCTGCAATTGCTAATTGTTTTTCAATAAACTTTTTTGCCTCAATTAGCTTTTTTTCATTATTTTGTTTCTTATATTCAACAAAAGTGTCTGCAACAATTCTTGCAACATATTTAGCAACTATAGGTTTATCAGAAAGTGCACTTAGTCTTATTATTCCAGTTCTCGAATCTCTCAATGAAACCCTTTCATCCACTTCTGCATTAATCAATTTAGATACTTTTGAAGGTGTAAACTTTGTCCTTAATTTAATTGAGTAATTGTTTAATTTTTCTGCAGCTTTCTGCAATAACTCTTCATCAGTTTTTATTATTTGCACCTGAGTTTTCAAATCCTGCGATTTATCTTCATAATAAGAAATACCAGAAACATCTTCAAGATAAGTATCTCTTTTAGGGGTAGATTCTATGAGAAGAACAACTTCTGATTTATACAGAGGAGTTTTTTTCAAATCAGCCAAAAAAGAAATTAATGTGACTAAAACAAGAGAACCTATTATTACCCCTTTCCACTTTTGAAGGACATAAATATATTCCTTAAAGTCTACACCCTTTTGTAATTCCATTATTCACCCTGCTTAAAAAAGTAACGAATCGTTGAGTAATCTCTTATCAGAGAAACAAATTCACGCCACCATTCTGAAACTTCACTACTACCAACATAAACAATATCTTTTGGAGCTAACTTAATCGGTTCTACTTCAGTTTTTTTTAAAGCATCTCCGATTTTTATTCTCTGTTTATTACCTCCCACATCGCGGACAATTTCAACCACATTCAAATTAGCCGAAGGTTTCTCCCCTCCTGCTAAAGCAATTAACTCACGCAAATCCATACCTGGATAATAATCATAAACACCCGTCTTATTTACTTCTCCCATAATTGCAACCTTGTTGTAACCCTTTCTCGTAACATAAATAACATCATCTTTTTGAAGTACAAAATCGTTAAGTTGCCTACTGGTTTCTAAGGTATATGGATCAATGGTAAATACATTTTTCCCTCTTAAAACAATTATTCTTTCAGATCCCTCAATTGATGGTTTCCACTTTGCCAATGCCAGCATCTTCATAAGAGCATTATTATTTTCTGAAATGGGATATGCACCTGGTTCTGCAATTTCACCAGTTATATAAACTAATTCTTCTCTGAATTTCGTGACTATTACACAAACTTTAGGTTCAAAAACCCAATCTACCAATTTCTCCTCCAAATAACTTTCTAACTCTTCAACTGTCATACCTTCAACCACTATTTCACCTACCAGAGGGTAAGATATTCTACCATCAGGTCTTATGGGAAGTATTTTTGACAACACAGGAACTCCCCATACCGTTATTTCGATTATATCTCCTATGCCAAGTTTATATGCTGGTCTTGCCTTTTGCCTTGATGTTTCAACTTTCACATTATCCAATTCCATTAAAAGAGAATCAATCATTTCCTCAGAACAAGTAAAATAAACACTAAAAAAACAGGAAAAAAATAAGCATAGTTCTATAATCATTTTTATCCATTTTTCTTTTTTAAAATCTTGAAACATATTCTCACCACACAAAAAATTAATGTTTATTTCCTATACTTTTTATAGTTATACCTCATCCTATTCAAATAATTGACCAATTTTATTCATCCTTGTCGTTATAAATTCAGGAGTAGCAGTTATAACGACTGAAAGAATAGCACCTCGGATAATTTCCTCTTCCGCAAAAATAAATGCTATTTCGCCCTTTTTATCCTCTTTAGATTCCAAATCAAATGTTACTTTCGGCTTTTTCTTCGCTTTTGCCTTTTCTTCAGCTTCTTCAACTTTTCTTTCTTCTTCATCCGAAACTTCCTCTACTTCCATTTTTATTGCCTCACCTTTTTTGGCACTCTCAATCTTTTGTTTTATTTTTTTCTCTTCTTCTTCCATTGCCTTTTTCGTCCCTTGAGGAGTCTTTGGCTTGATTTTTTCTTCTTTTTCGAGCAGGCCAAATTTTTTCTGCTCTCCTACACCAATTTTCTGTATTGCCTCCGGCTCTAATTTTTTATACTCACCTACTCCAATGGCTGGCGCTCCAACCTCTTTTATGCCAGCAGGTATTTGCTTTTCAATTTTTACTCCTTCTCTGGGGACTGAACTTTCAAATTTTATATTATTAACTTCACCCTGCAACTGGCGAAGTCTTTCTATAGTTATTTCTTTTAATTGAATAGTTCCTGATTTGTCAATTTTTGCTCGCTTGCCTTCAATAACTTCATAATCCTTTTTTTGACCTGTAATTGCATCAGTAACTGTTACAATTACTTTGTGCTCAACTGCTTCAATCGTAGTATTTCCATCTGCTTCAACAGTCGTATTCATCGCGGTTCCTCTTACTCCAGCTGCTGCAACAGGAGTATAAACTGTATACTTACTGTCAAAAGTTGGTAAACCCTTGATTTTATGAATCATTGCACCACGAGATAAATAAAATTCTGAAGATTGTTTGCCCGTCGCTCTTTGCATGTTTAATGTTATTATCGTAAATATTGTATATTCATAGACTTTAATAACATACCTTTCTTGCCATCTTAAAGTTGCACAGCCACTTTCAGTTTTTATCGAATCACCCTCCTCCGCAGCTATTATTTTGGCTATTTTTTCGTATTTTGTTGTCCCCCTCTTTTTTATATAAACATCACCTTTTATTTCTTCAACACTAATTTTCATTGGTTCCCCAAAAGCTAAAAGGCAAGAAAACACTAAACTTTGCAATAAAAAAAATTTTATTGTTCTCCGTTTTTTTCCCATTTCAATAATATTTGCTATTTTATAATATCAAATTTATTTTTTAAAGATTGCTTGGTTGTAAGTGATTTTCTTTTAGGCAATTTTCTTTATTGAAAAATAACTAATTTTTTACAGAAAATTATATTTTACAACTAAATTACTACTTTTTCAAATTTTAAATTACAAAGCCCTATCCCATGACAACTTTTATCAGGCACTTACATTATATCTCTCAATATGTAACCAACGGAAATATCTCGATCCAAGATGTATTTGCAAAATCACATTGCATTGGTTCACTTTGTTTGCAATTACCGGCAAATACAAATGCAATTCCCTTCGGTCATACCCTCCTTCTCACTCAATTGCAGAAATGCAAGATAATAAAAAAAACAAGCACTGTGCGATTTATGAAATATATCACTTATAAGGCTTTCTTGCTTTTCCCTGCAATAAAAGCTCTCATATCCTAAGTCTTAAATACCTAAAATCAAAACAAAATAACAATGTAGCTGTCATTTCGAGCATTAGCGAAAAATCTCTCAATTTATTTGAGAATTATTACTTGCATTCGTGAGAATCTCTTCATTTCACTAAGGGTTATACTAAAGTGACATTTTTTAATCTTCTGTTTTCGAATTTCGTCCTTTGAATTTATATTTTGCTTTAAAACACAAAAATTAGTTATACAATTCTAATTGAAGAGACGACTATAAATGCATAAAATTTAAGAATGTTAAATAAAAAACTCGTCTTTTTTTTTCTCCTAACCATTGGATTAACTTACCTCTACTTCTACAACCTTTTCCCTTATGATAACATAAAAACTCGAATTTATCTTTCTTATTCAATTTCATTCCTGCATACCTTAAAAATTGATGAATTTGAGAATAATACAATTGATAAAGCATATTACAATGGCCACTATTATTCTGATAAATCGCCATTTCCCTCATTTTTTGCTGTTCCAATCCTTAAAATTCTTGAGCTATTTAAATTAGCAAACAAAAATTATCCAGAGTCCACCTTGCCAAGATTTATAATTACATTGCTTCTCGTAACCCTTCCATCATTATTTTCTACTTACCTTATTTTAAAAATCAACTTACTGTTTTGCAAAGATACTTTCATCTCAATTCTATTAACTTTTGCATATTCGTTAGGAACATTGGTTTTCCCCTACGCTACCTTATTTTATGAACACCCTATAGCAAACAACTTTTTAGTTTTTTCTCTCTATTTAATCCTTTCTTCTTCACCAAAAAAACCATATAAAACAAAATTAATCTTAATTGGTACATTTTTAGGTTTATCCGCTTGCTGTGAATATATATCATTTATAACCTCAATATTATTGTTATCATACTTATTAATTAAAACAAAAAATTTGTCAACTGTCTGGCTCACTATTTTGATGTTTTTTATATTAATATCTTCTCTATTGGCTTACAACTACTTAACATTTGGTAGCATTTTTTCTTTTGGTTATAAATATGAAGTATTTCCGCTTTTTAAAACTTCTATGTCAAAAGGTGCATGGGGTATAACTTTCCCAAAATTTTCTTCCTTGCTAAAAACTTTTCTCCTACCATCACGAGGTTTATTTTTTGCTTCCCCCTTTCTTTTATTTTTCTTCCCTGGAATTTTCCAAATGTTAAAAGAAGATAAAAAATTTAAAGTATTAGGAATATTTTTTATTGCAATTATTTTTGTAAGGTCTGTCATTATATCGTCTTATTGGGAACCTTTAGGAGGTTTTTCCCCTGGTCCTCGGCACATGATTTCAGTAATTCCATTTTTTGTCTTGCCTATATCATTTTTTCTAAAAAAATTACTCAACCAGAAAAAAAATTCAATTCTATTCATTTTCTTTACATCAATTTTTATAAGTATCTTTCAGGTTTACATTACTACTGCAGCTGACCCCCATATTCCACAATCTTTTAAATACATAATTGCTGATTTTTCAATTCCAATGATTAAAATGAATTATGGAAATGGAAACCTTGGAAAGCTTTTTGGTTTGCCTCATAAAATAAGTGTGGCTTTCCCATTTTTATTTATTTTAGCCTTTTATTCCTACTTGTATTTTTACTCTTTAAAGTATGCGAATAAAAAAGAGAATTGTGCAATAAAAAATTCTCTTCCTGGAAACAAAAACAAACTCAACATTAAAATTCTTTCCTTAGTAGGATTAAACATTATCATTTGCACTACCATAATTTATATCTTATCCACAAAACTAAAGGAAAATAAATTAAATTGGGAGCAACATTATCTAAGAGGTTCAATTTTATTACAAGGTAATATATTAAACCATGCAGAAAAAGAATTGAAAAAAGCAATTACATACAACCCAAATTTTTACCAACCCTATTTTAAAATGGGAGTTTTATTTCACAAAAAAGGCATATTACAAAATTCAATCAAATATTTTAAAAAATCCATCCAAATAGAACCTTATGTGCCTGAACCTCGCATTGCACTATCAGCCTCTTACTTACAATTAAAAGATTACAATAAGGCAGAAGAAGAAGTTGAAAAAGCACTGGAGCTATTCCCAAATTCCAAAATACTTCAAAATTTAATTTCAGATATTAATAATATGAAAGCTAACAAAGATAAAAATAACTAAATGAAAATGAAAAATTACCTGTTTTGGATTTTTATACCCCTAATAATTATAGTAACAATTTTTGCCTATCTCGATTCCTTCCAAATACCATTTC
>FWPV01004697.1_pt1 | contig 13539 bp, 11 predicted proteins | sample 2228371 | NCBI WGS metagenome assembly FWPV01 (sample SAMEA103939776, study PRJEB20133) | metagenome | reverse complement strand
GCTGTATCAGCGCCAGCGCAGGCGGCAGCAACACGACCAAACCGGTCAGCGCCATCCAGAAGCCCGACGGGCGCCCGCCGCGCCACATCCACGCCGGGACGACCAACACCCAGAATGCGATGGCGAGCGCGTGCAGGGCGGAGAGCGGACGCATGGCATCCGGCAGCACGCCGGTCGGGCCGAAGGCAAACGCCGCGGCCGCTGCAACGAACAGAAAGGTGATCACGCCGGAACCGATGGCACCGCCGGGGGCAAGACCGCTCAGACGTCCCCACTCCCAGCCGGCGAGACCCAGGATGACCGCCACCAGCCAGCCCCAGGCGGTCAGATCGAGCAGGGTTAGCGCAGCGTACAGACCTGCCAGCAATGCGATGGCGGTCAGTACCCGCTGCTTAAGCATGCCGGCCGACCGCGCCGAGCGCGGCTGCGGTGGCAGCCTGCACCTGTTCGCTGGTGCGTCCGAAACGGCGTTCGCGCTGCTGGAAGGACGCGATCGCTTCATCGACCGCCGACCCGTTGAATTCAGGCCACAGCTTGTCGGTGAAATACAGCTCGGTATAAGCCAGCTGCCAGAGCAGGAAGTTGCTGATGCGCTGTTCGCCGCCGGTGCGGATGAACAGGTCGGGTTCCGGCGCATAGGCCATCGCCAGATGCGGGGTCAGATCGCTTTCGACGAAACCTTCCCGCCGCGCAGGATCCGCCTTCAACATGCGTTCGGTCGCCTGCAGGATGTCCCAGCGGCCGCCGTAATTTGCGGCAACCGTGAGATTGAGCCCGGTATTGCCGGCGGTCAGCGCTTCGGCGCTGCGGATCATGTCGATCAGCTTGGGTTCGAAGCGCGAAAGATCGCCGATGACGCGCAGCCGAATCGAGTTCTCGTGCAGGCGGACGACCTCCTCTTCCAGTGCGCGCATGAACAGCTGCATCAGGAAGCTCACCTCTTCCGGCGGGCGACGCCAGTTTTCCGAGCTGAAGGCAAACAGCGTGAGGTAGCCGACGCCGCGCTCGGCGCAGCGCGACACCACGGCGCGCACGGCTTCGACCCCCTTGCGGTGCCCGGCCACCCGCGGCATGAAGCGACGGCGCGCCCACCGGCCATTGCCGTCCATGATGATGGCGATGTGTTGCGGAACCGGCAGGTTGCCGCCATCGACCGGCTTGCTGGAGCGCGAGGACACGATGCGGGTTCGGCCTCAGACCGCCATCAGGTCTTGTTCTTTCTGCGCGAGCAGCTTGTCGACCTCCGAAATGTAGCGGTCGGTCAGCTTCTGGATGTCGTCCTGCGTGCGCCGCTCGTCGTCTTCCGAAATGGTTTTGGCCTTGACGGCGTCCTTCAGCACGCTGTTTGCATCACGGCGCAGGTTGCGCACCGCGATGCGGCCGTTTTCCGCTTCGCCGCGCACCACCTTGATCAGTTCCTTGCGCCGCTCTTCGGTCAGCGCAGGCATCGGCACGCGCACCACGTCGCCCATCGCCGACGGGTTCAGGCCCAGGTCGGAATCGCGGATGGCCTTCTCGACCACCGGCAACATCTTCTTTTCCCACGGCTGCACGCCGATGGCGCGCGCGTCGATCAGGGTCACATTGGCGACCTGGGTCAGCGGCACCATGGAGCCGTAGTAATCGATCTGGATGTGATCAAGGATGCCGGTGTGGGCGCGTCCGGTGCGCACCGTGCCAAAGTCGGCCTTGAGCGACTCCAGCGTCTTCTGCATCTTCTGTTCTGTGGTTTTCTTCAACTCGGGGATCATGAAGTCGCCTCTTGTTGGAAGTTGCGGCCGCTCGTCGGCAGCCTGTTGAGCCATGGCGAGCGCAAAACACGCACCACTATATATGGACCAGCGTACCCTCGTCTTCGCCCATCACCACGCGCTTGAGTGCGCCCGGCTTGAAAATGCTGAACACCTTGATCGGCAGCTGCTGGTCTCGGCACAAGGCAAGCGCCGTGGCGTCCATCACCTTGAGGTCGCGGCTGATCGCCTCGTCGAAGCTGATGCGTTCGTAGCGGGTCGCATCAAGCACCTTCATCGGGTCGGCGCTGTACACGCCGTCGACCTTGGTCGCCTTGAGCACGATCTCCGCCTCGATTTCGCGTCCGCGCAGCGCAGCCGCCGTGTCGGTCGTGAAGAAGGGGTTGCCCGTGCCGGCGGCGAAAATGACGACCTTGCCTTCTTCCAGATAGCGGATCGCCTTGCCGCGAATGTAGAACTCGACGACCGGCTCGATGCTCAGCGCCGACTGAACCCGTGCGGCAACACCGGCCTGACGCATTGCATCGCCCAGCGCGAGCGCGTTCATCACCGTCGCCAGCATGCCCATGTAGTCGGCGGTGGCGCGGTCCATGCCGGCCGCGCCTCCCGCCACACCGCGGAAAATATTGCCACCGCCAATCACCACACCCACTTCCACGCCCAGGGCGCGGATTTCGGCGATCTCCGCAACGATGCGGGCAAGCATGTCGCGGCTGATGCCGTAGTCGTCGTCGCCCATCAGGGCTTCACCCGACAGTTTCAGCAGTATCCGGCGGTAGGCAACAGTCATGCAGGCTCCTTCAGCGTGCTGCAGCGGCTGCAGCGGCCTGTGCGGCCACTTCGGCAGCGAAGTCGGTCGTCTTCTTCTCGATGCCTTCGCCGACCAGGTAGAGCGTGAAGCCGGCGATCTTCGCCGACTTCGCCTTCAGCAGCTGCTCGATGGTCTGCTTGCCGTCTTCGGCCTTGACGAAAACCTGGCCGAGCAGCGTCACTTCCTTCAGGAACTTCTGCACCGAGCCTTCGGCGATCTTGGTGATCATCTCTTCCGCCTCCGATCTTTCGCGTGCCTTTTCTATCGCGACGCGACGTTCGGCTTCGATCAGGTCGGCCGACACGCCACTCGAGTCGAGCGACTTGGGCTTCGAAGCGGCAATGTGCATCGCCAGATCCTTGGCGAGGGCTTCATCGCCCCCGACGACATCGACCAGCACACCGATCTTCGAGCCGCCGTGCACGTAGCTGGCGACCTTGCCTTCGGCGGCGATGCGCACGAAGCGGCGGATCGACATGTTTTCACCGATCTTGCCGACCAGCGCAGCGCGCGTCGACTCGACCGTGCCTTCGCCCATCGGCAGCGCCGACAGCGCGGCGACGTCAGCCGGGTTGTGCTCGGCGATCAGCTTTGCGCTGCCATTGACCAGTGCGAGGAAATCGTCGTTCTTCGCCACGAAATCGGTTTCGCAATTGACTTCGACCATCGCGGCAATCTTGCCGTCGGCCGACAGGTAGAGGCCGACGATGCCCTCCGCCGTCACGCGTGCAGCGGCCTTGCTGGCCTTGTTGCCGAGCTTCACGCGAAGGATTTCTTCTGCCTTCTGCAGGTCGCCACCGGCTTCGGTCAGCGCCTTCTTGCATTCCATCATCGGAGCGTCGGTCTTCTCACGCAGCTCCTTGACCATTCCTGCGGTGATTTCCGCCATGCTGAGTCCCGCCTTCCATCAACTGTTCTTGCAATTCGTCAAACACCCGGCAACCGCGCGAGCGGTCGCCGGGACGGTTCATCAGGCCTGCGGTTCCGCTTCGGCTTCGACTTCGACGAATTCGTCGTCACCCTTGAGCTGTGCGACCAGATCCTGCGCGGCGCTGCTGCGGCCTTCCAGGATGGCGTCAGCCACGCCCGATGCGTACAGGCGGATGGCACGGCTCGAGTCGTCGTTACCTGGAATCACGTAGTCCACGCCGAGCGGCGAGTGATTGGTATCGACCACCGCGATCACCGGAATGCCGAGCTTGTTGGCTTCGGTGATGGCGATCTTGTGGAAACCGACGTCGATCACGAACAGCGCATCCGGCAGGCCGTTCATGTTCTTGATGCCGCCGATGCTCTTCTGCAGCTTGATCAGCTCGCGCTGCAGCACCAGGGCTTCCTTCTTCGGCATGCGTTCCATGCTGCCGTCCTCGACCAGCTGCTCGAGGTCCTTCAGGCGCTTGACCGACAGCTTCAGCGTCTTGAAGTTGGTCAGCATGCCGCCGAGCCAGCGCTCGTCGACGTACGGCACGCCTGCGCGCTGCGCTTCTTCGGCCACGATTTCACGGGCCTGGCGCTTGGTGCCGACCAGCAGGATGGTGCCCTTGTTGGACGACATGCGACGGATGAAGGCCATTGCCTCGTTGTAGCGGGCAACCGTCTTTTCCAGGTTGATGATGTGGATCTTGTTGCGATGGCCGAAAATGTACGGGGCCATCTTGGGGTTCCAGAAGCGGGTCTGATGTCCGAAATGGACACCCGCCTCCAGCATTTCACGCATGGATACGGACATTGAAGTCTCCGATCAGGGTTTAACCTCCGCCCGGCCGTGTTCGCAGCCGCAATGTCCGGCTACGCACCCTATCGGTCGAGCTGCCGTATCAACGGCAGCACCGGGCGTGTGGATTTGTCTGACGTACCTGTCAGGTACTGGAATCAAACAGCCCACGATTCTAGCAGTCGCAGTGCAACAAACTCAAGCAGTCCGGCACGCAAGCGTTTGCCGCCGTCGGGCGCTTCGGCTAACCTGAGCGGTCCCCGAGCGTATTTGAAGAGCCGTTACTCCTATGAGCGTCACCATCAAGACTGCGGAAGAAATCGAGAGCATGCGCGTCGCGTGCAAGCTGGCGTCAGAGGTGCTCGATTTCATCGAACCGCATGTCCAGCCCGGCATCACGACCGAAGAACTTGACCGGTTGTGCCATGACTACATGGTGAATGAGCAGAAAACGATCCCGGCGCCGCTCAACTATGCGCCGCCGGGCTACAGCCCGTTCCCGAAGTCGATCTGCACATCGGTCAATCATGTCGTGTGCCACGGCGTTCCCGCGCCGCGTGCGTTGAAGAAGGGTGACATCGTCAACCTGGACATCACGGTGATCAAGGACGGCTTCCACGGCGACACCAGCCGCATGTTCATGGTCGGCAACGAAGTCAGCAAGCAGGCCAGCCGGCTCTGCCAGATCACCTTCGAATGCCTGTGGCTCGGCATCTCCCGCGTCAGGCCGGGCGCGCGTCTGGGCGATATCGGTCACGTGATACAGCGGCATGCCGAAACGAACGGATTTTCGGTGGTGCGCGAGTTCTGCGGTCACGGCATCGGTCGCAAGTTCCACGAGGATCCGCAGGTGCTCCACTACGGCAAACCCGGCACCGGCATGGAACTGCAGCCCGGCATGATCTTCACCATCGAGCCGATGGTGAATGCCGGCCGCGCCGCCGTGTCCGAACTGGCGGATGGCTGGACCATCGTGACACGCGACCGCACGCTGTCTGCACAGTGGGAACATACGGTGGTCGTCACCGACGACGGTTACGAGGTGCTGACCGTGTCCGACGGCTGCCCGCCTCCGCCTGCGCTGATCGGCGACGTCCGCGGAGCGGCCTGACGGGTGGACACCCCGGCCGGCACCGACGCGCTGCGCCTGCTTGCGGCCACGCTGCGTGCCGAGCTGTCGGCGGCGCAGCAGAGGCTGCGTGAAACCTTCGAACGTGACGGCAACAGCCAGCGCCTGCTGCGCGACCGGGCGCGCGCCGTCGATGCCGCGCTGCGCCAGCTCTGGGCTGCTGCCGGCATGCCGCGCACGGCGGCACTGGTTGCCGTCGGTGGCTATGGTCGCGGCGAGCTGTATCCGGCGTCGGATGTCGACCTGCTGTTCCTGACCCCGCCGCAGCTGTCGCCCGACACCGAAGCGCGCCTGGAAATGCTGGTCGGCCTGCTGTGGGACATCGGCCTGGATATCGGCCACAGCGTCCGTTCGGTGGGCCAGTGTGTCGAGGAAGCGTCGCGCGACATCACGGTCGAAACGACGCTGCTCGAAGCGCGCCTGCTGGCCGGCTCCCGCCGCATGTTCCGCGAACTGAGCCAGGCGCTGGCGACCCAGCGCGATCCGGGCAGCTTTTTCAAGGCCAAGCGCCTGGAGCAGGACGAACGCCATCAGCGCTATCAGGAAACCCCGTACAGCCTGGAGCCGAACTGCAAGGAAAGTCCGGGCGGGCTGCGCGATCTGCAGGTGATCCAGTGGATCGCGCGCGCGAGCCGGTTCGGCTCGACCTGGGCCGAACTGGCTGCGCGCGGTCTGATCACGCCGACCGAATCGCGCCAGCTGCACCGGATCGAACGTTTCATGCGCGACACCCGGGTCCGGCTGCACCTGATCGCACGCCGGCGCGAAGACCGGCTGATCTTCGACCACCAGGAAGCGCTGGCTGCGGCGTTCGGCATGCAGGCGACGCCGACCCGCCGCGCCTCCGAAGTGTTCATGCAGCGCTACTACCGCAGCGCGAAGATGATCACGCAGCTGAACACCATCCTGCTGCAGAACATCTCCGCCGCGCTGTTTCCGTCCGACGATGCCGTCGTGCAGCCGATCAATGCGCGCTTCCAGTCCAGCCGGGAACTGCTGGACGTGGTGTCGGAAGAGGTGTTCGAGCGCACGCCGAGCGCGCTGCTCGAATGTTTCACGCTGCTGCAGACGCACCGCGAACTCAAGGGCATGACGGCACGAACACTGCGCGGATTGTGGCGGGCGCGCCGCCTGATCGATGCGAAGTTCCGGCGCGACCCGCAGAACCGCATGCTGTTCCTGTCGCTGTTCCAGCAGACACGCGGTCTGGTGCATGAAATCCGCCGCATGAACCAGTACGGCATCCTCGGCCGCTACCTGCCGGCCTTCGGCCGCATCGTCGGCCAGATGCAGCACGACCTGTTCCATGTTTACACCGTCGATCAGCACATCCTGCAGGTGATGCGCAACGTGCGCCGCTTCACGATGGCCGAGCACGCGCACGAGTATCCGCTGCTGTCGCGACTGATCACCGCGTTCGAACGACGCTGGCTGCTCTACCTGTCGGCACTGTTCCACGACATCGCGAAGGGCCGCGGCGGCGACCATTCGCAGCTGGGCATGCGCGACGCACGCCTGTTCTGCATGCAGCACGGCATCGATGCGGAAGACGCCGATCTGGTGGTGTTTCTGGTCGAGCACCATCTGTCGATGTCATCGGTCGCACAGAAGCAGGATCTGTCCGACCCGGACACCATCCGCGCCTTCGCCGCGCTGGTGCGCACGGAACGTCGTCTGACGGCGCTGTACATCCTGACCCACGCCGACATCCGCGGCACCAGTCCCAAAGTGTGGAATGCCTGGCGCGGCAAACTGCTGGAGGACCTCTACTTCTCGACCCTGCGCGTCCTTCAGGGCGAAAGTCCGGGCGCATCCGGCACGCCGGACCGGCAGGAGGAAGCACGCCACCTGCTGCGCTACTTCGGCCTGCGCGAAGGCATCGAAAACGAGTTTTGGGCCAGACTCGACACCGTGTACTTCATGCGGCACGAGGCGGACGAAATCGCCTGGCACACGCGCATGCTCTACTTCCAGGCCAACGCCAGCACACCGGTCGTCAAGGCGCGACCCAATCAGGTCGGCGACGGCCTGCAGGTGATGGTCTATGCACCCGACCAGCCCGATCTGTTCATGCGCCTGTGCGGCTTCTTCGGCCGGCTCGGCTACAGCATCGCCGATGCGAAGATCCACACCACGACCGACCGGCACGCACTGGACAGCTTCATCCTGCTCGATCCGAACCGGCACCTGAATTCGCGCGACATGATTGCGCTGATCGAAACCGGGCTGGCCGAACGGCTGCAGAACCAGACGCTTGCAGAGCAACCGGTCACCGGCCGGCTGTCACGCGAGGTCAGGCACTTCCCGATCACACCCGAGGTGCTGATCAAGCCGGACGAACGCAAGCAGCACCACATCATGCACGTCACGGCCGCCGACCGGCCCGGGCTGCTCTATTCGGTCGCGCGGGTGCTGGCCGCGCACCACATCAATCTGCACACCGCCAAGATCACCACGCTCGGCGACCGGGTCGAGGACGTGTTTCTCGTTTCCGGTGCCGAACTGGAAAAAAGCACGACGCTGATCAGACTCGAGCAGGAACTGCTCGGAGAACTCGCTATCCTCTAGTGACGCGGTTCAGCATGGCGTGAATCGGCGCCACGTTCCAGGCACCCCATACCTACATCGCTTCCGGACACCCGACAAAGACCGCTACAGGCGCTCGCACGCGCCCTGAAAACCTTGCGCACGAACCGGACCTGATCGTTGAGCTTCTCCACGCACAACCCACGTCGCCTGTCCCTGCTTGACCGGAGCAAGCCGCTGGCGGTCGCCCTGATCGCGCTGCTGTCCGGTCTGGCGCTGACCGCCTACATCGCCGATGTCGAGGCCGATCAGATGCTGCAGCGCCAGCGCGGCGAAGTCGCCGCCCAGGCAGGCGTCGTGCGGGCGCGGCTGGAGAGCGAAATCAACAGCGCCGCCCATCTGTCACTCGGCCTGGTCAGTTACGTAGCCGCCAACCCCGCCATCACGGACGATGCCTTCAACCGGGTGAGTGATCGCATGCTGGCCTATGGACGCCACGTTCGCAGCATTGCGCTGGCGCCCGACAACGTGCTGCGCTTCGTCAATCCGCTCGCCGGCAACGAAGCAGCGCTCGGCCTGCGCTACCTGGACCACCCGACGCAACGCCATGCGGTGCTCAAGATGATGGAAAGCCGGCGCTTCGTGCTCGCCGGCCCGCTTGAACTGGTGCAGGGCGGCGTCGGACTGATCAACCGCTTTCCGATCTATGTGCCGGCAGCGGATGGACGCCCGGAAAGGTACTGGGGACTGGCGTCCATCGTGTTGCACTTCGACACGCTGCTCAAGGCGAGCGGTCTGCTCGACACCGACCTGAACGTCCGCTACGCCCTGCGTGGGCGTGACGGCATGGGCGCGGACGGCGAAGTCATCCATGGTGATCCGGGCATCTTCAATCTCGACCCGGTCAAGGTCGATGTCGTGCTGCCGGACAACGCGCGCTGGCAGTTGGCCGCAGTGCCGGTTGGCGGCTGGCGCGGCGCGCTGCAGGACACCCGCGTCATCAGCATATGGATTGCCGGCAGCCTGGTTTCCGTTGCGATCGCGGGCCTGCTCGGTCTCGGGCAGTTGCAGATCCGGCGCATCCGGCTGCGCGACGCCGATCTTTCGCTGGCCGCCAGCGTGATCCAGAGTTCGAACGAAGCCATCGTGGTGACCGACGAAGGCGATCGCATCGTGTCGGTCAACCCGGCGTTTTCGAAACTCACCGGCCTGACGCGCGACGCCGTGCTCGGCAAGCGTGCATCAACCGTGGTGTCGACGCCCTACGACGCGTCGAGTCACGCGTCCTTTGCGCAAGGCATCGACGCCGGCGGCGACTGGTCGGGCGAACTGGACGACCGGCGCGCCGACGGCGAAACCTACCCGAAGCGACTCAGCATCTACCCGGTCGGCGACCGGCACGACGGCACCGTCCATTACGTGCATTCCTTCAGCGACATCAGCGAACAAAAAGCCGCCGAACGCAAGATCCATCATCTGGCTCACCACGACGCGCTGACCGGGCTGCCTAACCGGCTCAGCCTGCAGGGCCGCATGGAACAGGCGATGGCCGAAGCCCGTCGGCACGGCACGCTGATCGCCGTGATGATGATAGACATGGATCACTTCAAGGACATCAACGACACGCTCGGTCATCACGTCGGCGACGCACTGCTGGTCGATGTCGCGCAGCGGCTGCTCTGCTGTGTGCGCCTGAGCGATGTGGTGGCGCGGCTGGGCGGCGACGAATTCGTCGTGCTGGTGACCGACATGGCGTCCACGCTCACGGCTGCCGCCGTCGCGGAGAAGATCGTTTCGGCGCTGTCGGCGCCCTACCAGGTCGAGGCCTACCGGCTGCACTCGACGCCCAGCGTCGGCATCGGCGTGTTCCCGAATGACGGCACCTCGGTCGATACGCTGCTGCGCAACGTGGATACCGCGATGTATCACGCGAAGGCCGCAGGCCGGAACAACTATCAGTTCTTCGACCAGAGCATGTCGGCCAATGCCAGCGAACGGCTGGCCCTGCAGGGCAGCCTGCACCATGCCATCGAAACGCGTCAGTTCGTGCTGCACTACCAGCCGCAGATCGAAGTCGCCAGTGGCCGGCTGGTCGGCGTCGAGGCGCTGGTGCGCTGGCAGCATCCGGAGCGCGGTCTGGTACCGCCGAACAGCTTCATTCCGATCGCCGAAGAGAGCGACCTCATCATCAAGCTCGGCGAATGGATTCTGCAGGAAGCCTGCTGGCAGCTGAGCCGCTGGAAGGATCAGGGCCTGATGCTGCGGGTATCGGTCAATCTGTCGGCACGCCAGCTGCGCTCGAAGAACCTGCTGCACCAGGTCGAGGACACGCTGATCCGTCACAACCTTCGTCCGGGCGAGCTCGAACTCGAAATCACCGAAAGTGTGGCCATGGACAACCCGGACGCCACGCTGCGCATGCTGGGCCAGCTGCGCGAGCTGGGTGTCGAACTGGCGATCGACGATTTCGGAACCGGCTATTCGTCACTGAGCCATCTGAAACTGATGCCGCTGCAGCGACTGAAGATAGACCGCTCGTTCGTGAAGGACATCGAAAGCGATCCGGACGACGCCGCCATCTGCGCCGCGACCATCAGTCTGGCGCAGAACCTGGGGCTCAGCGTGGTGGCCGAAGGCGTGGAAACGGACGCCCAGTTCGCCTTCCTCGGCAATCTGGGCTGCGAATGCGTGCAGGGCTACCTGTTCAGCAAGCCGCTGCCGGCCGCCGAATTCGAAGCATGGGCCGCGCAGCGCGCGGCCGCTCAGTCGTCGCTGGCGTCCTGATCGGGGAACAGCACCTCGGTGTAGCCGAACCGGCTGAAGTCACGTACCCGCATCGGGTACAGCACGCCATCGAGATGGTCGCACTCATGCTGCACGACCCGGGCGTGGAAGCCATCGACCTCGCGCTCGATCGGCGTGCCCTGCGGATCGAAGCCGCTGTAGTGCAGCCGGGCATGGCGCGCCACGACGCCGCGCAGGCCGGGCACCGACAGGCAACCTTCCCAGCCCTCTTCCATCTCCTTGCCGAGCGGTGTGAGCACCGGATTGACCAGCACGGTGAACGGCACGACCGGTGCCTCGGGATAGCGCACCGATGGCGAGCCGCCAAACACCACGACCCGAAGATCGACGCCGATCTGCGGCGCCGCAAGTCCGGCGCCATCGGCAGCCTGCATGGTGTCGATCAGGTCCTGCACCAGCGCATCGAGTTCGGGGCAGTTGAAGCGCCTGACCGGCTGCGCCACGCGCAGCAGTCGCGGGTCGCCCATGCGCAGGATGTCGCGGATCATGCGCACTCCCCGTTCGCGCACAGGGCTTCGAGCAGGCGGCGAACGCGCGTCATCGCCTCCTGCAGCATGTCCTCGATGGCCGACATTTCGATGCCGTGCAGCGAATCGCCGCGACCCGCTGCGTGATTCACCACGACATTGATCGCCGCGTAGGCCAGACCGGCCTCGCGCGCCAGCACCGCTTCAGGCATGCCGGTCATGCCGACGACGTGCGCACCGTCGCCTTCCAGCCGGTTGATTTCCGCGGCCGTCTCAAGACGCGGTCCCTGGGTCGCGGCATAGACCGCACCATCGACCACCTGCTCGCCGGCCCGCGCCGCGGCGTCAAGCAGCGCCCTGCGCAGGGCGGCGTCGTACGGATCGGTGAAATCGATGTGCTTCACCTGGCCGTCGTGGCCATCGAAAAAGGTGCTGTGACGGCCCCAGGTGTAGTCGATGATCTGGTCCGGTACGACCAGCGTGCCCGGCCCGAGGTCGGCCCGGATGCCGCCGACCGAGGCGACCGATACGATGCGCGCCACGCCGACGCCGCGCAACGCCGAAATGTTCGCACGGTAATTCACGCGGTGCGGCGCAATGGTGTGGCCGTAACCATGGCGCGCGATGAACACCAGATCGCGCCCGGCGAGACGGCCGAAGGTCAGCGGGCCGGACGGCTCGCCGTAGGGCGTACGCACCACTTCGCGACGCGTGACGTCAAGATTGGCAAGCTGCGTCAGACCGCTGCCGCCGATGATCGCCAGCATGAATGCACTCCTTTGTTCCGGGCTGCGCAGTCTATCAGGCGAAAAAAAGCCCGGCTTTCACCGGGCGAGTCAGTGCGTCAAGACGCTTTACGCAAGTGTGAGCTGACGGCGGCGGACCAGCACCCCGCCCAGCAGAAGCAGGCCTGCGATGAACATCGCCGTGCGGCCTGCCTCGGGTACAGGCGCATGGATGTAGGCGGCCGCGGTGGCGCTGAGGACGTACGACTTTTCGTCATCGCCGGCGTTGGCCACCGCAAGCACCAGCCGGCCCTGCCGGAAACCGCTGTCGGCCGGAACCGAGCCGCCCGCCTGCACCAGTGCCTGGAAGCTTTCACCATTGGCAAACCCGAACAGCGATGCATAGGTGTTCACGAATGAGGTCATCGGATCGAGCCCGGTCGTGTCGACCGCGAGCCGATAGTCGACCGAGAACAATACAAGGGTCTGCGCGCCAAGCGTGAAATCGACGGTTCTCTGGGTGTCGGCGCCGGCTGCCGTGGTGCCACTGACATCGGCCCACAACGCTTCCTGCGGATTGACGTCGAAGCTGCCCGCTTTCGGCGGCACCTCGGCCCCGGAAATCGTGGCCGTCGCCCCGGTCAATGATGCCGAAAGGTCGGTGCTCCAGTCATCGCTGTCCATCGCCGACTGCTGCGCGCCATTGAACAGATTGACGTAGGCCGTGCTCCCGAAAACGCTGCCGGGCGTGAAGACCGGGTCGATGTCAGCCAGCGCGATCACGCGCATTTCGAAGGAGGACCATTCCAGCGTCGCGCTCGCCGATGCAGCGTGCGCCGGGCCCGCCCATGCCAGTCCGAGTGCGATCGCTGCCATCGCACATGCCGTGTGCCGCTTGAGATTCATTGCATACCCTTTCAGCCGGAAATGCAGGTCGCGCGGATGCGCAGACCTGTTGCTGCTACGACTGCAACCTCGGCGGAGGCATGCGCTGACGCTGCTGCAGCGCAGAAAGGAAAGCGCGCTATGCAGATTCGCACGCCCTCTCCAGCGCAGGGTGTACGCGTCCGGCGCCCTTCCCGACCGCGCGACATCGTTCGCTGTGACAACGCGCGCGCGCGCATCGTGAGGCGGACAGACAGGCAGCAATAAGCATGCCTCCGACACGCCGCTGCGCACTGCGGGCAGATGACCGGCCCTCCGGATGTAATGAATTCCGACAGATGCGACGCCCTTGAGCGTCGCGCCCGCAGGTCCGCCAGGGCATGGACGTCCGATGAGGCAACAGCGGACGCCGGAAAAGGATTGTGTGCTGTGCTATACTTGCGTGTTTTTCTTATTGCACTGCACCATTCCTATGTCCCGCTCCATACGCAACATCGCCATCATCGCGCACGTCGATCATGGCAAGACCACGCTGGTCGACCAGCTGCTGCGCCAGTCCGGCACCTTCGCATCGCACCAGCAGGTTTCGGAGCGCGTGATGGATTCAAACGATCTCGAAAAGGAACGTGGCATCACGATCCTGTCGAAGAATTGCGCGATCGAGTTCGAAGGCACCCACATCAATATCGTTGACACCCCGGGCCACGCCGACTTCGGCGGCGAGAT
>FWPV01007913.1_pt1 | contig 13540 bp, 20 predicted proteins | sample 2228371 | NCBI WGS metagenome assembly FWPV01 (sample SAMEA103939776, study PRJEB20133) | metagenome | reverse complement strand
CTCGTGCGTCAGCAGCGAGTTCATCATGTTGCGCAGCATGGCGAGGCGGTGCTCGCTGGTGCGGTTGAGTTTACGAAGTCCGTGTCCGTGACGCATGGTGATTTCCTTTCAGTGTTTTGCCGTCAGCCGTGTCAGGTACTGGCGGTTCGTCTGGCCCCGGCGGACAAGCCGGGCGCCGGCGGATGGGTATAGATCAGTGCTTGTCCAGGCCAGCGGGCGGCCAGTTTTCCAGCTTCATGCCCAAGGTCAGGCCACGAGAAGCCAGCACTTCCTTGATTTCGTTCAGCGACTTGCGACCCAGGTTCGGGGTCTTGAGCAGCTCGTTCTCGGTGCGCTGAATCAGGTCACCGATGTAGTAGATGTTCTCGGCCTTCAGGCAGTTGGCCGAACGCACCGTCAGTTCGAGCTCGTCCACAGGACGCAGCAGGATCGGGTCGAACTGCTGCGAGCTGCGCTGTGCCGGCTGATCGAACGCCGACAGCTCAACGCCTTCGAGTTGCGCGAACACGGCCAGCTGCTCCACCAGAATCTTGGCGGAGGCACGCACGGCCTCTTCGGGACCAATCGAGCCGTTGGTTTCGATCTCGAGCACGAGCTTGTCCAGGTCGGTGCGCTGCTCAACGCGGGCACTTTCCACGGTGTAGCTCACGCGCTTGACCGGCGAGAACGAGGCGTCCAGCACGATGCGGCCAATGGAGCGCGACGGATCGTCGCCACGGCGCATGTTTCCCGGCACGTAGCCGCGGCCCTTCTCCACCTTGATCTGCATATCGAGCTTGGCGCCCGCGGACAGCGTGGCGATCACGTGCTCTGGGTTCACGATCTCGACATCGTGCGGGGTCTGGATGTCAGCGGCGGTCACGAGACCTTCGCCATCCTTGCGCAGGCTCAGCGTCACCTCATCGCGGTTGTGGAGCTTGAACACCACGCCCTTGAGGTTCAGCAGCAGGTTGACCACGTCTTCCTGAACGCCATCGATCGAGGAGTACTCGTGAACGACGCCAGCGATCGTCACTTCGGTAGGCGCATGCCCGACCATCGACGACAGCAGCACACGGCGCAGGGCGTTGCCCAGGGTGTGCCCATAGCCGCGCTCGAAAGGTTCCAGCGTGACCTTGGCGCGGTTCGTCGAGATTTGCTCGACATTGATGGACTTGGGCTTGAGCAGATTGTTCAGCATTCAAACTTCCTTCAGGACCCTCGGCTCGTTACACCGATAAGGCAGACGGAGCATGGCCCGGCCGCGCCGCTGACGACGCAAGCCGGGAACGGGGAATTAACGCGAATACAGTTCGACGATCAACGATTCGTTGATGTCGGAGCCGAACTCATCACGGTCCGGGGTCTTCTTGAAGACGCCTTCGACCTTGTCAACCGAGACGTCAACCCAACCCGGGAAGCCGATCTGCTTGGCCAACTCGAGAGCCTCGACCACACGGCCTTGCTTCTTCGACTTTTCGCGAACCGCCACGACGTCACCGGCCTTCACCGAGTACGAGGGGATGTTCACCGACTGGCCGTTCACCGTGATGGCCTTGTGCGACACCATCTGGCGGGCTTCGGCGCGGGTGGAGGCAAAACCCATGCGGAACACCACGTTGTCCAGGCGGGACTCCAGCAGGAACAGCAGGTTGGCGCCGGTGTTGCCACGGCGACGGTCGGCTTCGGCGAAATAGCGGCGGAACTGACGCTCGAGCACGCCATAGGTGCGCTTGACCTTTTGCTTCTCGCGCAGCTGCACGCCGAAGTCAGAGGTGCGCTGGCCAGAGGTGCGGCCATGTTGACCAGGCTTGGAATCGAACTTGGCCTTGTCGCTGATAGAGCGGCGTGCGCTCTTGAGCAACAGGTCTGCGCCTTCGCGACGGGAAAGTTTGGCCTTAGGGCCGAGGTAACGTGCCACTTGGTTTCCTTGATTGATCTGCCACGGCCTGTTGCCGTGGGAGCCACCCGACAGTCGGGGGCGGTGGGCTTAGCAAAAACGCCACCGCAGCGAACTGCGGTGGCTCTCGAAAATTCAGAACCCGTGATTGTACCGTCAAGCCGGTACAACGCGCATCAGATGCGACGACGCTTCTGCGGACGGCAACCGTTGTGGGGCACCGGGGTCACGTCAGAGATCGACGAGATGCGGATACCCAGGGCGCCCAGGGCGCGAACGGAGGACTCACGGCCGGGGCCGGGACCCTTGATCTCGACGTCCAGGTTCTTGATGCCTTGTTCCATGGCGGCACGGCCGGCCACCTCGGAAGCCACCTGGGCAGCGAAGGGAGTCGACTTGCGCGAACCCTTGAAGCCCTGACCACCCGACGATGCCCACGACAAGGCGTTGCCCTGGCGATCGGTGATGGTGATGATGGTGTTATTGAACGAGGCGTGCACGTGGGCAATGCCGTCGGCAATGTTCTTGCGGACTTTCTTGCGAACGCGAGCCGCGGCGTTGCTGGCGGGAGACTTAGCCATGGGGATCCTTCAATCCAATTATTTCTTCAGCGACTGGGCAGCCTTGCGGGGACCCTTGCGCGTGCGGGCATTGGTCTTGGTGCGCTGACCACGCAGCGGCAGACCACGGCGGTGGCGGAAGCCACGGTAGCAACCGATGTCCATCAGGCGCTTGATGTTCATCGTGGTCTCACGACGCAGGTCACCCTCGATGGTGAACGTGCCAACTTGGTCACGCACCTTTTCGAGTTCAGCGTCGGTCAGATCCTTGATCTTCTTGTCGTAGGCGATACCGCACGCTTCGCAGATCTTGCGAGCGCGGGTGCGGCCAATGCCAAAAATTGCCGTCAAGCCGATTTCAGCGTGCTTGTGCGGCGGAATGTTGATGCCTGCAATACGAGCCATGTGGGTCCTCTGAACTTGCCAATCAGCCTTGACGCTGCTTGTGACGCGGGTCCGTGCAAATCACTCGCACGATGCCGTGACGCTTGATGATCTTACAGTTGCGGCACATCTTCTTAACCGAAGCCGAAACTCTCATTGTCTTCTCCTAGAAATTCCAAAAACTATCAACTGCGGGTCGCTCACTTGGAGCGGAACACGATTCGGGCGCGGGTCAGGTCGTATGGCGTGAGCTCGACCTTCACCTTGTCTCCCGGCAGGATACGGATGTAGTGCATCCGCATCTTGCCGGAGATATGCCCCAGCACCACGTGACCGTTTTCGAGCTTGACCCGGAAGGTCGCGTTCGGGAGGTTCTCGATCACCTCCCCCTGCATCTCGATGACGTCGTCCTTGGCCATACGAAACTCAGTTGCCGAGGGAGGTTTTGAAGTTGGCCTTCTTCAACAGCGATTCGTACTGCTGCGACATCATGTAGTTCTGCACCTGTGCCATGAAATCCATGGTCACCACCACGATGATCAGCAGAGACGTTCCACCGAAATAGAACGGCACGTTGTATTCGAGGATCAGGAACTCCGGCAGCAGGCAGACCGCAGTGATGTACACAGCGCCGGCCAGCGTCAACCGCAGCAGGATCTTGTCGATGTAACGGGCGGTCTGGTCACCCGGACGAATGCCCGGAATGAAGGCGCCACTCTTCTTCAGGTTATCGGCGGTCTCGCGGCTGTTGAACACGAGCGCCGTGTAGAAGAAGCAGAAGAAAACGATCGCAGCGGCATACAGGGCCACGTAGATCGGCTGTCCGGGCGACAAGGCCGAAGCAATGTCGCGCAACCAACGGGTCGAGTCACCGGTGCTCACCCAGCTCACCACCGTGGTAGGCAGCAGGATGATGGACGAAGCGAAGATCGGGGGGATCACGCCTGCCATGTTCAGCTTGAGCGGCAGGTGCGACGACTGACCGCCGTACACCTTGTTGCCCACCTGACGGCGTGCGTAATTCACCAGAATCTTGCGCTGACCGCGCTCCACGTACACCACCAGGTAGGTCACCAGACCCACCAGCACGATGATGAACAGAGCCACCAGGATATTCATGGCACCGGTGCGCACCAGCTCGAGCAAACCACCGACCGCATTGGGCAAACCCGCCGCGATACCGGCGAAGATCAGGATGGAAATCCCGTTGCCCAAGCCTCGCTCGGTGATCTGTTCGCCCAGCCACATCAGGAACATCGTGCCTGCCACCAGGCTGACCACCGCGGTGAGGCGGAAGCCGATGCCCGGAGCGATCACCAGACCGGCTTGACCTTCGAGTGCCAGGGCGATGCCCATGGCCTGGAAGATCGCCAGACCCAGCGTCCCATAACGGGTGTACTGGGTGATCTTGCGACGCCCTGCCTCGCCCTCTTTCTTCAGCTGCTCAAACGTGGGGACCACGTAGGTCATGAGCTGCATGATGATCGAGGCCGAGATGTACGGCATGATGCCCAACGCGAACACGGTGAAGCGCGACAGGGCGCCACCCGAGAACATGTTGAACAGGCTCAAGATGCCGCCCTGTTGCCCCTTGAACAGCTGTTCAAGTTGGGCCGGGTCAATGCCCGGCACCGGGATGTGGGCGCCAATGCGATAAACCACCAGCGCCAACAACAGGAACACCAGTCGGCGACGGAGGTCGCCGAACTTGCCGGTCTTGGCCAGGGTCGTCTTAGCAGTTGCCACAGGCTGCTTCCGTTGGAAAGGCGTTAGGCCAGCGAGCCGCCAGCGGCTTCGATAGCGGCCTTGGCACCAGCCGTGGCACCGATGTCCTTGAGGGACACGGCACGGGTGATCTCACCAGTCTTGATGATCTTCACGCGCTTGGCCAGATTGGGCACCAGACCTGCTTGCTTCAGCACCAGCAGATCGACTTCCTTTGCATCCAGAGCGTTCAGATCGCTCAGGGTCACTTCGGCGTTGAACTGCAGGGAAGCGGACTTGAAGCCACGCTTGGGCAGACGACGCTGCAGGGGCATTTGGCCGCCTTCGAAGCCCACCTTGTGGTAGCCACCCGAACGCGACTTTTGGCCCTTGTGACCACGACCAGCGGTCTTGCCCAGACCGGAGCCGATGCCACGGCCGACGCGACGCTTGGCGTGCTTGGCGCCCTCGCCGGGCTTGATAGTGTTGAGTTCCATCTCAGTGACTCCGATCAGAGGACTTTGACCAGGTAGCTGATCTTGTTGATCATGCCGCGCACAGCGGGGGTGTCCTGCAGCTCGCTCACGCTATTGAGCTTGCGCAGACCCAGACCACGAACGGTGGCGCGGTGATCCTGCTTGCATCCAATGGGGCTGCGCACCAGTTGGATCTTGACGGTGTTTTGGGTGCTCATGCTCTTTCCTCTCAACCCAGAATGTCTTCCACCGACTTGCCGCGCTTGGCAGCCACTTCGGCGGGGGTGGTCGAGTTCTTCAGGGCGTCCAAGGTTGCGCGCACCAGGTTGTACGGGTTGCTCGAACCGTGGCTCTTGGCCACCACATCGGTGATGCCCAGCACTTCGAAGACAGCGCGCATCGGGCCACCAGCAATGATGCCGGTACCTTTGGTGGCGGGCAGCATCATCACGTTGGACGCGCCGTGCTCGCCATTGACGGCGTGGTGCAGCGAACCATTCTTCAAGGAAACCTTGATCATGTTGCGGCGGGCTTGCTCCATGGCCTTTTGAACAGCCACCGGCACTTCACGCGCCTTGCCCTTGCCCATGCCCACGCGGCCATCGCCGTCGCCGACCACGGTCAGCGCAGCGAAACCGAGGATACGACCACCCTTGACCACCTTGGTCACGCGGTTGATCGCGATCATCTTCTCGCGCAGACCGTCGTCGTTCGCTTCGTTCTTTACGTTTGCCTGAAACTTAGCCATGTTGTGTATCCCGTTTCATCAGAACTGCAGACCGGCCTCGCGGGCGGCGTCTGCAAGGGCCTTCACGCGGCCGTGGTAGGCAAAACCGGAACGGTCGAAGGCGACCTTCTCGACACCAGCGGCCTTGGCCTTTTCGGCGATGCGCTTGCCGATCAGGGCGGCAGCGGCGGTGTTGCCACCCTTGCCGGAGGCGCCGAGTTGGGCGCGCACTTCGGCTTCGGCCGTGGAGGCCGAGGCCAGCACGCGAGCGCCGTCGCCGGAGATCACGTTGGCGTAGATGTGCAGGTTGGTGCGGTTGACCGTCAAACGCACAGCACCTTGCTGGGCGATGCGAATGCGAGTCTGGCGCGCACGACGCAGGCGTTGCTCTTTTTTCGTCAGCATGATCAGTCCTTACTTCTTCTTGGTTTCCTTGATCACGACCTTCTCATCCGCATAACGGATGCCCTTGCCCTTGTAGGGCTCGGGAGGACGAACGGCGCGCACTTCGGAAGCCACTTGACCCACGCGCTGGCGATCGGCACCCTTGATGACGATTTCGGTCGGCGTCGGGGTCTCGACCTTGATGCCGGCGGGCATGTCCATGATCACGGGGTGCGAATAGCCCACCGTGAGGTTCAGCTTGGCGCCTTGGGCCTGGGCTTTGTAACCCACGCCGATCAGCGTCAGCTTCTTCTCGAAACCCTTGCTCACGCCGTTGACCATGTTGTTCACCAGCTGGCGCATGGTGCCAGACATGGCATTGGCTTCGCGAGAGTCGTCCGCCGGCGTAAAACTCAGCGAACCAGCATTGTTCTCAACCTTGACCAGGGCGTTCTGGGCCAGGGTCAGGGCGCCGTTGGCACCCTTCACACTGATCAGTTCGGCGCCCACGGCCACTTCGATCCCAGCGGGAACGGTGACCGGCAGTTTTCCAATACGTGACATTCAGTCTCTCCTCAATGCCCGCATCAGGCGACGTAACACAGGACTTCGCCGCCGACACCGGCTGCGCGGGCCTTGCGATCGGTCATCACGCCACGCGGGGTGGTCACAATGGCCACACCCAGACCGTTCTGGACCTGAGGGATGGCGTTGCGGCCACGGTAGACACGCAGACCAGGGCGGCTGACGCGCTCGATGCGCTCAATCACAGGGCGACCAGCGTAGTACTTCAGGGTGATTTCGAGTTCGGTCTTGCCGCCCTCCGACTTCACCTGGAAACCGTCGATGTAGCCTTCGTCCTTCAGGACTTGGGCGATGGCGGTCTTGACTTTGGATGCCGGCATCGACACGCTGGTCTTTTCGACCATCTGCGCGTTGCGGATGCGGGTCAACATGTCGGCGATAGGATCACTCATGCTCATGTGGGGTTCTCCTAAGGCTTACCAGCTGGCTTTGGTGACGCCGGGGATCTCGCCGGCAAAAGCCAGCTCACGAACCTTGGCGCGCGCCAGACCGAAATAGGCGAAGGTGCCACGCGGACGACCGGTGATCTCGCAGCGGTTGCGCTGGCGGGTCGGGTTCGCGTTGCGGGGCAGCTTTTGCAGCGCCAGGCGGGCAGCGTCGCGCTCTTCGTCGCTGCGCTTGGCGTCGCCGGCCACGGCCTTCAACTCGTTGTATTTGTTGGCGAACTTGGCGGCGAGCTTCTCGCGCTTGAGTTCACGTTGGAGTAGTGCTTGTTTAGCCACGCGCCACCTCAGTTCTTGAACGGGAAACGGAAACCAGCCAGCAGTGCCTTGCACTCGTCGTCGGTCTTGGCGGTTGTCGTGATGCTGATGTTCAGGCCGCGCAGGGCATCGACCTTGTCGTACTCGATCTCGGGGAAGATGATCTGTTCTTTGACGCCAACGTTGTAGTTGCCGCGACCGTCAAAGGAACGACCCGAGATACCACGGAAGTCACGCACGCGGGGCAGGGCCACGGTGACGAAACGGTCCAGGAATTCGTACATGCGGGCGCCACGCAGGGTCACCATGCAACCAATGGGCTGCTGCTCGCGGATCTTGAAACCAGCGATGGCCTTCTTGGCCTTGGTCACCACAGGCTTCTGGCCTGCAATCTTGGTCAGGTCGCCCACTGCGTTGTCCATGACCTTCTTGTCGGCCACGGCTTCGCTCACGCCCATGTTCAGGGTGATCTTGGTGATGCGGGGCACTTCCATGACCGACTTGTAGCCAAACTTGGCGGTCAGCTCGGGAACCACCTTCTCGCGGTAGTGTTGTTGCAGTCGTGCCATGGTCATGCCACCTTGATTTCTTCGCCGCTGGACTTGAAGACGCGCACTTTCTTGCCGTCAGCCAGGACCTTCACACCCACGCGATCCGCCTTGCCGGTGGTGGCGTTGAAGATCGCCACGTTGGACTGGTGGATGGGCATGGTCTTCTCGATGATGCCACCCTGCACGCCCTTCATGGGGTTCGGCTTGGCATGCTTCTTCACGATGTTGATGCCTTCGACGACCACATGGGTCTCGTCGGTGCGGCTCACAACCTTGCCGCGCTTGCCCTTGTCGCGGCCAGCGATCACGATGATTTCATCGCCACTACGAATCTTGTTCATGGTGATACCTCAGAGAACCTCGGGGGCCAGGGACACGATCTTCATGAACTTCTCGGTACGCAGTTCACGCGTCACGGGGCCGAAGATGCGGGTGCCGATGGGCTCGAGCTTGGCGTTGAGCAGCACGGCGGCGTTGCCGTCGAATTTGATCAGGGCGCCGTCCTGACGACGGATGCCCTTGGCGGTGCGGACCACCACAGCGTTGTAGACCTCGCCTTTTTTGACGCGGCCACGGGGCGCTGCTTCCTTGATGCTGACTTTGATGACATCGCCCACGCTGGCGTAACGGCGCTTGGAGCCACCGAGCACCTTGATGCACATCACGGACTTGGCGCCCGTGTTGTCAGCAACATCGAGTCGAGATTGCGTTTGGATCATTTGATTTAAGTCCCAACTTGAATCCTCCCCGCCACCACGGCCGGAAGTGATCAGTCTTGGGCCCGTCGTTGCGAACCGCACCAGACACCTGGCACAGCCCCCTTCGGTGGGCAGATAGCTATCGCCTTTTCAGACGAAGCCGCGCAGTATCGCACCCGATCTGCGGCCTGTCAAGCCTGTGCGGCGTAAATTCGGCACAGGGCAAGGAAGTCGTCCAGGCGCGGCTGGGCCACGCCTTCTTGCCGCAGCAAGTCGGCCACCTCGGGGGCCATGGCGGCGGCCTGCTGAGCGTCCAGAAAAAGTGCACGCCATCGCCGAGCAAGGACGGCCTCAACAGTGAGCGCATACTCAGCCCGAACAAAATGGCGCACCATGGCGGCATTCAGGCCCATGCCGATCTGGTGCTCGGCGCCCTGCGTCTGGCGCACGGAAGCGGCATCGGTGCCCAGCAAGTGCCACCCTGGCGGCGCATGAAGCGGCACGCCAGGCTCGCCGTCCGTCGGACAGGCCACCAGGCGGTGGCGCTCGGTGAGCCCACCCAGGCGCTGGGGCAACAAGCCGGCTTCCATGGCTTGGTTCAGCGCGTCGTCGGCCATCGGCCGGTAGGTGGTCCATTTGCCACCGGTGACGGTGACCAGCCCGTCTTCCACCACGATGGTGTGCTCACGCGACAGGGCGCCGGTGCGCTGGCCCGGGTCGGCCGCCACCAGGGGCCGCAGGCCGACCCATTGGCTGCGAATGTCTTCCCGCCGCACCGGGCGTGACAGCACGCGCGACGCCTCGCGCAGAATGAAATCGATCTCTTGCGCCTGTGGCAGTGGCTCGCGAGGAATGTCTTGTCGGGGGGTGTCGGTGGTGCCCAGGATGAGCTTGCCCAGCCAGGGCACGGCGAACAGCACCCGCCCGTCTTCGGTTTTGGGCACCAGCAGGGCGTGGTCGCCAGCCAGGAACTCGCGGTCCACCACCAGGTGCACGCCCTGGCTGGGCTGCACCAAAGGGCGGGGCCGGCCGCTGGCGGGCCGCAGGGCATCCACCCAGACCCCGGTGGCATTGACCACGCAACGGGCCCGAACCGTGATTTCGCGGCCTTCGATGCGGTCTCGCACCCGCAGCGTGCTGTGGCCGTCGGCCCAGTGGCGATCCAGCACCTCCATGTAATTCATGACCTTGGCGCCGGCCACCTCGGCGCTGCGCGCCAACGCGATGGCCAGGCGCGCGTCGTCGAACTGGCCGTCCCAATATTCCACCCCACCCAGCAGGCCCTTGGGCTGCACACCGGGCAGCAGGGCCAGGGCGCGTTCGCGCCCCAGCCATCGGGTGGGGCCCAGGCCGGCGCGGCGGGCCATGGCGTCGTAGAGCTTGAGGCCGGCGCCATAAAAGGGGGTCTGCCACCAGTGATAAGAGGGCATCACGAAGCCCAGGGGCTGGGCGAGGTGAGAGGCGTTGCGCATCACGGTGGCGCGCTCGGCCAGGGCCTCGAACACCAGCGGCAGATGCCCCTGGGCCAGGTAGCGCACGCCGCCGTGGAGCAATTTGGTGGAACGGGAAGACGTGCCGCCAGCGAAGTCGTGCGACTCGAACAGCACCACCGACAGGCCACGAAGGGCGGCATCCAGCGCCACCCCCAAACCGGTGGCGCCGCCGCCGATGACCGCCAGGTCCACGGTGTCCAGGCGAGTCAGGTAATCGAGGCGTTCGTTGCGGTGCATGGTCAATGGGAGAAGCTGGCCTTGGGCAACAGGATGGCGGCCGATGATGGCGCATTCGTGGCAGGCCCGCCAGTTGGGGTTAGCGCCCAGGCCCTGCCCGAGGCTTTTCCGCTACCGTTGCGCCGACTCACGCCGCGACGCCTTCACCATGACCTACCTGCTCGCCCTGGACCAGGGCACCTCCAGTTCCCGCAGCATCGTGTTTGACCGCGAAGGCCACGTGGTGGCCATGGCGCAGCGCGAGTTGCAGCAGCACTACCCACAGCCGGGCTGGGTGGAGCACGACGCGATGGAGATCTGGCAGACGCAACTCGACACCGCCCGCGAGGCCCTCGCGAAGGCTGGCGTGACCGCGGCACAGGTGCGCGCGGTGGGCATCACCAACCAGCGCGAGACCACGGTGCTGTGGAACCGGCGAACGGGCGAGCCGCTGCACCGGGCCATCGTCTGGCAAGACCGCCGCACCGAGCCGCTGTGCCAGGCCCTGCGCGAGGCGGGCCACGAGGCGCTGGTGCGCGAGCGCACCGGGCTGGTGATCGACCCGTATTTCTCGGGCACCAAGCTGCGCTGGCTGCTGGACCATGTGCCGGGTGCGCGAGCCAAGGCCGAGCGAGGCGAACTGGCCTTTGGCACCGTTGACACCTGGCTGATCTGGCGCCTGACCGGCGGGGCCAGGCACCTGACCGACCCGAGCAACGCTTCGCGCACGATGTTGTTTGACATCGCCCGCCAGCGCTGGGACACGGATCTGCTGGCTCTGCTCGACATTCCACCCAGCGTGCTGCCCGAGGTGCGCCCGTCCAGCGGCGACTTCGGCACCATTGCCCCAGAGTGGCTGGGTGCGCCATTGCCCATCGGCGGCGTGGCCGGTGACCAGCAGAGTGCTTTGTTTGGCCAAGCCTGCTTTGGCGCGGGCATGGCCAAGAACACCTATGGCACCGGCTGCTTCCTGCTGATGAACACGGGCGAGCAGGTGCTGCACAGCCGCAACGGCCTGATCGCGACGGCCACCGCGCAGGCACCGGGGCGCCCGCAGTACGCGCTGGAGGGCAGCGTGTTCATTGGCGGGGCGGTGGTGCAGTGGCTGCGCGACGGCCTGCGCGCCATTGACGCCAGCCACGAGGTGCAGGCCCTGGCCGAGAGCGTGCCCGACGCGGGCGGCGTGGTGCTGGTGCCGGCCTTCACGGGCCTGGGCGCGCCCTACTGGCGGGCCGATGCGCACGGCAGCATCACCGGCCTGAGCCGGGGCACCACCATGGCGCACATTGCGCGCGCGGCGCTGGAGAGCATCGCCTTCCAGAGTGCGGCCCTGCTGCAGGCCATGGGCCGCGACGCCGAGGCCGCCGGTGGCACGCCCGTGCGCGAGCTGCGGGTGGACGGCGGCGCCAGCGTGAACGACTTGCTGATGCAGTTCCAGGCCGATCTGCTGGGCGTGCCCGTGGTGCGCCCAGCGGTGGTGGAGACCACCGCCCTGGGCGCCGCTTACCTGGCCGGCCTGCACGAGGGTGTGTACGCCGGGCTGGATGAGCTGAGTGCCTTGTGGCGGGCCGAGCGCGTGTTCGAGCCCCGCATGCAGGCCGCCGAGGCCGCCGAGCGCATGGCCGCCTGGGAGCACGCGGTGCGCCAGACGCTCGCGCCGTGAAGCCTCGCAGCCCCGGGCGGGCGCGACAATACCGGGCATGAACACCAACACCCCTGCCCTCATCACCTTCATCGGCGGAGGCAACATGGCCAGCGCCATCATCGGCGGCCTGCTCCGCCAGGGTCACCCGGCCAGCGCCCTGCAAATCGTCGAACCCTGGGACGAGCAACGCGCCCGCCTCACCGAGCAGTTCCCCGGCGTGGCCCTGTTCTCCAGCGCCGACGCCGGCGTGCGCACCAGCGACCTGGTGATCTGGGCGGTGAAGCCGCAGATGTTCAAAGATGCCGCCCTGGCCAGCGCGCCACACCTGGGCGGCGCCCTGCACCTGAGCGTGGCCGCCGGCATCACCACCGACAGCATGGTGAGCTGGCTGGGCACCGGGCGCATCGTGCGCGCCATGCCCAACACGCCGGCCCTGGTGGGCCTGGGCATGACGGGCCTGTTCGCCCGCCCGGAGGCCAACGCCGACGACCGCGCCCTGGCCGAGCGCGTGGTGCGCACCACCGGCGAGCTGGTGTGGGTGGCGCAAGAGCGCGACCTGGACGCCGTGACCGCCCTGTCGGGTTCCGGCCCGGCTTACGTGTTCTATTTCCTGGAAGCCATGCGCGACGCGGGCGAGCGCATGGGCCTGCCGGCCGACGTGGCACTGCAACTGGCCACCGGCACCTTCGTGGGCGCGGCCACCCTGGCCCAGCGCTCCAGCGAGCCGCCGCAGGTGCTGCGCGAACGCGTCACGTCCAAGGGCGGCACGACCTACGCTGCCCTCACCGCCATGGACGCAGCGGGCATCAAGGCCAGCTTTGAAGAGGCATTGTTCGCCGCCCAGCGCCGCGCCGAGGAACTGGGTCGCGACTTCGGGCGCTGAGGCACGCCGGGCTCAGAGGCCCAGCACCACACCCGCGAACAACGTGAAGCCCAGCCAGTGGTTGGCGCGGAAGGCCTGGAAGCAGCCCTCGCGGGTGCGGTGTCGGATCAGGCTGAAGTGCCAGCCCACCTGCACCACGGCGGCGATCAGCGCCAGGCCCCAGGTGAGCGAGTGCACGCGGTCAATGAGCACCACGGTCCAGATCGACAGGTACACCAGGTAGAACACCGTGACCGCCATCACGTCGGCACGGCCCAGGGTGATGGCCGAGGTCTTCATGCCGATCTTCAGGTCGTCATCGCGATCGACCATGGCGTACTCGGTGTCGTAGGCCAGCACCCAGAACAGGTTGCCCAGCATCAGCGCCCAGGCCTGCCAGGGCACGCTAGCCCAGACCGCGGCCAGGAAACCGGGCTCGGCCACGCTTTGAGGGTGCGTCCACAACGCCCAGGCCGGGCCACCCTGCACCGCCGCGAAGGCCATGGGAATGCCGAAGCTGAAGGCCACGCCCAGCACCGCCTGCGGCATGGACACCAGGCGCTTGGCAAAGGGGTACACCAGCGCCAGGCCCAGGCCGACCACCGACCAGGCGATGGTCTCCAGGTTGGTGGTGAGCACCAGCAAGAAGGCCACGAAAGCCAGCGCGGCGCCCAC
>FWPV01011996.1_pt1 | contig 13543 bp, 11 predicted proteins | sample 2228371 | NCBI WGS metagenome assembly FWPV01 (sample SAMEA103939776, study PRJEB20133) | metagenome | reverse complement strand
CATACTGAAACGTTATAAACATCAGATGATTGTCCGACGCATCGTAAATATCCAGCTGCGAAGGCTTAACACCTCCCATCGAAGGGGAAAGGAACAATAAGGTAAGAAATGAACTAAAGGCGGTTTTCCATCCGGTAATAAATGAATTGTAATGCATACTCTATCTCCCTTCTACAATGACCTTGCTTTGATTGTCTATTTCAATAATGTAGCATCTATTGGTTTTCCTGTCAATAAGAATTAAAACAAAATGTGTTCAATTAGAACACAGAATAATATAAAATCTATTAAATAATCAATGAGTTTTGAATATGTTGATGATATTTTTTATATATATTGAACACAGCCAAATTCTCCCCAACATCCTGTTTACAGTTTAAAGTGAATTGACATATGCCGCCAGATCCTCTATTTCCGATATTGTTAAAGAAGAGCCGTTATGTGACGCTCTGAGCATTTCCTGAATTGTATTTAAACTTCCGATATGTCCATATGGAGCCGAACGCCATGACTCGACAAGAGAGGGAGTGTTCCAATTGTTGTTTACATCGTAGGGATCTTTTATGTTTGATTCATGTGATTTCAAATCGCAGAAAAGAGGCGCCGGGTGGCAGCAATAACATCCCGCCTTATCGCCGAAAAACAGTTTCCTTCCGCGAAGGGCTTGGCCCGAAAGCCTACCTTTTGGCAAGTAGGGGCTTGGGGTTGGTTTTAGGTTCATGATGAAAGTATCGAGAGGAAGCGCCAGTTCATCAACCGACACTCTGAATAATTTCAATTCAATCGCCAGGGAAACGGACTTTTCCGCATGCCCATCGTATCCTGTCCATTTTGTCGGAGGTGTCCACCATGAATAGAGAAGACTTTTAGTGTTTTTAGGGCTAGGCATTGCTACGCCACAGAGCATCCAATGAAATCCATCCGCTCTTGTAAACGTATGACACGAGTGACACGATTGCCATTTCTGGAAACAGAGTGATGCATCATAGAACAGCGCCTCTCCTTTTCGTTGAGCTGTCATTGGTTGGGGCTTATCAAGCGGAATCCGATAAGCGGCGCGGGAGGTCTCGAGCGACAGATTATATACTTCGATTACCGGGTTGGCGTCCGCATAATATCCTGCGACAAATGCCTGTTTACCGATAAGCGCAAGCGCCCGAGGGCAAGCCGCCTCAATTTGTACGCGCTTCCTATTGTTAAGCATAGAGGTGAAATCCTTTTGCATGTCGATCCCTGTTTTCGATCGCGCCAGTACGGTATCGATGAAACTTTTATAATCTATTACCGACAGTTCGTTTGCTCCGGCAAGGGTGATTGCCATAAAAACCCCGTCGTCCGAGCACCGCACACTCCAGGGGTTTGCCATGCCGGCCATCGAAAGATCAAGACAAACCTGATTAATCAACCTCCTTTCCGCTATATCGATTACGGCAAGATCATTCGTATGGACCCAGCCTTTTTCAACCGTTGAGCCTATCAGATCGAATTTACCGATCAGATGAGTGGCAAACGCATACTTTCCGTCTGCCGAAACCGAAATGCCGGCAACCGAATGGCTACCCGGTTTCAGACGAACCGTGTCGACATGGAGGGTCTGCAGATCGATGATTGAAATCACACAGGAAACAAAAATGGAATCGGTCGATTTGCCGCCGGGGAGAAGATTGCCTACCACTAGTGTTCTTCCGTCCGGAGTTATTGCGGCGCAGTACGGCTCCCGGACCGCCGCAACCCTTCCGCTTTGCCTGAACGAATTCAGCTCGATTACTGATATGTAGTTGTCGAACCTGTCGCATACGAACAGCCTCGATCCGTCGGGTGTTATAACCGGAGCGCGGGCGCCGTGCCCTACGGCGATACTGTTGACAACTCTGCCGTCGGAGGCGTCAACTACGCATACTTTCCCTGAAGGCCAAATGTCCGACGAACAGGTGGCATAAACTCTCCTGCCGTCAGGAGCTACGGCCAGGCCGGTCACTTCGTTGGGCAGCCTGATCCTTATTACAACGCTGGCCGAGGCGACATCAATAACATCTATCCTCTTTGCTGTCTGCTCAGCAACATATAGCAACCTCCCGTCCGGAGAAGCCGCAATATCGGTGGGCGAGAGGTATTTGGGTCTTGCCAATGTCGGCAGATCACGGTTGAGAACAAGCGCTTCAAATACAACGCTCGGCGGCACGATTTCATTTATGATATCGCCTTCAAACGCGTCTGCGCCGGCAAATAATACTAAAACCGCAGGAAAAAAAATTACTAAGCCCCGAACCAGAAACCACTTTTGTAAATTTGACGATTTATGGAGCATTTCCGCCCCCCTCTGCTATTATTGGACAAAAACCAACACTCCGCCCGGTAATGTTGCAAGACCCCGAACACCGAAAGCCCCAACCAACCGGACGGAGAAAGGTTTATCGATCGACGTTTGCCGAAAAGAATAATTCCTATTTTCAATTTCTTTCATATAGTTAATACCGTCAAAAACTCACTTCATAATAATAAGTTGCTGATTATCAATCATCATTTAAATATTAACATACTCTTATTTATGGTTGCTGTCAACAAATAAAATTATATAATGTGTTCTATTTGAATACAGGTATATTTATAATCATTTGATTTTTATAAAAGTATTAGATTTTAAATATTATTTATTAGATTGTATTTGAATACACTTTTTCCCTTACTCCTTCACTGCCTGACCGGAAGATGTTTAAAGAAAGGCTCTGATTCAGGTTGGATGATTAAAATCTTATGGGCGCCGAAATATGATAGTCAGGGATATTTACTACAATTTCTAAAGTCGATTATATTTTTATTAAATATTAGTGGAAACCGAAAACGTATTTGTGTATAAATTTTTGATATTCGAACTCTATTATATATCGATGCTACAAAAAATATACCGGAACTTAAACTCTTAACCAAAAAGGAATTATTAATGAATAAATTCTTTTGTTATTTAATCGCTTTTTCAATTATTCCCATTTCACTTACCGCAGCACCCAATTTCCCCTTCCCGCAAAATGTAAAATACCCCTCGATCTTCCTACCTTCAAAAATCGATAACAGCAAGGTCCAGAAGGCGTTCGAGGATTTTATGAAGCTGTATGAGGAGAGTCCCGATAAAACAACAGCAAGGATCAAGCATGATACTGAGGCGAATACTGTAAGTGAAGGAATTGGATATGGAATGATTCTTCTTGTTTATATGGACAACGCTACAAATAATACAAAAGATAAATTCGATAAGTTATGGGCGTATTATAATAAATTTTTAGATACAAGGGGCCTGATGAACTGGAAAATATCCGGTTTTTCCGGCCCTACAATGGATGGTAGAAATGCCGCAACCGATGCTGATCTTGACGTTGCGCTGGCTCTTTTAGAAGCCTATAAACAGTGGGGAGATGAAAAATATCTAAAAGATGCACAATCTTTAATAGCAAAAATAGCTAAATATGAAGTAGACAGTATTAATATACTTCTCAATCCGGGCGACACATGGGGTGGACAGTATAATCCATCTTATTTTAGTACCGGAGCGCTTCCACTTTTTAAGTATGTCAGTGATTATGACTGGACAAAAGTTATTACCAACTCTTATTCGTTAATTCAAAAGTGTGCCGATAATACCACCGGCTTGGTCCAGGATTGGTGTACTTTGGATGGAAATACCCCGGCCATGCGTGAAGATAAATATTATTACGATGCCACCCGTACCCCCTGGCGTATCGCGTGGGCTTATGTCTGGCATGGACATCCCGAAGCGAAAGAGTTTTGTTCCAAGATTGCATCCTGGATTTCGACAAAAACCGGCAATGACCCCTCAAAAATTGTCGACGGTTATAAACGTGACGGCACCGAGCTGGGCAAATACAATAACGCTACTTTTGTCGGGCCTTTTGCGTGTGCCGGCCTTGTCGATTCGATTCATCAGACATGGTTGGATAAAGCCTACTCAAGACTTAATGAACTTGTTGATGTAAAGGACATATATTACCAGCAATCCATTAAAGTATTAACTTTACTTCTTCTGACCGGTAACATGCCGGATTTCTGGAGCACTACAACTATTAGGCAACAGAGCTTTCATATTTCCGCAAAGAATGCTCCGGTAAATTTAATTTCTTTTAATTCTTTCAACCGGGAATTGAATTTTTCATTAACTACAAACAGCCCTGTTACTATTTCCATCCATACTCTTGACGGTCGTGTTGCAGCCAAGGCGATAGAAGGGTATTTCCCGGAAGGAAAACACAATGTGACTCTCAGAGAAAAAATACGGCCGGGTGCTTATATTGTGAATTTAAAAACTTCTTCGACTGAAACCGCCAAAAAGGCGACAATTATCCGCTGATTCAAGATATATTTTCAGAATAATGTGCGGTATTGCAGGCATCGTGGATTTTAACGGCCGGGCGATCGATCCGGCATTGCTTTACAAAATGGGTTGCGCTATAGCCCACCGCGGCCCCGACGACGAAGGATATGCTTTGATCGCCCCGCAGGAGCAAAAATCGCTTTTCTTTTCCGGCCCTGAAAGCAACAGAAAAGCAGCCTCGACTCTTCCCGACGTACGCGGCGCCGTGCCGCAGGAGAAATTCAGCATCGGTTTCGCCCATCGCCGTTTTTCCATAATCGATCTGTCCGAAGCGGGACGACAGCCCATTGCCATCGAGGAGGGACGGTGGCTGATAATTTACAATGGTGAAGTCTACAATTACCGTGAATTGAGGGACGAACTGATTGCAGCGGGGGTTAGTTTTCTGTCCCAGAGCGACACCGAAGTGGTCCTACAGGCTTACCGTCGGTGGGGTGTGAAGTGTTTTGAGCGAATGAACGGTTTCTGGGCACTGGCGATTTTTGATCCTGCTCGTCGGTGTGTTTTGTTGAGCCGCGACCGTATCGGAGTAAAACCGCTCTATTACGCGGCCGTCGACGGGCGTCTTTTTTTTGCGTCGGAGATCAAGGCGCTCACGGCCGTTCCTTGCATCCGTCAAAACGCTAGTGAGAACGGAGACGCCGTACGGGATTGGCTGCGATTCGGCATAAAAGACCACACGGCGGAAACCTTTTTCTCCGGTATACGCGCCTTTCCCGCAGGCTCATGGGCATATATGACGCCCGATTTTCCGGAAAAAACCACAAAATTCTGGTCGCTTCCCGGCCGACGTCTTCAGGTTTCCGAAATCCCGGCGGACAGGGCTGCCGACGAACTGCGGCGCCTTTTGACGGATGCTATTAATTTACGGCTTCGTGCGGACGTTCCTCTGGCCGTGTCGCTCTCGGGCGGCGTCGACTCTTCGTCGATAGTCGCGCTTGCAAAACACGAACTCGGCGTTTCACTTCCTGCATTTACCGCCGGATTCGCAGGGACAAAGGCGGAAGAAAACGCTTTCGCCGCTTCGGTAGCGAAGTCCTGCGGCTGCGAACATATTATCATCGACCCTCCCGCGGACGCGCTCTGGAACGACATCGACGCGTTTACGTGGCTCGCCGAAGAACCTTATCACTCGCCGATTCTGCACACCGAGCAACTGGTATGGGCACGCATGCGCAAAGAAGGAGTAAAGGTCGCGTTCAACGGCGCGTCTGGCGACGAAGACTTCGGCGGCTACGGCTTCCATTATTCACTTATGCAAATAGCACGTCTGGCAAAAGGCGATATTGCCGGTTATATACGAGAGGCTCTGTTATGCGCCGACACGCCTTTTCGTATTGTAGCTTTTGTCAAGCCGATCATATACGCTCTCCGACAGAGTCTCGTAGACCCGAAGTACCGTGTCCTTGATTTCGACAAAAAACTACATCAGGATATGACCTCTACTTTAATGCCGTATTGGCTGGCGTCAGGCGACCGCGGCTATATGGGAATTCCGATTGAGTTGCGCGAACCGTTTCTCGATTACCGGATCGTCGAATTCGCCTTTTCTCTGCCGCTCGATTATCTAGTGCGCGACGGCTGGCAGAAATGGATCGTCCGCAAAACCGTCGAACCGTATCTGCCGAAAGAAATAGTATGGAGAAGGCGAAAGATGGGGTTCGCCTTTCCTTTAAGTAATCTTCTCAGGCAGAACGGCGCCGCGATAAACCGGCTTATAAGCTCGAGTCGCTCTCCTTTTGTAAAGAATTTTCCCTTGTCGCACTTTCGCAGGCGCTGGAAAATGATAAGCTATCTTCTATGGTATGCGTGGTATATCGAAGAAGACAGAACCGTTTTCGACTCTTTCAAGAATAATAATAAGGCACTGGATATGTGGCCTCTTGTTCCGGAGTACTTTGATTCTTTCGCCCGGAATCATTCGGCAGTGAAGGCCGCGGAGCAGTAGGCAGAAGTTAAGAGAAAAATATTAAACCACGAAGGGCACGAAGAAAAAATTGAATATATCGTAAACGGAGTTTATGGAACATGTAAAGCAATGATAATCGAACGTGCTTCTCTGCGGCGTTTTTTCTCCGCGTCCTCGACGGTTCTCTGCGTTTTTTTATTTATTATGATTAAGAAGTATATGTTAACAGAACGGACGCCTAACAAATAACGCAATATAACTATTTTTTGCTCTTGGCTTCCCCCTTCTCCGACGTTTTTTTCCTCCTGCCCGACGATTGAAATTGAGCGGGAACCGTCCTTATTTCATCCTTTCCCCCCTCGATAAAAGCTTCTATTTCCAGCGGGTCTTTTATGATCCTGGGAACGACTTCTATAATCAGGTTTTTCCTGACGATTTCCTCGCGGCGGTTCTGAAAAAGAACTCCCAGAACCGGAATGTCGCCCAGAACGGGCAGTTTGTGTATGGTCGACGTTTTCTCTTCGGACAGAAGGCCGGCCAGAAACACTTTCTGACCGTTCTCAACCCTGATCGTGGTGTTTGCCTTTCGCGTTCTGACGAGCGGAATATCTCCGAACTGTCCTTTCCATCCGGTAATATTGGAGACCTCAGGGGCAAGGTGGAGGGTTATCTGATCGGCTTCATTGACATGCGGAGTCATGGTTATTATCAGCCCAATATTTTCTCTGATGATCTGTAAATTAGCTCCGGCCCCTCCGGTACCGGCCATGTTGTAGGATTGAATTGTATACGGAACAACCTCGCCTATATGAAGCTTTGCCTCCCGGTTGTTCGTTGTGGTCAGCTTCGAGTTCATCAGCATCCTGGCGTCGCCGTTCTGAAGAAGCATGTCGAGTTTAAGGGAGAAATTCAGCGGAAGCCGTTTCCAGTTTTCTTTGTCAAAACCGTCTATAAGGTTACTCTCAGGATAGCGGATTCCCGATACAATAGGAGAGAGTTCTGCCCACTTGAGACCGTATTGGTCCAGTTTGTCCATCGACACTTCGATAAGCCTTGTTTCGAGCAGCACAAGGATGTGAGGGTGGTCTATTGCCTTTACTATACGCTCGATTTCCAAAATCACCCGTGGGCTTGTATAGCACACGAGCCTGTTGCCTCCCATATCCACCTTTACGTTTTTCGTAAGATCTTTGAGCATTTCGGCGACTTCGTTTGCCTGGGCGTATTTCAGCTCCACTACATAAGACGAAAGCCCCACCTCCTCCTTGAGTTTCTCGGGTTCCGCTATAAGTACCGAGTTGCCTATAACCTCGTAGGAGAGACCGGCGGCGCGCACAAGGAGGTTTATCGCTTCGTCAAGCGGAGTCTTATTGAGAATAAGCGTGATCTTTTCTCTGTGCACCCCCTCGCCTGCCACGAAATTCATACCCGAGCGTTCGGCCAAAACCCGCAGAATCTCCGAAAGACTGGCGTCTTTGGCCGTCAAGGTAATAGGCGATTGGTTGCGAAGGTTTGAATTCTCCGCGATAATCGGAGAGTAGGCTGAAGTTGAAGGCGCCGTGTTACCGTTTTCCTGCGCATTTGAAATACAAGCCGCCAACCATATTAAAACCAAAATTCCAGTAAAAAATCGCATGATATTTTCCTCCCTGAGCGTAATGTTCGAAGCTTCTTTCTACGGAAACAGCGGCCTTGGAGCATAGTAAGTTTCCGGCATAACGGCTGACGGTTTTTCTCTTTTTCCCTTATTTCCCGCTATATCGTATGTGTAAATCGAAACGTCGTCTTCCATTATAACCCGCTCGCTGTTTATAGAAACGATTCTTCTTCCCACAACATAATCGCCTACCTCCACTGCGAACGACCTCTCGCCCACCATGACGATTGCGGTGTAGGTTTTCTTTTCGTCGTCGTAAATTATGGCGGTAAGTTTGACGGAATCTATTGATTGCTCCGAAACCGCAGGGGCCGTTGTCACGGCTTTTACGGCCGCGGGACGTCGTATCTGGTTTTGCGTCCTGACAACTATACGTTCCTTTCCGGTCATAGGATCTTTCTGACCCGTGTAACCGAAACCGGCCCGAAGGGCAAGTTCATATTCCAGCCGGTTGACCATATCGATCAGTTTCTGGTCGTACCCTTCGGAGGTTTTGAGCGCTTCGCTTACCGTCCGATCGAAACGGTTCTTCAGAAGAAAGCTTCGTACCGAAACCGCGACCGCGACAAGCACCGTTAAAACCGAAACCGCTATCTGCAATCCGTATCTGTTCATAACGTTTCATCCGTATCTTTTAAGATCGGCCGCCTTGTCTTTTGCGTGCCTCGGCGGCCTGTTTCGGCGTCATTATAGGCGGCAGTTCCACCGCCTTTTTTATACGGTAAGTGTTGACCCGCATTTTTACGCGTACCCCTTTGTTCGTCGAAGAGAGCCCTTTTGTATATCGCGAAAGCTGCCGGCCCTTCTCCTCTATCAATCCCACGTCGAACGATTCTACGGATATGATTCGTCTGCTGTTCTCGAACTTTGCGCACAATTCGCCGAATTTGAAAAAATCGCCTTCTATCTCTATATCGTAGCCGTAGGTCGTAATATGGTCTTTGGTTTGAGGCCTTACGGGTTTTATCGAAATCAGCCTTAGCTTGAGGTCGTTTATGCATTCGGTGAGGAAAGCAAAAAATATTGACTCATGCGAGACAGTGTCCTTATGCCCCGGAAAGTCCATGTTTTTGAATACAAGGTCGCGGACATGGTTGAGATTTTCCGATATTATCTTCGCGGTCGCCAGCTTATTGGAAGCTATGATTCTTTGCCTCTCGAGCTCGATGAATTGCGGTTCCAGTTTTGCGACAATCATTCTGTCTGCGGCGGCTATGGCCGCAATCAATACCACAAGAACCGTAAAAAGAATCCAGCCGCTTTTCATTTTTTCCCGGCCCCCGACTTTTCGGCGGAATAGTCGAACCTTACCCGTTCACCGGAAGCGTCGTCCTCCCTCGAGGTGGAGTTGAGCCTTACTACCGGAAATACGTCGGAAAATGAAGTGTCTGCACGAAGACGGTTTAGGTATTCGTCGATGGTAACGAGCTGATCCTGCATAGGAGAAATGAATCCGTATCCTCTGACATTCAGAACGCCTTTATCGTAACCGAACCGTGTAATCCAGTAGGAATCGGGCAGATGAAGGGCCACCGCTGCCAGTTTCTTCGTCCAGAAGATCCGGCCGGTTTGTATTCTGTCAAGTAGTTCTATGTCGGCTTTATCAACTATCATTTTCGCCGCCCGGTATTTCCGGTATTCAGCTTCTATGCGGTACAGTCTGCGGCGTTCCAGTTCGATCGAATTGTACATTCTGAGCACATTGCTTGCCGAATATGTAATCGAAAGGAACAGCAGGGCAAATGCGCTTACGACAATAAGTCTGGCGGTGCTTTTCTGCGCCTGCTCCAGGCGCTCCTGTCTTCTGATCCGTTCTATGAGGTTTATATCGTATTTCATCTTTCGCCTCCGCGCATCGCAAGCGCCACGGCTATATCGAACCTGCCCGGTGAAGAAAGATTTTGTCTTGAGTCAAGTTCTGCCGCCAGATTCAGCCGTTCCACCTTAAGACGCGTTTCGCCGCTTACGGCGTCGAGAAGTTCCTGCGGGGTGTACGAACCGAGAACCGTAATCGAAGTGCCCGTAGAAGCGCGGCTTGCGCTCTGGTAATAGGCAAGAGACCTCGATATTTCCGCCGTAAACGTTCCTATTCTCTGTTCTGCCTCTTCCGGCGAAAGCGGTTCCGCCGCCCCTTTGTCGAATATTTCATAAGCCGAGAAGTAAATGGTTCTGTTGTAAAAGGGGACGTTTGGCGTGTTCCCGTCTATCACCAAAGTAGTGAATTCCGGCCCTATATGAATTATTATCTCGCCGCACTCTTCTTCTTTCAACGCACCATGCGCCGACGCCCGAAACGCATTTGCAATGGTCAAAGGAAAGGCTTCTATAATATTCGGAGGCATGCCGGCCTTTTCGAATAACTGCATATGACGCTGAAGCAGAGCGTCGGAAGCGGAGGCCACTATAACGGGAGCGGCGTCGTTATTTTTTTGGGCCGGTGCAAGAAACCGGTATTCGAGGGTCGAGGCTGCGGCGTCGAACGATAGATTTTTGCGGATCTCGAGTTTGAGCGCCGACTTAAGTTCCTCATCGGGCAGTCTTCTGAAAAAGTGCTGTGCCGCATAGGTCTGTCTTCCGCCGACACAAGTGACTATCACATCCGTAAAGGAAACGCCCGCCTTCTGCCGAATGGTCCTGAGCCCTTCCACGATTTTATTGTCGTCGGTAAAAGATCCGTGAATCTCCTCAAGTCCGCTTATAAAAGGCATTCCGCCTTTTCCAGGTCTTACTTTTGCCGCTCTGATCGATCTTGAATCGAATTCTACGCCTACCGCCGCACCGCCTTTGGGCATAAAAATTTCCCTTTAATTATGATTTGGGAAGGTTCTTTTCCCTTATTTCGGTTTTGAGCAAATATAAATTATTGCCGCCCGAAGTAATACGTCTAATTGAAGGAACTCCTGGAGCGGTAAGATTATTCAGAAGACGTCGGTCGAAGTAGAAGCGGAATTTACTGTTAGCCTCCGGCCCGAACCGTTGAGAGTAATTGAAAAACCGGTCCGAAACCCTGTTGCCGACAGCACGTATGGTGTATTGAAAGCTTGAAAGATTAACCCCTCCAACAGTATCCCACGTTATTCCCTTGCCAGGATTGGCAGCTATAAGGGAAGCGGTTAGGTAGAGGGTGCTGTCTGCATCATCAGCAAGAGTTCCGTTACTTGTATCATCCATTCTCTTCGCACGTCCGGCGTCAAAATGGATATTGCCTCCCGATACCAATGCAATGAAATTTCCATTATCGTAACCCACACCGTAGTTATTTACGGGATTGTAATCATCGAAATCGGCAATTGTGGGATCGAAATTATAGTAACGTATATCGCCGACCAGAAAAATATTGCTGTCCGGCGGCGTGACAACCGTAACCCTTCCTTTTACGGTTCCGAGGACCCTGACGCTGTTAGGCACATTTAAAATTTTATTGTCGATTATCCCACGTTGCACCTGAGTTCCGTTATCATAATACGCATACTTTCCTATAGGATCTGCGCCTTCAACATAGAAATACAGTATCGGAGGTTGTGAAGAGTTCGAGGACGGCAGAGTAACAATATCACCCCCCCCCTCAATACCTCCCGGCACCGAAAGCGAATCCTGCGAATGGGTGAAGGTGTTTTTGAAAATTGAATCCAACCGATCTCCCTCGGTATGGTCTCCTGTCAAGCCGTCTATAAGTATCCCGTAATCGTAGTTGTTGCCCGATTGACCGGCACCGTAGTTTCCGTTATCCGCAGGGCTGTTTTTTACGGTCACCTGCCCGTTTACGAATCGTACTGTATTCGGATCCGCAATATGGATGGGACCGTTTGAATGAACCGGACCGTCGAACCATAAGTTCAAAAGTCCGTTTACGTTGTCGAGTCCGTTGAAGATCACCCTGCTTGAGGCTGAAACCCTTTCAACATAACATTTCAACTCTTTTATGTAATTCATTGCCGGACAGGTGGCTTGAGATCGCAGCCGGACATTACCGCTATCTTCGTCGAGAATGACGCTGTCGGCAATACCGTCAATTGAAAAAGTAAGGATGGTTGTTGAATCTTTATTGATATACCAGGCGTCCCAGTTCCCCGTATCGGCCAGCCATCGCAGAGCGATCCGGAGGCCGGTTTCGGCTGCGGCAAAAGCCTTGTCGTTGTAAAGCATGGTCTCCTGCCGGGTTACGCTGTTTGCGGCAAGCATCAGAAGGGCGCTTCCCGCGATCGCCATGATAATGGAGAAGGCGAGCGCCGCTACAAGGATAGAGCCGCGGTTTGTAAGCAGCAACGAAGCCTGTCTGTTATTACAACCTTTCTTCGATGTTTCCATTATGAGCATTTTCAGTTTCTGCATACGAACGTTTCCCTTACAGGCCCCAGATAAAAAGTCGTATCTGCTGTAGACCGTTTGAGCCGCATAAAAACCGTAATGCTGTTTCTGCATCTGTTAAGTTCGAAACGGGTTGAGTCTGAGTCGACCAGTACCGGACCGAAACCGGAAGTTAAAGGTATCCAATTAAGTGTTGCGTCGCATTCTATAATGGTATCATTTGATATCCCTATTCCGCCGTAAGGGACGCCTGTCTTGTCGTAGAAAATCACACCGGCGGCAGTAGCCGCCGCTTCGCCGCATGCGTCCGTAAAAGACTCGTCGGCAGGAATAACCATATACGCATTGTGCGTGCCGACAGCAATCTGCTCCATCACTGCGGAGTATGCGTTCTGGAGAGAAAGAAGCGCGCTGCTTTCACGCGTCTGGTCGCTGTATATCCGGTACATGACGATTATCACACCCCCTATGACGGCGCTGATGACGCCGGCAACAAGCGCTTCGACAAACGTCATTCCGGCGTTTCCGCGGATACATGTTCTCATTCGGTAAGCCATTTCTCTATGTAAATGGAATCGCGGCCCGCGTCGAAAACGTCCCAGGCAAGAGAGAGCCCTATTCTTTTTATTGGGAAACCTATGACGTTTGAATCCTGTACCGAAGTATAAAGAATTCCGTTAAGCGCGGCGCCGCCCTGATGAAAGCCGAATGTAACTAACTCGGAAATGTCCCCCTCACCGATAAACTCGAACCTTCCGGGCTGATACAGGGTTTCCATCCTGGCGTTTAGGAATGCTCTTGCCTGGAGCCTGTATGTGTTTGTAACCTGCAGATCGCCTCCTTTGCGGATCATGACGACAACCGAGACGGTTGCTATTCCAAGTACGGCTGCCGCCACAAGTACCTCCACAAGGGAAAAGCCTTTTAGCCTGTCGGCTGCGGAAAGTTTTTCAGGGACGCCCCATTTCCCTAAAGAGCTTTTAAAATACGGACGGATCGATTTTAAAAAAAAATATCTTATTTCAATACGCATTGTACTGCCCTTTCGAGCCCTGTTTAACCTTTGTCAAGTAAAAAGGGAAATATATAACGCATGAGCCGTGACCGGCCAAGGCGCAAGTCGAAAAAAACGCTCAACGGTTTCCTTCCCGGTTTTAGTATTAACATGAGTTTCGCAACTTCGATTTGGCTTTAAAACAAATAAGTTGATTTTTTTATTTGGGTAGACTGCCGTAACTCCTGCTATCAATATTGAAATTAACTTTAATATCGTTTGTTAATAATG
>FWPV01011995.1_pt1 | contig 13543 bp, 11 predicted proteins | sample 2228371 | NCBI WGS metagenome assembly FWPV01 (sample SAMEA103939776, study PRJEB20133) | metagenome | reverse complement strand
ATTTACCTTGCGCCAGCCAGCAGTGCGTTTCCATTCGTACGCCAGGCGGGCAAGACGTGGATACAGAGAGGGATTGAACGGAATACTGGGTAGAAAACAATCTATTTCATGGGTACAAAAACAGCCACGTTTGATCTTTTCCCGGCAGGCTGAGGCGTGGGCCGAGTACCAAATCACTGCTGGGTCGTACTTGCTCTCCCTGAGACTTCCCCACCAAGGAAGAAGCTCGCACGGCCCCATGAGGCCGTCGTTAGCGATGACACCTGAGACGATGCCTGCTTTACACACGAGTCGGGCACGCTTGCCCCGGATCGTTTCCTTTATGAGGTCGTGCATCAAGAGGTCTACTAACGTGACAATTCCTGAACTGTCATGAGTAGATTTATTTTTGAGCAATCCCTTGAAGGTTTCCTCTCGAATCCTGCGGCACACTGATTCGTATACCTCGAGCGATACCTCAAGAAGGCGTGGATCGCGGGGTTGTTGTCGGATAAGGTTTACCGATACCCTATCAGGCTTGAGCCTGTCACGGATGAAATCGAGCAATGCATGAAAACCTCCCTGGTTTTCAGACATGAGCACAGAGCACGTCTGCACGTCCAACAACGGGTAGTTCCGCTTCAATCCCACTAAGGCTTCGAAGGTATTGAGTGCATGGTCGAATGCACCGCGTTTGGCCCGTATGTGATCGTGTTCAGACGACAATCCATCGATCCCTATCCCGACGGTGAGATATAAGCCAGGGCATTCCTCAAGGATCGTTCTTGTATGCGTGACGATCTGTTCGGTAAGTTGCCCGTCAGTCAGAATAATCTGGTTACGGGCATTGTTGTTGCGGTAAAAGGTTGCCACAATTTCAGGGAGGTCGGCCCTAATGAACGGTTCGCCTCCAGCCAAGATGAGATACAGCAGGTCATCGAGTCGTGAGGAGATCTTTTGGATCTCAGCCAGGGAGAGATCTTTACCGGTCTGTTGTCCCTTGTTCCAATTCCAGCAATGACGGCACTGTAAGGTGCAGTGATGCGTGACGAGGAAGCTCAAGATGGGAGGGCAAAATCGTCGTCTAAGTGTCAGCAATGGGATGCCGCGCAAAAACCATTTGAGTAGAGAAGGAGGAGGCATAGGGGCCGATGCAATTGCTGACATGGAAGGCGTCTTTCTCCTAGGGATGGTGTGCGTACTGCATGGACCTACCCACGTAGATGTGGTAGAGTATACATCGACCCAACGCGCTGGATCGGACGACGCGACAAAGGCAGTTCACACCCTCACATCAATAATGAATCCACTGTTTTTCCCCGTCAAGGTATACGGCGAGCGATATGCGTGGCCGAAACGAAGAAGGGTGATCGTACAGGCCCTTGTGCCCCTGCTCAAAGATTTCTCCCGGATATTGGATATAGGCTGTGGCGACGGTCTTGTATGCCGCGATGTGAAATGTAGTATGCCACCGGGACGGATATTTCATGGTGTGGATGTTCTAACGAGCCTCTCTCCAGCCATTCCCTATGTGGTCTATGACGGCCTCCACCTGCCATTTGCAGACGGCGCTTATGAGGTAAGCCTGCTCATAGATGTACTCCATCACTCCAGAAACCCTCGCGTGCTGCTGCAAGAAGCTGCTCGAGTGGCTCGAGACTGCGTTATTGTAAAAGATCATGATTATCGGAGTGCCTTGGATCTTCTACTCATGAAGGCAGGGGATTACCTAGGCAACAGGATGTTCGGCATCGACTTGCCCTACACGTTTTGTACCTGGCAGGCTTTTGAAGTCCTCTTTAGGGAGGCAGGACTCAAAATTGCGTATTATGAAGATTCACTCAAACCTGCCGGCAGACTTGAACTCCACCACCATTTTATCGTAAAGCTCGTCCCTGCTTCTGGTACTGCTGAAACCCCGGGAGCGGGCAGATGAACGTTCTTCGACGTCTTGGGATGTTCGTGCAGGATATCCTCAGATCCTTTGCGTATCGAGTTTGTTTCCCGCCTGCAATACGTAGAAGGGCACAGCGGATTGCAGATCATATCTGTCCCTACCTTACGGCAGGGGAGAGGATACTCGATATTGGCGCAGGAACTGGCACAATCGGAAAAGAGCTAGAGGCCAAGGCACGGGTCCGATGCGTCTATGTCGATCGTGCAACGCTATGGTTGCACCCAGTGCCTGTACCAATGGTGCTCTGCGATGCTCATCACCTTTCCTTTGCTGATGCGGTCTTTGACGCGGTCTGTCTCGTTACCGTACTTCACCACTGTGATGATCCGGCTCGTGTGCTGAAAGAAGCGTTGCGAGTGACTCGTAGCAAGATTATTGTCGTGGAAGATTGCTACAGCACCATATGGGGCAGGATAAGGACGATCATCAAAGACGCACTTCTCAACCTAGAGATTATTGGGCACCCACGCCGATTTATGCGAGCGAACGAGTGGGAGCGGCTTTTTGCCGTTTCAGGGCTTCGTCTGGTGGCCAAAAAGACATTTCAGTTTAGGATGCTCTTTGTGCTTCGGCCATCACACGTGCTCTACGTGCTCGAGCCTGCAACCACTACTTTCGCTTCTCGACGAAGAGATACCACAGCAATCGGTAGCCCGCCCACATGTAGTATTTGAACCCTTTCCACGTAAGCATCCTTCGCGAAAGTGTAAGAAGATACCTCGGCCGGGTATAGTACTTGAGGAATATGTTTCTCTGGATCTTTACCAGTTCTTCGCCTGTGAAATGATTCAATCTCCACGTCGGCTTGCCGTGAATGCAATCGTAGTGAGCCCAATGCTCGTCTCCAATATAGCCTTTCTCTTTGAGCATTGTGTAGAGACGCGTCCCTGGAAACGGGATGACCGGTGCTATGAACAAAAGGTCGGGCGAGATCTGCCGCATAAGCTTTTCGGACATCCGAATATCTTCCATGGTTTCATCCGGATGACTGCCCACGATGAAATTTGCCTGGCAAATGATACCAGCTTCCTTGGTCCATCTGAAGGCATTGAGCACTTGATCTACGGTGATGCCTTTTTGGTTCAGCTTCATGATGCGCGGGCTGCCCGATTCAACTCCATAGCTGATCTTCTTGCATCCGGTTCGTGCCATGAGGGCAAGCTTTTCGGGGGTTACTACGTCTACTCGACAGTCGCAATCCCAGGTGACGCCCAATTCGCCTAGTCCTCGGCAGATCATCTCGAGCCGTCGGGTACCGTACGCAAACGTGTCGTCTTCGATTGTGAAGTGAAGGTATCCGTACCGGTCCCTGCACTCCTTGACTTCACCTAGGACGTGTTCAGGGCTCCGAAATCTCACCTTGTGTTGAAAGACAACACTCATTGCGCAGAAGATACACTTCTGGCCACATCCACGGGAGGTAAACAGTTCTGTGCTGGTTCCTTTCCGGTAGTCATAAAGGCCAGGGGTCGACGCGCCAGCATATCGTGGAAGATCAAGGAGATCGCGGGCAGGATACGGCAATGTATCGAGGTCCTTGATCAAGGGTCGACGCTCTTCACGATGGATTTCACCGTCGAGACGGTAGGCAATGCCTGGTATGCCCTCAAGGGACGTACCCTGTTCTATCCGTGTGCAGAGGTCGTGCATGGTCTCTTCGCCCTCACCTATGACCACCACATCAAAGGCTGGAAATTCATCGAGGCTTCGTTCAGGGAGTGCTGTGACATGAGGGCCACCAACCACGGTTACGATGTCAGGGAACGATCTCTTCAGTACCGAGGCTATAGCGCTCGCGTCCAGGATCGTTCCGGTCATTGAGGTAAAACCAACGATCTGTGGATCTGATGCCCGTATGCGTGCTACATAGCCCGATTCCGAAAAGGGTTCGACTTCGTAGTCCCAAATCTCTACGTTGTGCCCGTGGCCTCTCAGGTAGGCTGCAATGGAGGCGATATTTATCGGTTGCTGGACCGAATCCTTTTCTAGGCTTCCCTGTACCTTGGGAGGACGTATCAAAACCACCTTCACGGGTCCACTCCTGATCTCATCGATACATCTTACGACAATACCAGAGGAAACGAAGATAGGTGCTCCATCGAAAACGATAGAACATCTTCAGCGATATACTGTGGTGTAACTTGAAAAAGCGTTCATAGAGTGCTCCTAGCGGAAGGGCGATCAACATCTTGATCAGGGGAATCACGCGCGGATGCGTTACGCACAGATCGAAAAAATGGTGAAGATTCGTAATCTTTCTCTTGTCAGGGATCTTCAGTTTTGAAGGCATAAAGTACGTCTCCGGAAAAAAGCCATCCCTGAGTTCCTCAGGTCGTAAGTACCCGTGTCGGATTGAAAACTCCATGATTTCCGTCTTGGGGTAGGGCGACATAATGGAACACCATGCGTGTTTTACCCTGAGCTCGATATTGAATCGAACAGTGTCCCAGTCAGCTTCGAGCGAGCCTCCTGGAATTCCAACGATGTTGAATGACTGGATGTCAATTCCTTCCTTGTGAAAGAGCTCTGCAGCCGTTCTGAACGATTCGTCAGAAATGCCTTTCTTCAAGATGCCGTTCCGTATGGACTCCCGGCCTGTCTCGACGCCCATTTTTACACCAGTACATCCAGCCCGTTTCAGCGCATGGGCAATCTCTTTGGTCACTTGATCTGCTCTTGTGTTGCCAATAAAAGGAAGTCTTACAGCATCGCGGTATTTCTCAAGAAACTCGATTATCCAGGCTTCATTGAGAATGAACGTGTCATCCTCGAATACGATGCGGCGCAACGGGTAACGGCTCTTTGCCTCGAGAAGTTCTTCTATACAATTGTCCACACTCCTTTTTCGTACGTATCTGCCCTTTCCGCGGTAGAGCGCCTTACCTGCTCCGTTGTAACAAAAAGCACATGAAAAAGGACATCCTCTTCCTGAGATGAAACTGAAGTGATCCATGTGGAAGTTCAAGATAATTTTATGTTTGAAATAGACACTACGATCGGCGAATGGGAGCTGGTCAAGATCTTGAATCAAATCACGGACCTCGGTTGGTACCACTTTTCCATTGCACCTGGACCATATATTGGGGATGCCGGTGACTGGTTCTCCCTTCCTGAGCGCTTCGACGAGATCCAACAGAGGCCCTTCTCCTTCGCCCTGGCAGAGCAGATCAAACGGGGAAAGTTCGAGTCCCTCAGGGAAAAAGGTGGCATGGGGTCCGCCAAGAATAATGGGGCGATGATGATGCCGTTTTATTTGTTCTGCAACCTTTTCAGCCCATTGGTGGGCTCCTGTGGTACAGGAAAAGCCTATGAGGTCGGGCTTGTGTTCATCGATACACCTGTTGACATGCGTGTCGATGGTGTACACAAGGACGTCAGCGGTGTGTCCATGCCTTTTTAGAAAGGCACACAGGGACATCACCCCCTGTTTTGCAACGGGGTCTTTGACGATGAAAAGAGTCTTCATGTTCCATTATCCTTATAGTACTTCATGCTATCATAGATGCTTTGAGTTCCTCAATGAGACGCATCTATGGGTGGTGTATCATATCTTTTGTGGCCAAGAAAGGAGGTAGCAGGAAGTGGAAGCAGAGGGAGGAAATCGAGGAGTTCAGTGTGTTCTGGCGAGGTCACTTTTCCGTTAGAACGTCTCCATCAACAACTTGAATGGAATGTTGCTGTTGTTGGTCCACTGAACCGCATGATACACCGTGAGTGGCGACTCATTGCACAAGTACGTTTGGCGAGAGTGCGTGCTCGTGTGTGAGTTCCGGCTTCGTGAAAAGGTGTGCACAGCGGTTGACACTCTGTCCTGCTCCTACCCTCCTACCAGAGGATCGATCTGAGAATCTGGTCCCTTCGCACTTCGGCATGAAGTGGGCTCTCAGTAACGGCCTTGCGCTGTGCTTCCCATCGCTCCCTCCTCCTTGCAGATCCTCAAGCGGGCATAGCTCTTGCCTCAGGTACGCCTGGGTTCGTCCTGGTCCCTTTTCAGTACGGTAGTGGTGGTCTCGCTTAGGGCCGATGCCTGCCCGGTCTACAGACCTCGAAAGCCCCACATGACTCCCTTCTATCGGTGTGTGCTGGGCCCATTTAGCGTTCAGCTGTCAGTTGTCAGCTATCAGCTCTAAAGGAGGAGAAGAGATAGTGAGCGATTTCAGGGAATTACACGTGCGAGAAAAGGCACAGCTTCCAACCCTCTGACAAGAAGTGATACTCCGAGGAATGATAGGTCCCAGAATAGCGAATAAACCAGCGACGTCGGAAACACATCTCTGGCCCATGAGGGTACCTCACCACGGTGGTATAGATGGGAGGAAGCCGAAAGCTGATAGCTGACAGCTAAGATGATCGCAGCCCAAGGCGCATTCTCCTCCTCATGTGCTTACCGATAATGCTTACTACCAGGATTCCTACTCACAGATTCCGGCCTCAGAGGAAGAGGATTATTCTCAGCCCCCGCCTGCCCACTGGGACTGCTGAACCACTCCTCCGGCGGGCAGTACGTGTCTTCTCCACCTGCCGACCGTCTTTCTTTTTTGCGGCGAATTGGCGTGCTCTTATCGTTTCTCGGATCCGACCTCCTCGTAACATGCCCACCCCAAGCCTCCACGCTTCGTTACCTCAGCCAGGCACACCCAACATCTTGCATGTTTTTTTCTTCCATTACGCCCGCGTCAACCGGAACACTCGGTAGCCTTCCCCGCGGTCCTCTGCTGAGACTTCGACGTCGAGTCGCGCCTGTCGGACTCTTCTCTCGGTGAGGGAACCTTCGGAGGCCACGAAGAGCGTCTCGTGCCCGAGGCGCTTGAACCCCAGGGTTGACAGGATCGCGAATTTCGCGCTTCCCCCATAACCACGGCCTGTAGAGACCTGGATGATTCTCTTTCGAGACGGAGATTGCACCTTTACGGCTCCGCTTCCCGGCGCGCCCCAACTCTCACAAACCTTGCATCGGTTTTCCCTCGTCGTCCGCCTGCCCTTCGGTTCCATGGAGGCAGCCAGGTCCGTCTTGCGAGGGCAAAGATGTGGGGGCGACCTCAGGTTCCGGAGCAACCAGAAAGATCAGCTTGTGGGCCGCCCTGGGCGCGAACCTCTCTATCCAGTGAAAGGGATAGTGGTACCAGCCTCGATGGTAATTGCCGGACAGACGCCTTTCGACCCGAAGGCCGTGCCTTCGGAAAAGCCTGAGACACTCGTCGTACGTATACGGCCGGATATGGTGGTACCCGCCGTAAGGATCCCGCTCGTCGGCAAGTTTCAGCGGGCTCCGGCCCAGAAGAAAGAACTTGATCCTTTTCTGCCAGAAGGCGAGATTCGGGACGCTCATCACCATGTAGCCACCGGGCCGGATCAGGCTGCGAAGCCGGCGCATGACGAGGTCGGTTGGCGGGGGAAGATGTTCAAGGACTTCGAGGAAAAAGACAAGATCGAAGCTCCGGCCATCAAGAGGGAATTCGGGAGCCATGATGTCAAAAACTTCGGCCCTGACCGGGAAGGCGGCCTCGAGTCTGCTCTTTGGAACGCTCAGCGAGACGCAAAGAACCGAAGAGGCCAGGGGCGCACAGAGGGCTCCCATCTGCCACCCTCCCAGGTCCAGGACCGACTTCCCGCCCGTGTTCAGATAATCGAACACCAGAGACAGGCTGTCCCGGTAGCGCCGCATGGACTTGAGAAAGTACTTGGTCCCGCCCTGGAACCGCCGGATCTCTTCAATCTGCCGGCTGAAATACTCTGAGAACTCGCTCATTCTTCTCTTCTTCGCCGCTTCTTCTCTTTCGCTCCCCCCTGGCTCTGCCTTTGCCCCCTCCTACCCTGATCCCCCTTAAGCGGCCAGGAGCGCCTTTGCCCTTTTCATTTCGGCCAGAACGGCCCTTGCGTCGCGCAGGTAGGGTTTCCAGCGGGAAAGGCTCAGAAAATAATGACGCAGGACCGGCTCGGGATCGGCCCGGAATTGCGGAAGGTTTTGGTAAGTCGGCGGCAGCGGCCGCACCCGGTAGGGCGAGTTCGCCGCGCAGAGAGCCGCAATCGTCTGGGCCCGGTAGAGCCGGTCGTGGCAGTTCGCCAGGACATAGGAGCAGTAACGCTCGATGAGATCGAGGTCGAAGATCTCCGCGGAGGCGCACACGAATCCGCCGCTCAGGTGCGGGGCGAACCGAAAAGGCGTCGAGGCTTCGATCGTGATGTTTCTTTTTCGGATTTGCGGCGATCGGGGGTTCTCCTCGTAGGCATAACGGATTTCCCCGGTTTCCTCCTCGATCCAGCGGACGATCTCGGCCGGATGCCGCAGCACCAGAATATCGCTGTCCAGAGTCACGATCTTTCTCGTTTCCGCGAACCTCGGAAAATCGAACACCTGGGCGGTCAGCACCTGCTTGCGGCGGAACCTGAGGCACGAGGGATGGCCCTGGAGGCACTGTTCGACCAGCCGATCGGACTCTCTTTTGCTCACGATCCGAACGTTTCGGATTCAATCCTCGAAGAAACCGATGTCCTCCTGGCCCATCGTGCCGTCGTCGTTCATGTTCCATTAGCCTCATAGTACTTAAATAGTACTTAACGCTATCATAGATGCTTTGAGTTCCTCAATAAGACACATCTATGGAACAGCGGGTGGTCAAGGCTTCCAGTGCAAGGCAAGAAGAGGCGGCTATGGCAAGTAGCTACGCCTCAAGGCGTATACAATGATCTGAGGAAGCGATGGAGTGTAACGGTTTTATCGGTGACGTCTCGTTTTGGTGACGAGTACAATGACAAAGGTACAGGGCACTACCACAGCGGTGACTAGTAGCCATGTGTCGAGCCAAGGCGCAAGGTCGTTCTGGGGCTCAGCGATCGAGATGTCAGGGATGGAAACCAGGAGAGCCACGGTAGCAGCAATTAGGATGCAGGAAATGAGTGTAAGGCATAGGAACAGAAAGATTCTTGCCATTGATGCTGTTGGTTTCTCTTGATGGTTCTTCTCCATGAACTACCTGCCTTTGCTAATCTTCATCTGGGAACATGCACTCCTTATTGTGCGACCCCTCATGAGATAGTACAAGTGAAAAAACTCTACAATGCGACCGGAAGCAAGTACTATGCCATGATCGTGCTGCATGCATCCTTCTCATACATTAACAATTCTATTCCTTGAATTAACCGCTTGGATTTCCAACATAAGTACGCATGCAGGCGGCCTTTCCCTCTGGTCGACTGTCTTACGTGGACGCGGAACAATGCCCCACAGGTGTGAAATATTTTTCTTCGCGCTGAAGCAATATTTAAGGTATACGAAACACCTCAGCTCCTCTCTTTTGATGAACCATCAGGCAAGAAAGTACCTTTTCCCTGATGACCTAAGAAATCCTTCGCGCTCAAGTTCGTAGAGGATCCCCCTCACATAATCCTGATCCAGTTTGAGCCAACGTCCTATCCGTGGCACAGAGGCGTTTTGGGTTCCAATGAACATTCGTAGAATCTTTCCACGGACCTGCCGTTTGGACCCATTGAAAGGGGTTTGTTTCCGGTACATAGTGCTTTTTTGATTGAGGTTGCCGTGGAGTTTTTTGAGATACGCGCCATAATCCATGAGTGCGTTATACCAGCTACGTGGGTTCTGACCCTTCAGGCTTTTGCGTAGCAGCGGGATAATGTCATCACTGACGTGGCAGGTATCAGGGAAAAAATGACGGATGAACACAGTCCGAATATTTGTCTCTATAAAAACGACCGGTTTGTTGAATGCAAATGCCACAATCGAAGCTGCAGTATTGGGGCCTATGCAGGGAAAGGTCTCCAGGATACGCGGGTCCTCCGGCACCTTTGCACTGAATTCTGAGACGACTCGCATTGCAATGTTTTTTAATGCAACGGCGCGGCGGTTGTAACCCAAACCCTGCCACCTCGCAAGAATGTCTGTAAGCGGGGCCTGGGCAAGTGACTCTATAGTGGGAAACGCCTCGGTGAATTCCTGGTACTTGGACACCACACGGCCTGCTTGTGTCTGTTGGAGCATGACTTCAGAGACAAGAATCTTGTATGGGTCTGTTGTCAAACGCCATGGTAGACGTCGGCCGAACCTCCGGTAGTGTTCGTATACCCTTTTTCGGAATGACGCCAAATTAATCTGCTGGTGCCGACTCTGGCTCGTCATCACCAATCCTTTTTGCGGCGATCAGGTAGAGAAGACAGGCACTTTTTTAGACCGTGAAGACGCCATTACACCTCAATCGTACTGTATGATTGAGCAATTACCTTGGATGCTCGATAACTACCTTTATGCTCTCTGCCATACGGGCTCGTGCGAAGGCACGGGGGATATCATGTGCGCTGAACACGTCGGTAATGATGCGTTCCAGTGGGATGCCAATATGGTAGGCCTTTGCCAGCAGAGGGAATGCACTACGAAAATCCCCACACCGTGAGGTACTCAAGGTAATGTGTCTCTTGAGAATCGCTTCGGTCAACAGGGTCGTTGTGCCTGGCGTGTGTACCATCGCTATCATGCCTTGAGGTCGTACTGCACCCCGATGGATACCCGGCCAGGGTCGAATGACGCTATCTATGGCATCATGTCTGTCGATTACCACAATCTCTGCTTGTCCCTCATTCAAGAGGCGATCGCGCCACCTGTCCTTGCCAAGTTCTTCAATGCTTGGCACACACAGTACGTCATATCCTGCGTGCTGGAGTGTAGTGCCGTATTGGTCAGCATTCGTAGTGCCTACTACGAGTGCTCGATGGGTTGATCCGGTCGTCGTGATAGCTGGCTTGATCTTTTCCTGGTCAAAGCGTCCCAGCGAAACCTCATCTACTACGAGCTCTGTTATATGGCTAAGGCCAATGGAGGCACGTCCTGTAGTAGATTTCACATGGACCTCGCCAGAAGCAAGCTGCAATGCAGTCTCAAGCCCTTGTGGGCTCCCTGTTGCCTCGATGACGATGTCAAACCGTTGTTTTAGAAAGGTTGGTGTGCAGGTTCTGGAAACATCATAGTGCCATATGTGTTCTGCCCCGCATGCCTCTGCTATTGAGAATCTCTCTGGCCGTCGACCAATTGCTTCTATAGTGAATGAGGCGCCTTGATCTTTTTTGACCACTGCCAGCGCTACAATAACCAGAAGGCCCAATCTCCCCAATCCCAAGACAGCAACACGGCGAGCGTCTTTTATATGTAAAGACAAAGACCCTAGTGCATGTGCAGCGGCTGCAAAGGGTTCGATAAGCACTGCCACTGTATCCGAGATATCATGTGGTACCTCGACGATGTTTCCTGCTGGTGCGAGTATCCACGGACCATACCCACCGGGCAATCTGTCGATACCAAGGACCATGCGTTCAGGGCAGTGTGTGGCTAGGCCTGCAGCGCACATGGGACACGTCAGGGCAGCGGGGGAGCCGATCGAGGCGTGAGATGCATTGATCTCTACAGCTACTATGCGGCCGTCAATATCCTCGGCGATGATTTCATGGCCTATTATCTGTGGCAAGGGAAAGGCGAGGTGTATCCGAGCAAGATCAGTTGCACAGATCCCGCATCGAAGGGATCGCAGCAACCGATACCCACCGGGAAGATCCAGATACCTCGAGCCTTCCCGAATAATATACCATCCCTCCTGATCGTTTCCTTCGTAAGCGTACTGGGTCGTTTTAAAAGACCCATCTGCCTGATATTCGTATGCACGAAAGCCTACAGCACACATGCTACTCGGACGTTGCTCAAAGAAAGGGTGTTTCCTTACGGCTCCTTGTGATTGTCCACTGTCTATGGGTGTCAAGGAAATCACAAAGCAGAAACAATGCGTATGTCATTACACCACAAGGCAAGGGGTGCAGCAATAAGAGACAACACACGAGCCTTTGACACGTGCTTGTTCTACCCTCTTTGTGGGGTGGTTAGAAGGAGCGGTCTTCACCAGTATGTGGACTAACTGAGTTTTGACAGATCGTACGTACGGACCCTATACTTTTTTCAGTCTGCTTCCATTGACACCCGATTGCTCCCTGAACACAAGCCAGGAGCGCCTCATGTGTTTTCACAGATGGGGACGTAATAGATTGGCAGTTGCTCAATGTATAGTAGTTGCCCTACTGGCTGCATGTACACCTACACTCTTTCCAGACACGCTCAGGATTCCTCCTGCTGACCACACACCCTATCACGTGTTGTTTGGCGACCTTCACAGTCACAGTAACAATTCATTAGACGCTGTCATGCTCGACATACCGCTGGTAGGCGGATTTGTCTCTCATCCTCCTGAACTGAGTTGTGAGTTTGCCAGGGCCTGTGCAGGCCTTGATTTTTGGGCACTCACCGATCATGCAGAGGAACAAAGTCCAGCCCAGTGGCAGGAAAACGTGGCAGCGCTGAGAGCATGTGATGCACGCTATGGGGCAGAGGATGCAGAGCATCGGTTGATCAGTTTTCTTGGTTGGGAGTGGACCTACAACGGGGTGACCGCTGCTGATAACTATGGTCACCACAACATCGTGCTACGGGGCTTGGGCCAGGAGGAAGTCCCGCCGAGGCCATTTGCAGCACCTGGTGGATTTGCCGGTATCACGCCGTCGATTATGAATGTTATCTATCTGATTGCTGTGGCTCTTGACGTCGAGCACAAGGACCTGTACGCGCGAATCCTGCAGCGAGTTCGTAGCGCACTTGAGACCGAGCCGTGTGATCCGCGTACCGATACCCTGGAACTGCCTAGTGACTGCCATGAAGTTGCCGAGGATCTTTCCTCTTTGTACAGAAAGTTCGACCGCTGGGGTATTGAGGCGTTGGTCATTCCTCATGGTATGACATGGGGGCCGTATCATCCTTTGCATGCATCTTGGCACCACCTTTCACATGTGCAGTACGACCCTCGTTACAGTCCTGTGGTCGAGATCTTCTCTGGACACGGAAATGCAGAGCCGTCTCGTGGCTGGCAGCACGCGATTGAGCATGGAGACGGTACGCTGAGTTGTCCTGAGCCAACCGAGGACTTTGAGCCCTGTTGTTGGCGGGCTGGAGAAATCGTGCGTCGACACATAGATGTGTGCATCTATCACCCAGAGAGCGTCGCCTGCGACAAAGCAGTACGTCAGGCCAGACGTGCTTTTCTTGAAGCAGGTACCAAAGGCATAAAAACTATCCCATGGGCAGGTCCTGAAGAATGGCTTGATTGTGGCCAATGTCGCGATTGCTTTCAACCACCTCTGGATCATCGTCCTGCAATGTCAGTACAACGTGCGCTCACACTGCCTGGGTTAGATAATCGTCAGGATCGATGGCGATATGATTTTGGCTTCATTGGTTCAACAGATAGCCACCGGGTAGGGCCTGGTGCAGGATACAAAGAATTCCGAAGGCTCAGTGACGGCTATGGACCTGCACGGCCCGAATGGTCAGGCATCGTGGAGATGGTCGGCTCAATGGTAACCCCTGATTATCGCCGACAAAATTCTTTTTTCTATACCGGCGGTCTTGTCGCAGTTCATGCGATGGAGTGGAGTCGCGAGGGTATTTGGGAGGCCCTGCAACAACGTCGTGTGTATGCTACCTCAGGTGCGCGGATCTTGCTGTGGTTCGACCTTCTCGATGATCAGGATGGCGAACCCTTGCCTATGGGATCTCATGCAACC
>FWPV01011993.1_pt1 | contig 13544 bp, 10 predicted proteins | sample 2228371 | NCBI WGS metagenome assembly FWPV01 (sample SAMEA103939776, study PRJEB20133) | metagenome | reverse complement strand
GCGGAGGGCTGTTCGCGTCATAATATAAGGCGATATGTTTGCGACCATCCGGGAACAGATCGAGACGATTTTCCGGGAAGACCCGGCGGCAAAGAGCGTCATCGAAATCTTCTTCTGTTATCCGGGGTTCCATGCGATCTTGCTGCACCGGCTGGCGCACCGCTTATACAAGGCGGGTTTTCCGGTGATCGCCCGCATGATCTCGCAGTTCAGCCGCTCGCTTACCGGCATCGAGATCCACCCCGGGGCGAAGATTGGAAGGCGCTTTTTCATCGACCATGGGATGGGCGTGGTGATCGGCGAAACCGCGGAGATCGGCGACGACGTGCTAATTTATCAAGGCGTCACGCTGGGCGGGACGGGCAAAGAAAAAGGCAAGCGGCACCCGACGATCGGTAATCACGTGGTGATCGGGACGGGGGCGAAGGTGCTGGGCAATATCCGCATCGGGAACAACGTGAAGATCGGAGCGGGCAGCGTGGTGATCAAGCCCGTGCCGGACAATTCGACTGTGGTGGGCGTGCCCGGGCGCGTGGTGGGGGCGCCGGCGCCGGCGGTCAACGAGGAACTCGAGCACGGCAAGCTGCCCGATCCTGAGGCGCAAGCCATCGAAGAGCTGACGCGGCGTGTGGCGGAGCTGGAGAAGCAGGTTCGGAGCTTGCTGGAGAATCAGTAGACAGGGCGGGCGTCCCCATGAGTGGGGACGCGGCAAGCTAAAGCTCGCGCCACAACCACCACACCCTGTGGCGCAAGCACTCTTGCTTCGAGCGCCTCCACTCATGGAGGCGCCTGGAGTCAGGGCGTCCCCGTGAGTGGGGACGCCGCAAGCTAAAGCTCGCGCTCCAAAACAGGCATTTAGGATGAGGGGCGGGGTTACTCCGCCCCTTCGTCGGTCGAAAAATCGAGGTCTTCGGAAAGCCCGCCGGAATACTGCGGGCGGGTTTCGTCGTCGTAACCGATCATGACGTCGTTGAGCACGCTCTCAGGCTCCTGTACGGGCTCCTCTTCAACGTCCTCGCCGGCGATTTTCACCGAGCGGTAGTATTCAAGACCGGTTCCGGCGGGAATCAGCCTTCCCATGATCACGTTCTCTTTGAGACCGCGCAGGTGGTCCACCTTACCGTTGATGGCGGCTTCGGTGAGCACGCGGGTGGTTTCCTGGAACGACGCGGCGGAGATGAACGAGTCAGTGGAGAGCGAAGCTTTGGTGATGCCGAGCAGCACCGGCTTGCCGGACGCGGGGCGTCCGCCCGCCTGGATCACCCGTTCGTTTTCCTCGCGGAATTTGAACTTGTCCACGACTTCTTCCGGAAGAAACTCCGTATCGCCAATGTCCTCGACCTTCACCCAGCGCAGCATCTGCCGCACAATCACTTCGAGGTGCTTGTCGTTGATGTGAACGCCCTGTAAGCGGTAGACTTCCTGAATTTCGTTCACCAGGTACTTCTGGAGATCCCTTTCGCCCTTGATGGCCAAAATGTCGTGCGGGTTGCGCGGTCCATCCATGAGCGGATCGCCAGCCTGGATGCGCTCGCCTTCCTGCACGTTGATGTGGACGCCGCGGGGAACCAGATACTCCTTCTGAGTGTTATCGTCGGCGATTACAAAAACTTTGCGGTAGCCCTTCACGAACTCGCCGTATTTCACCACGCCATTGATTTCGGTGAGCACCGCGGTCTCGCGCGGTTTGCGCGCTTCGAACAGTTCGACTACGCGGGGCAGACCGCCGGTGATGTCCTTGGTCTTGGTGGTGGCGCGCGGGATCTTGGCGAGCACGTCGCCGGCGTGAACTTCCTCGCCGTCCCTGACCATCAGGTGGGCGTGCGTGGGCATGAGGTACGTCTTCGCCTCGCCGCGTCCCGGACCATGCCGGACGATGATCGACGGCAGCCTCTTCTCGTCCGGAGACTCGGTCACCACCCATTGCGAGTAGCCGGTGATTTCGTCCAACTGCTCCTTGAGGGTGACGTTCTCGATCATGTCCTTAAAGTGGACGACGCCGCCTACTTCGGTCAAAATCGAGAAGGTGTACGGATCCCACTCGAGCAGGATCTGGTTTTCTTTGACCGGCGCTCTGTCTTCGCACAGGATCTTGGCGCCATAGCTCACCGGGTAGCGTTCCTTTTCGCGCCCCTTCTCATCGACCACCGCGAGAATGCCGTTGCGGTTCATGGCGACCAGGTCGCCCTTGGCGTTGCGGACGGTGGTGATGTTGATGTACTTGGCGTAACCGTTCGATTTGGCGTCCTGCGTAGATTGCTCGGACACGCGGGTAGCCGTGCCGCCGACGTGGAAGGTTCGCATGGTGAGCTGCGTTCCGGGTTCGCCGATGGACTGCGCGGCGATGACGCCCACGGCTTCGCCCCGCTCCACCAAACGCCCGGTGGCCAGGTTGCGCCCGTAACAAAGCTGGCACACGCCGCGGCGGGATTCGCAGGTCAGCACGGAACGGATTTTGACGCGGTCGATGCCCGAAGCCTGAATCGCCGCAGCCAGATCTTCGGTGATTTCCTGATTGGCGCTGACGATCAGGTTGTTCTCGTAGTCACGGACGTCTTCGAGCGCCACGCGCCCCACAATGCGGTCGCGCAAAGGCTCGATCGTATCGCCCGCGGAGTCCATGATGGGCTCCACATAGATGCCCTCGGAGGTGCCGCAGTCGTACTCGGTGACGATGACGTCTTGCGCCACGTCCACTAAGCGGCGGGTGAGGTAGCCGGAGTCCGCAGTCTTAAGAGCGGTGTCAGCCAAACCCTTACGCGCGCCGTGAGTCGAAATAAAGTACTGCAGCACGTTCAGCCCCTCACGGAAGTTCGCTGTGATGGGCGTTTCGATGATTTCGCCGTTGGGTTTGGCCATGAGGCCGCGCATGCCCGAAAGCTGCCGGATCTGCTGCTTCGAGCCGCGGGCGCCGGAATCCGCCATGATGTAGATGGGGTTAAGGTAACGGCCGGTGCGGTCGTCGTCCTCCATGTGCCGGAACATTTCGTCCGACACCCTGTCGGTGACCTTGGACCAGATTTCGATGATCTTGTTGTAGCGCTCGCCGGGCGTGATGGCGCCGTCCTGGTACTCCTGCTGGACCTTGATCACCGCCTTTTCGGCTTCGCGCACCAAAGCCGCCTTGGATTCCGGAACGACCATGTCATCGATGCCGATGGAGATGCCCGCCCGGGTGGCGTACAGGAAGCCGAGATTCTTGATCTCGTCGAGCATGGCCACCGTGGTGCGGATGCCGAACTTCAAATAGCAGTACTGTACGAGCTGCGTGAGGCCCTTCTTTTTCAGCAACCCGTTGATGTACGGCATGTCCTCGGGCAGCACGTCGTTGAGAATCACCCGCCCGACGGTGGTGTCCATGTACTGCTTGTGGTATTCGACCGGCTCGGTGTGCAGGATGTTCTGCGAATCGAAGGCCTTCTCGAGATCGATGACCTTGCCGGTATAGCGCAGCTTGATGCGGCTCAGCGTCTCCACTTCGCCCATCTCGAGGGCGATCATGACGTCTTCCTTGGATGCGAATGTGCGCCCTTCGCCCTTGGCGCCGGGACGCGCCTTGGTGAGGTAGTACAAGCCAAGCACCATGTCCTGCGTGGGAACGGCGATGGGCGCGCCGTGCGCCGGCGAAAGGATGTTGTTCGACGAGAGCATCAGCGTGTGCGCTTCAATCTGCGCTTCGGGCGACAGCGGGATGTGAACCGCCATCTGGTCGCCGTCGAAGTCCGCGTTGAAAGCGGTGCACACCAAGGGATGGATCTTGATCGCTTTGCCCTCGACGAGCACGGGCTCGAACGCCTGAATGCCGAGGCGGTGCAGCGTGGGCGCACGGTTGAGCAGGATGGGGTGGTCGCGGATGACTTCTTCAAGGATGTCCCACACCACCGGGTCCTGTTGCTCGACGAGTTCCTTCGCCTGCTTGATGGTGGTGCAATGTCCGCGCTGTTCGAGACGGTGGTAGATGAACGGCTTGAACAGCTCGAGGGCCATTTTCTTGGGCAAGCCGCACTGATGCAGCTTGAGTTCGGGACCCACCACAATTACTGAGCGCCCGGAGTAATCCACGCGCTTGCCGAGCAGGTTCTGACGGAACCGCCCCTGCTTGCCTTTGAGCGTGTCCGACAGGGACTTCAGCGGGCGGTTGTTGGCGCCGCGGAGCACGCGCCCGCGCCGCCCGTTGTCGAACAGCGCGTCCACCGCTTCCTGCAACATGCGCTTCTCATTGCGGACGATGACGTCCGGCGCGTGCAGTTCGATGAGCTTCTTCAACCGGTTGTTGCGGTTGATGACGCGGCGGTAGAGGTCGTTCAAGTCCGAGGTGGCGAACCGTCCGCCGTCAAGCGGAACCAGGGGGCGGAGTTCGGGCGGAATCACCGGCAGCACGTCCAGAATCATCCACTCCGGCTTGTTTCCGGACTTGCGGAAGCTTTCCACCACGCGCAGCCGCTTGGCGTATTTCAGCTTCTTTTGCTGCGACTGCTCGAGCCGCATTTTCTCCCGGATGTCCTTGCTCAGCTCCTCAATGTCGATTTTCTTGAGCAGCTCCTTGATGCCCTCGGCGCCCATCAGCGCGACGAACTTGCCGGGGTATTCCTGATCCAACTGCCGCTTGCGCTCGTCGCCGATGACTTCGCCGCGCTGTAAGTTGGGCACTTCGCCCGGGTCCACGACGACGTAAGCCTCGAAGTACAGCACGCGCTCGAGTTCGCGCAGCGTGATATCGAGCAGGTAGCCGATGCGGCTCGGCAGCCCTTTGAAGAACCAGACGTGGGAGCAGGGGCTGGCCAGCTCGATGTGGCCCAAGCGCTCGCGGCGCACGCGCGACAGGGTGACTTCGACGCCGCACTTGTCGCAAATGACGCCCCGGTGCTTCATGCGCTTGTACTTGCCGCACAAGCACTCCCAGTCGGCTACCGGACCGAAGATGCGCGCGCAGAACAAGCCGTCGCGCTCCGGCTTGAACGTGCGGTAATTGATGGTCTCCGGCTTGGTGACTTCGCCGTGGGACCAGCTACGGATTTTCTCGGGAGAGGCCAGGGAAATTCGAATCGAGTCGAAATCGGCAATCAGATTCGCCCGGTCATAGGGTGAAGAGCGGTACATATCCAGTTCTCCTTTCTCCTGACTTCTGTTAATCCGCCGCCAGAGCCGTATCCGGGATCTCGCGCGGCTTCTTCATCAACTCCACATCGAGGCACAGCGATTGCAACTCGCGAATCAGCACGTTGAAGGACTCGGGCACGCCGGGCTCAGCCGCCGCCTCGCCCTTCACGATGGCCTCGTAAATTTTGGCGCGTCCGTACACATCGTCGGACTTCGCCGTGAGCAGTTCCTGGAGGATATAAGCGGCGCCGTACGCTTCGAGCGCCCAGACCTCCATTTCGCCGAACCGCTGCCCGCCGAACTGCGCCTTGCCGCCGAGCGGCTGCTGCGTAATGAGCGAATAGGGACCGATCGAACGGGCGTGGATCTTGTCGTCCACAAGGTGGGAGAGCTTGAGCATGTAGATGTAGCCCACGGTGACCGGTTGTTCAAAAGGCATTCCGGTCAAGCCGTCGTACAGCGTGATCTTTCCCGAGGTAGGCAGGCCCGCAGCCGCCAAGCGGTCCTTGATGTCCTTTTCGGTGGCGCCGTCGAAGACGGGGGTGGCGAAATGCAGCCCCAGCGCCTTGGCCGCCCACCCGAGGTGGGTCTCCAGAATCTGGCCGACGTTCATGCGGGAGGGCACGCCCAGCGGGTTGAGCACGATTTCGACCGGCGTGCCGTCCGGCAGGTAGGGCATATCCTCCTCCGGCACGATGCGCGCAATCACGCCCTTGTTGCCGTGGCGCCCCGCCATCTTATCGCCCACGCTGAGCTTGCGCTTCATGGCGATGTAGACTTTCACCAGCTTGATGACGCCGGGCGGAAGCTCGTCGCCCTTGCGCAGCTTGGCGACCTTCTCCTCGGTGATCTTTTCGAGCACCGCGATCTGGCGGGAGGTCATCTCCTCGATCTCGTCGATCTGCTCGTTGATGCGGGGGTCCTTGTCCTTGAAGCGCATGCGCTTCAGGTCACGCGCCTTGATTTTCTCGATGATGTCGCGGGTGAGGCGGACGCCCTTGGAGAGCAACTTCTTGTTGGTCTTCTCGTCGTGCAGGTCGGCGATCAGCTCCTTGCCTTCAAGCAGCGCCGCCAGGCGCTTGGCGCGCTCGTCGTTCAAGATGCGCTTTTCGTCTTCGAGGTTGCGGCGGAGCCGGTCTTCCTGGTCCTGCAGGATCTGCCGCGAACGCTCGTCCAGCTCGGCGCCCTTGCGGGAGAAAACCTTGCAGTCCACCACCGTGCCTTCGATGCCCGGCGGGCAGTAAAGCGAGGCGTCCTTGACGTCGCCCGCCTTCTCGCCGAAGATGGCGCGAAGGAGCTTCTCTTCCGGCGTGAGCTGCGTCTCGCCCTTGGGCGTGACCTTGCCCACCAGAATGTCGCCCGGCTTGACCAGAGCGCCGATGCGGATAATGCCGCTCTCGTCCAGGTTGCGCAGGAAGCTCTCGGCGATGTTGGGGATGTCGCGCGTGATCTCTTCCGGTCCGAGCTTGGTGTCGCGGGCTTCGATTTCGAACTCCTCGATGTGGATGGACGTGTAGCAGTCGTCCTTCACCAGGCGTTCGCTCACCACGATGGCGTCTTCGAAGTTATACCCGCGCCAGGGCATGAAAGCCACCAGGACGTTGCGTCCGAGCGCGAGCTCGCCGCGGTCGGTGCAGGGACCGTCGGCCAGCACATCGCCCTTCTTGACCCTCTGCCCCTGCCGCACGATGGGCTTCTGGTTGATGCAGGTGTTCTGATTGGACCGCTTGAACTTAATGAGGGTATAAATGTCGGCGCCCACTTCGCGGGACATTTGCCCTTCGTGAGCGCCGCCCTCGACGCGCACGATGATGCGCTCGCTGTCCACCGAGTCGACGATGCCCGAGCGGCGGCAGATGACCACCGCGCCGGAATCGCGGGCAGTGACCCATTCCATGCCGGTGCCCACAAGCGGCGCCTCGGCGCGCAACAGCGGGACGGCTTGGCGCTGCATGTTGGAGCCCATCAGCGCGCGGTTGGCGTCGTCGTTTTCGAGGAACGGGATCAGGCTCGCCGCCACCGACACGAGCTGTTTCGGGCTGACGTCCATGTATTCGACTTCTTCGCGGTGCTTCAGAACGAAGTTGCCTGCCTGCCGGGCGGTCACCAGTTCGTCGATGATGTTGCCGTTTTCGTCGAGGTGGATATTCGCCTGCGCGATCGTGTACTTGTCTTCCTCCCACGCCGACAGATAGTCGCAGTGCGCTTCCCACTCGATTAACTGCTTCTTCTTCGCCGCCAGGTCGCGGTTCAGTTTCTCGACCTCGGAGCGCAGCATCACCTCGCCCACTTTCCGGTTGCTGTCGCCCGGGTTGAGCACCCGCACTTCGTCGATGACTTTGCCATTTTCCACGCGGCGGTAGGGGCTCTCGATGAAACCGTAGTCATTGATGCGCGCAAAACAGCTTAATGAGGAGATCAGGCCGATATTCGGACCTTCCGGGGTCTCAATCGGGCAGATGCGCCCGTAGTGGGTGGGATGGACGTCGCGGACTTCGAACCCGGCGCGCTCGCGCGACAAACCGCCCGGACCCAACGCCGACAGGCGCCGCTTATGCGTAATCTCGCTGAGCGGGTTGGTCTGGTCCATGAACTGCGAAAGCTGGCTCGAGCCGAAGAACTCCCGCACCGCGGCCATGACTGGCTTGGCGTTCACCAGGTCGTGCGGCATGGCGGTCGACATCTCCTGGTAGACCGACATCTTTTCCTTGATCGCCCGCTCCATGCGGACCAAGCCGATGCGGAACTGGTTTTCGAGGAGTTCTCCCACCGCCCGGACGCGCCGGTTGCCCAAGTGGTCGATATCATCCACCGCGCCAATGCCCTTGCGAAGCTTCAGCAAGTACTTAATCGTGTCGACGAAGTCGTCGACATGCAGGATGCGGGGGTCCGCCGGGGAGCCGTCCGGGTTGGTGCGCTTGGGGCCTTCGGCGTTGTCGTACAGCTTGATGTTGAACTTCATGCGGCCCACGCGCGACAGGTCGTATTTGCGCGGGTCGAAAAACATCCCCTGAAAAAGCTGCGTGGCGGTGTCGAGCGTAGGCGGATCGCCCGGACGGAGCTTGCGGTAAATCTCGAGCAGCGCGTCGTTCTGCGTCCGGACGGTGTCTTTTTTGAGCGTCTGGGAGATGACGTTGCCGACGTCGTCCCGCTCCGGGAAGAAGACCTCGAAGCCTTGAATGCCGGTTTCCATGATCCGGCTGATGATGGTTGGGGTCAGTTGCTGGTTGGCCTCGACGAGAATCTCGCCGGTCTCCATATCGACCACGTCGGCGGCGACAAAAGCTTCCTGAAGGTCGTTGGGCGCGATTTCGATCTGCTCGACGCGGTGCTTTTGGAAATCTTTCAGAACCGAAGTGGTCACTTTCCGGCTGGAGGGCAGGATGACCTCGCCGCTCTTGGTCGTGACGGCGTGGGAGACCTTGACTCCCAACATGCCGGGCGAAACCGCCCAGTACAGCTTGTTGTCCTTCACTGAGATCTTCTCGATCCGGTAGAAGGTCTTCAGAATCTGCTCGTCGCTCTTGAAGCCGAGCGCGCGCAGGAACACCGTGCCATAGAACTTGCGCTTGCGGTCGATGCGCACGTGCAAAAGGTTCTTGTTGTCGTATTCGAACTCAACCCAACTGCCGCGGTAGGGAATGATTTTACCGAGGTAGTAGCCCTGGGCCGCCACTTTCTCGAAGAAGACGCCCGGGGAGCGGTGCAACTGCGAAACGATCACCCGCTCAGTGCCGTTGATGATGAACGTGCCGTTGTTGGTCATGAGCGGGATTTCGCCGAAGAAGACTTCCTGCTCCTTGATCTCGCGCGCGGTTTTATTGCCGGTCTCGGCGTCCTTGTCGTAAACGGTCAACCGGATGCTGACCTTGAGCGGCGCCGCGTAGGTCATGCCGCGCTCTTCGCACTCGGCGACGTCATACTTGAGCTGAAGCGAAACCGGGTCGCCGCAGCGGTTGCAGAACGTGACGATGTTCTTGTTGAACGTGCCGCACTTATGGCAGAGCACGTCGCCCGGGTGGAAAGGATCGGTCTTGATGCGCGCGCCGCAATTGGGGTTGCGGCAAGTGGTGCGGAGATGGTGCAGCCCTTTCAGGTTGCCGCACTTGCACTCCCAGTTGCCGATCGAGTAGTCGACGAACTCCAACTGCGACAGCCCCCGGAAATCGGAGATGGGGAATACCGACGTGAACACGCTTTGGAGCCCGATGTCATCGCGCTCCTCCGGCAACAAGTCCATTTGCAGGAAACGGTCGTATGACTTCTTCTGAACCTCGATCAGGTTCGGAATGGGTATGGAAGTTTTGATTTTGGAAAAGTCCACCCTCTCTCGGATGGCGTCGGTTGCAGGATGCTGCATTCTCTCCACTCCTCATGGCCTCGCGGCCGGCCTATCAGGATCAAAAGATAATTGCCCGGAGGCCTCCGATTTCGCTTGCATTCAGCGGAAACTTCAGGCACAATCCGGGCTTGGTAGCCACGCGGGCGGATTCGGTACGGCGGCGTGGGTTCATGAACGGCTTAAGGATTCGCAATGACTGCTTGAACAGGCGCACCACGGACAGTGGGAGTGCGCGCAAAGCTAACCCCCAAGCAGTCACAGAGAAACTGCGGGCAGTTAAGCGGGATGTGATCACAGGCGCAATTGTCCGGCCCGACTCCGGCTACATTAAATCAATTTAGCAGACCTACACTGCGGACGTCAAACGGGTCTGGCCTGCGAATGGGACGGGCGGCGCCCGGAGGCAAGACGCCCGACCCGTACGCCGGCTTCGGCGCTCAGACGCCGCAGGGGCTACTTAATCTCGACGGTCGCGCCGGCGTCGACAAACTTCTTCTTGATCGCCTCGGCTTCTTCCTTGGTGACGCCTTCCTTGATCGGCTTGGGAGCGCCGTCCACCAAGTCCTTGGCTTCCTTGAGCCCAAGGCTGGTAACTTCGCGCACCGCCTTGATAACATTGATCTTATTCGCGCCTGCAGAGGTTAGAATGACGCTGAATTCGGTCTGCTCTTCCGCCGCCGGCGCCGCGGCCGCAGCCGCGCCTGCGGTAGGCGCCACGGCCACCGCCGCTGCCGCCGCCGACACGCCGAGCTTCTCTTCGAGCAATTTTACGAGCTGCGACGCCTCCAGCAGCGTCAGGCCCTGAATCTGTTCCGCGATAACGTTGATATCCGCCATTGTCTTCCCTAAACTCCTGATTTCAATAACCCTCTAGCAGCCGGCACGGCCGGCGGCCTATTGCTGAAATTTATTCTCCTTGACTCCCTGGTCGATTACCACCGCCAGGTTGCGCGCCACGCCGCTGATGGCCGACACAAGCCGTTGGGCCGGGGCGTTAATCAAATACAGCAGCTTGGCGTAAATCTCTTCCTTGGACGGCATGGTGGCCAGTTCGGCGATGGCGGCTACGTCCACCACCCGGCCTTCCACCAATCCGGCCTTAAAGGTAAAGCTTGGATTGGTCTTGGCATAGGCCGAAAGCGCCTTAGCCAGCGCCACCGGGTCGCCCACCGTGTAAGCGATGGAACTCATTCCCCGCAGCCCGCTCAGCACCGGTTCGGCGGGCAGCCCCGCCGAGGCTTTTTCGGCCAGCGTATTCTTCAAAACCCGGTACTTGCCGCCGGCGCCGCGGACCACCTTGCGCAGCTCGAAATCCTGAGCCACGGTGGTCTTTTCGAATCCCGCCACGAACAGGTTCTGAGTGGTTTCCAGTTCCTTGCGAAGCGCTTCCACCTCTTTGCGCTTGTCAGCTTTCCTCTTCATGATTTCCCCACACTTAATCCGGGATCCTCCCGGCTCAGGCAGACTTAATGTTGAACGGCGTCACGTCCACGTGAACGCCCGGTCCCATGGTGGAGCAGACCGTCAAACTGCGCACGTACTTGCCCTTGGCGGCGGCGGGTTTGGCCCTGACCACCGCTTGGATCAGCGTTTGGGCGTTTTCCACCAGCTTGTCGGTGGAGAAGCTCACCTTGCCGACGGGCGCGTGGATCACGCCCGTCTTGTCCACCCGGAACTCGACCTTGCCGGCTTTGACCTCTTCCACCGCCTTGGCGACATCCATGGTGACCGTCCCCGTCTTGGGGTTCGGCATCAGACCCCGGGGTCCCAAGATCTTGCCGAGGCGCCCCACCGAGCGCATCATGTCCGGGGTGGCGATCACGGCGTCAAAGTCCAGCCAGTTCTCTTGCTGGATCTTCTGCACCATCTCTTCGCCGCCGGCGAAATCCGCGCCGGCTGCCTCAGCTTCTTTCACCTTCTCACCCGAGGCGATGACCAGCACCCGCTTGGACTTGCCCAATCCATTCGGCAGCACCACCGTGCCGCGAACCATCTGATCGGCATGCTTGGGATCGACGCCGAGACGCATGTGCACTTCCACCGTCTCGTCGAACTTCGTGTACTTGATCTTTTGGACGAGAGGCACCGCCTCTTCCAGGGTGTAAAACCGAGCTTCAACTTGCTCGGCGGCAGACCGATACTTTTTTCCTGATTTGAGAGCCATTCTTCCTCACTGGTCCAAACGGCGCGCGCTCAACCGCCGCCCGCGCCTCCCAAGGTTGCGGGAACTACAGAGAAGACGAACTTACATCATACCACGCGGCCGCGCCGGCCGCAAAAACCGCCCTGCAGGCCGGTTCTTAAACGACCTCCACGCCCATGCTGCGCGCGGTGCCCCGGACGCATTGGATCGCGGCTTCGAGATCGAAGCAGTTGAGATCCGGCATCTTGATCTTGGCGATCTCTTCCACCTGCTTCTGCGTAATCTTGCCCACTTTGTTCTTATTCGGCTCAGCAGAACCTTTCGCCAGATTCACCGCACGCTTAATCAGAATCGGAACGGGCGGAGTCTTGGTGATGAAAGTGAACGAACGGTCCGAGTAAATCGTGATCACCACCGGGATGATCAGCCCTTCCTGGTCCTTGCCCGACGTCTTGGCGTTGAACGCCTTGCAGAACTCCATGATGTTCACGCCCTGAGGACCCAACGCGGTGCCCACGGGCGGCGCCGGCGTCGCCTTACCGGCAGGGATTTGTAATTTCACCTGAGCCGTAACTTTCTTTGCCATCGATACCTCTGCTTACTGAACCTTTTCCACCTGTAGGAAATCCAGTTCTACAGGAGTCGATCTTCCAAAAATGGTCACCAAGACGCGCAAGGTGTGCCGCTCGGCGTTGACCTCGTCCACCTTGCCCTGAAAGTTGGTGAAAGGACCATCGACAATGCGCACGGTTTCGCTCTTTTCGAACGTGACTTTGGGGCGCGGCTGGTCGGCGCTCGCCGCCTGGCGGTAGAGAATCTTGTTGACTTCGTCCGGACTCAGCGGCACCGGGGTGTTCCCGCCACCCACGAAGCCTGTGACGCGCGGGGTATTTTTCACCGCATGCCACAGTTCGTCGTCCATCTCCATCTCGACGAGAACATATCCGGGATAAAGGAGCCTCTTGCTAGTGACCTTCTTACCGCCGCGCAACTCGACCACTTCTTCCTTTGGAATCAGGATCTGGCCAATTCGGTGGGCAAACCCGAACGCCCGGGCGCGGCTCTCCAGCGATTCCTTCACCTTTTCTTCAAATCCGGAATAGGTGTGTATGATGTACCAATTCTTGGTGCTCGCCGGGTCGCTGGGAGGCGCCGGGGCCTCCGGCTGAAGCGCGGGCGCCGCTTCGGCTCCCTCCGTCACCGGCTGTTTCGGTTGCTGATCGGGCTGTTCCGGCTGTTGAAAATTATCCTGCTCGGACACGGGACACCGCCTACTTCGTTAACGTCTGGAACACTTTGGTGATCGCCTTGCCAACGATAAAGTCGACTACGCTGAAGTAGGCCGCGAACGCGAACACCGCGACGATCACTACGGCGGTCGTGGCCCGCACTTGCTTCCAAGAAGGCCAAGTAACCCGCCGCATTTCGTTCTGCAAATCGGCGAAGTAGTCCTTTACACGCTTCGGCCAAGAAGCGATCGCTGCAGCTTTGCTGTTCACATCCATAGTCGACTGTACCTGGGACTCCAGTTCCGGGAGTGGCGAGCGGCCGCCCGCACCGGAATGGCAGGGGTGGCAGGATTCGAACCCGCACTCGCGGTTTTGGAGACCGCTGGTCTAACCGTTAAACCTACACCCCTGCAACAGGGTGATTTGCCTTGGATTACCGCCCGGCCACCCGGGCCGATGCCTCTAATCCCAATTCTAACTTACTTCGTTTCCCGGTGAACCACGTGTTTCCGGCACGAAGGGCAGAACTTCTTAAACTCCAGGCGCTGGGTAGTGGTCTTCTTGTTCTTCATGCTGGTGTAGTTCTTGCGCTTACACTCGGTGCACTGGAAAGTGATAATTTCACGTGGCATCGGTACTGCTCCACTACTCCATAATCTCCGTCACCGTCCCGGCGCCCACCGTGCGGCCGCCTTCGCGGATCGCAAAGCGCAGCCCCTTGTCCATGGCC
>FWPV01011992.1_pt1 | contig 13547 bp, 7 predicted proteins | sample 2228371 | NCBI WGS metagenome assembly FWPV01 (sample SAMEA103939776, study PRJEB20133) | metagenome | reverse complement strand
TAATTAATAAAATCTAAAAAATCATACAAAAATAGAAATATAAAATTAAAAAAAAAAGATTTTTTTCGCTCCTTTTTAATGATTGAAAATAATTTTTTTCAAAAGCAATAGAAAATATAGAAATAGTTAATTTTGTAAAAATAAAAAATTTTTACTATGAAAAAGATAGAAGCAATTATAAGAAAATCGAAGCTAGAGGAGGTAAAAAAAGCTTTACATGCCATTGATATACACTTTTTTACATACTGGGATGTTGTAGGAGTTGGAAAGGCAAAAGAGGATCATGTTTTTCGAGGAGCCATTATAGAGGCAAATGAAATAGAGCGTGTATTGCTCTCAATAGTGGTACGAGATCATAATGTTGAAAAAACTGTTGATGCAATAATTAAAACTGCGCAAACAGGAGCAATAGGTGATGGTAAAATATTCATTTCCAATGTTGATGAAGTGATAAGAATTCGCAATGGAGAAAGAGGTCCTGAAGCTTTATTTATTAAAGGTGAAGAAGAGTAATTTTAAAAAAATTAATTTATTATATTCTTTTTAAAACATTTTACTCTCCTTCCTGTTAAGTGATGAGAAAGAAAATATATAATAATTTTTTGTATTGTCATAAATCAATAATTATAAATCGTTTAATCGATTTTGATCTTATTAATATTGTAAAGCATATATATTTCGCTAAATTAGGAAATGTACCTTCTTAATTTCAATAATTCAAAAAAATTTGAAAAACATAGTTTTATAGGATAATTTCAAGAGAGGATTGCAAATACGAATGGAATTAAATAAAAAAGGATATCTCAGCTGAGATATCCTTTTTTGTAGTTTAGATATAACTTAGTATCCTTCGTTTTGCTTGAGATTAGGATCGACAGCTAACTGGTTCAATGGGAATGGCCATAGGCCTTTGGTTTTGGTATTGAAATTAGGAATTTCTGTAGCAGCTTTACCCCATCGAATGAGATCCCAGTATCTAACCGATTCTAAGGCAAGTTCGAGCTGTTTTTCCTTAACTATATCGTTCCAAAGCTGTTCGCCAGAAGAATTTTTTGCGGGTAATTTTACACGAGCACGAATTTGATTCATATAATCACGCGCTTTAGCTTCATTGCCCAAATGATATTCCACTTCGGCCAGGAGTAAAAGAACTTCGGCATATCGCATAATAATTTCATTTTGGGCATACATTTGTGCATTTACAGGGTGTTCATCCTGACGATATTTTCCATTCCAATACCCTGTACCATCGTAGGGGTCGGAATAGGAGGCTCCAGCGGTTTTGAGTGATTTTTGTAATTTGCCTTCAGTTTCCCAACTTTTAATTTCTGCAGGCCATTCTTCGGCAATAACGGTAGCGTCGAGACGTATAGAGTCATTTTCACTGATAAAGGCATCTACTAGTTTTTGGGTAGGACGACAGAATCCCCATCCACCATCGATTCCGGGATATCCTGTCAAATCGCGAATACCCATTAATTGCATGTCGAGATTTCCTCTTGGAACGCCACTCCAGTTCCAGGGGAAAGCATCGGTATAGTATGCTTCAAAGATATTTTCGGGATTTCCATCTTTCATTTCATTGATGCTCGACCATAGGCTACGAAAATCAGAAACAAGACTGTAGTCGCCTGAACTTACAACCGCATCGAGTTGTTCTTTGGCTTCTTGCCATTTGTTACCATTGAGTAGTGTAGAATGGTATACATAAATCTTACCCAATAAAGCTCGCGCAGTATTTTTGGTTGCTCGGCTAATAAGTTTATCATCATCGCTAAGTAAAGCTTTATTTGCAGGTAAGTCCTCTATAGCCTCAATGAGATCTTTTTCCATCTGAACAAATACCTCTTCTCTTGGTGTTTGTGGCAAATCTCCTGGTGCTGAAGATGAGAGAGGTAAAGGAATATCACCATAAAAATTTACCAGATGAAAATAATAGAAAGCTCTTAAAAACTTTGCTTCTGCACGGCATCTTTTTAGGGTGTCTTTATCGCCTTCGGGATAAGAATCGAGGAATTTATTACATTTGGCAACCCCACCGTAAAATCTTGAAAATAAAGCGATGGTTCCCTGGTTATTTGGGTCGAGTGTGAACTTTTCGGCTGCTTCATATTCGGGACGGTCGCCCGCGGAGGCACCACCTGATACAGCATCGTCTGAAGCAACATTTAGTGTTACATAGGTAGAATAACCCCAAGAATTATTATAACACATGTTTACGAAATTATATAAGCCAATGGCTTCACCATTGATCATTTCGCCAGGAATGTTGCTGGGATCTGGTTCTCCAATGTACCGGCCTAGTGGGGGTACATCAAGGATATCTTCCGAGCAAGAGATAAATAATAAAATGCTCGAGATGATGATGGAAATTGAGAATTTATATTTTTTCATATGTCATGTTTTTTTAAGGTTAGAAAGATAAATTCATACCAACTGTATAGGTTCGGGCTGCAGGATACATACCACGGTCAACTCCATATGAGTTTACACCACCAGTGATACCAATTTCGGGGTCGGAACCTTTATATTTAGTAATAGTAATAAGATTAGAAGCCCCTACATATATTCTCAAACGACTTATTTGAAGTTTTTGAGAAATAGTTGAGGGCAGGGTATAACCCAGCTGAATATTCTTTAAACGTAGGAAACTTCCATCTTCGAAGAATAAACTATTAAATCCAATTTGGGTACTTCCATTGGTTTGGTCCTGATATCTGGCACGGAACCAATCGTTTGTATGATTAGTAGGAGTCCATCTCTCAGTATAGAAATATTCGGGACGATTGAGATGTAAAAAGTCGGTTCTCAAAGTATTATTATAAATTTCTTTATCCAATTCAGCATACCAGAACATGCTGAAATCGAAGCCCTTATATTCACAATCGAAATTTAAGCCAAATACAAAGGTTGGTAGGGGTTTACCCAATTTAGTAAAATCATTAGCATCGATTTTGCCATCGGGTAAAGTGGGCTTACCTGTAGTAGGATTTATTTTACCCCCAATATCGGCTATTTTTACATCGCCGGGTACAGCGTCGGGTTGAATAAGTACTTTTTTCCCCGTTTCAGGATCGGTATAAGTATAGTTGCGAATTTCTTCCCAGCTCTGGAAGATACCAAGTGCTTTGTATCCTCTAAAGTACCATACCGGCTGACCTACCTCAAATGCAGTAGCCTCGGCAGGAGCTCCATGTGCCCCATAACCACCTAACTTAGCAGCATTAAATTCTTTAACCTCATTGGTTTGGTAAGTTCCTGTAAGTTTTATAGAATATTTAAATTCACTTTCTCTTTCGGTATAAGTAACTTCAAGGTCAACCCCATTATTGTCTATTCTTCCTACATTATAGAAGGGAACTTCATCGGTCCAAGAAGCAGCAATTGGACGCGCTAATAAATCTTTTGTTCTCTTGGAATACCAGTCGAAATTAATTACTATTTTATTACGTAGTAACCCCAGATCGAAACCTAAATCGAGCTGTTCAGAAGTTTCCCAATGTAAATCGGGGTTTTTAACAACGCCGGTAATGATAGTTTTGGTGCCACCTAAGATTGAGGCTGTTTTAGTAGAGACCCACTGCCAAGCAGCAGCACTTGCATGGCTACCATTTCTTCCCCAGCTTCCACGGAGTTTTAGTTGGGAAATAGCAGGTATATTGAAGAAATTTTCTTTATGTAAGTTCCATCCTGCCGACACTGATGGGAAATATCCAAAACGATTTTCGGGAGCAAATTTTGAAACCCCATCCCTACGAAGGATGAAACCGAGCATATATTTTTCATTATAGTTATAATTGAGACGTCCGAAATAGCCTACTTGTGTAAGAATGTCTTTAAATCCGTGATTGGTTCTGTTGTATACATATATGGAGTCGGACGATTCGGGCACTGCATCGAGGTATGCCCAATTTTCATTGGGTTCCTGTAAGTTTATTCTCTGTCCGCCTACACTGTACCCCAAATATTTTTGAACCGATTGCCCTAACACAGCGGATACCTCGTGTCCATTGAAATTTTTCTCAAAATTCACAATGTTATCGATCTGATAGTTATAGTAACGAGCTATAGCTTTGTACACATAACTATAATCGCGGAAACGTGTATTATTGATATAGTATTTGTCGCCCCAGTTATCGTTAGTTACATAGCTTACCTCAGCGCTATAACTAGAACGATACGAGAGGAATTCAAAGGGTTTAATTTCGGCAAAGGTATTTCCAATTAATCTCTCAGTTTGTGAACGATCATTTTCTGCTAATTTTATTTTAGCTAGCGGATTAAATCTTTCATTAACAGGCATAGCTGTGTTGGAATACCACTTACCATCGTCTGTTTTAATAAGGCCATCAAGATATTTTTTTCTATCATCCTCATTTTTAGGATATTGTCCTACTCTACGCAGGTAATTCCATATTTCTGAGGTATCACTCCAGATAGCCGGGATGGTAGGATCGTGCGACATGGCGGCGCTTATTACACCATCGTATAGGTCGTTTACAGGTATATTTCTCTGCTCGGAATGAGCGATGTTTACATTACCTCCTAACTTTAGCCATTTGTTTGCCTGTACATCTCCATTGACCTTAAAAGTGTATCGGGTAAAATTATTTCTTTCTAGTCCTACAATACCATCCTGCGTGTAGTACGAGGCAGAAAGATACAAGTTAGCGATTTCATTACCTGTGGTAGCCGACACGGTATGACTTTGCATGGGAGCTGTGCTAAATATTTCATCCATCCAATCGGTACCAGCATAGGTAGTATCTACATACTGTCTAAAAATTTTATAACCTGCATCGGGAGCACTTTTCGTAAATAATTGAGATTTATATTGTTCGAATGAAAGAGGTTCATTTTTATTGAATTTCCAATCATTATACTTAGTATTATCGATAACCCCATTAGTTAAAGCTTCATCGGCTTTTTGTTTTAAGTATGTGTAAAGAGTGGAAGGATCTTGATAGAGAACGGCAATACTATCATCAGCAGATGACCAGAGATTAATGTTATTCTTTTCCATCTGGGTAGCAATTGCACGTAAACGGGTAAGCCCCCCATCATAATTACCATACATTCTATCGTAAGCATAAGCCTCTCTAAAGTAATCTCGATACTGATCGGCCGACAATACTTTGGCATAGCTTGCCTGCTGCCATCCATAATATCCATCATAACTCACGGTTACTTTCCCTTTTTTTCCTTTACCAGATTTGGTAGTTACTATAATAACCCCATTGGCCCCTTCTGAACCATATATTGCTGAAGAAGCAGCATCCTTAAGTACTTCTACCGACTCAATATCCGAGGGGTTAATTTCATTGAATACATATTTCGATGTTTTCATCCCATCTATGATGAATAGAGGATCGGCATTACTGTTCGATGAAACCCCACGAACACGCACGGTTACCTGAGCCCCAGGATTACCTGAGGTTTTGTTAAATACTACCCCTGCCGTACGACCCTGTAAGGACTGTTCAAGACGCGCAGCGGGCTGGGCAACTAATTCTTCGCTTTTAATTTTAGAAATAGATCCTGTTACCAAACTCTTCTTCTGAACCCCATAACCTACTACTACAACCTCCCCAACATCGGTAACTTCGGGATTCATGTTTACATCTATAACATTACTCTCTCCTACGATTATTTCCTGAGAGGTGTAACCAACATATGAAAATACCAACACAGAACCTGCTGGCACCGCAATACTGTAACTACCGTTAACATCCGTTACCACAGCTTTGTCGGTCCCCTTAATCTTTACAGTAGCTCCAGGCATGGGTGCTCCTGTTTCATCGACTACTTTCCCCGTAATGGGTTTATCCTGCGCAAAGGCAGCTACCATCCCTATCAGGAAAGTGGCAAGAAGGAATACTTTTTTTACCATACGCTTTGTTGTTTAATAGTTAATTAGTTAATAGTTAATAGCTATTGTATACTTGTGTCAAATGTAAAAACACTCTATTTCCTTACAAATATTTAATATACTTAAAATTTACGACATAAATACCACTTTTGTACTACATTTTTCATTAAAGTTTTTTTATTGTAAGTGTGTTTAATTTACAATATTCGTTCAGGGCTAATATTTTATAGTTATTATTTTATGCAGGTAGGTTATTTAATTTGAATTTTTTTTAATTTAATAAAATTACGGAAAAAATTTTAACAAAGGTCAAATATTTATATCTCATACGATTTCAATAGATTCATATAAGATAAGTCCAAAGCTTTAAGACGCTAACATTGAAATTATTCAACAGGAATTGCAATGTTTGAAGCCCTGTGTTTTAAGATTTTATACAAAAAGCAAATGAAACTGGTAAGTTGTTCTATTATCCTCGGAACGTCTTAAAAGAAATATGGAATATTGGTATTAAAAAAGGGGAGAAACTCTCCCCTATATATTTATCAAGATTAAGGCCACTGAATAGTTTTTCGTTCTCCTGGTTTTAGAGCAACTTCTATACTTTGTTCATTAAAAATAAGTTTGGTATATCCTCCTTTTTGGGAAAAAAGAGTTACACTTTGTGGTTTTTTGTCTTTCCATATTAAAGAAACTTCAAACCCTCCCCTGGTTTTAATCCCAGTAATAGATCCCTCATTCCAGGCATCAGGAATAGCGGGTAATAGAAATATTTGACCAGGTAAAGATTGAATAATCATTTCAATTACAGCAGCCGTACCCCCAAAGTTGCCATCAATTTGAAAAGGTGGGTGAGCATCGAGAAGGTTTGGGTAAGTACCTCCTTTTTCACTCCAGGTTTTTGTTTTCCTTGCATTATCGGGTTCTACATAATTGAGTAGTTCTCTGTACATTTTATAGGCTCTATTGCCATCTTGTAGCCTTGCCCACAAATTTATTCTCCACCCTTTCGACCAACCTGTGGTTTCATCACCCTTTATCTCGAGGGTTTTTTTACAGGCATCGGCTAAAGAAGGTACTGTATGAGGTGAGATATGATGACCGGGATACAGACCAAACAGATGTGTTTGATGTCGATGATGGGGGTCCTCATCATCCCAGTCGTGATACCATTCGAGCAGTTGCCCCTTTTTGCCTATCTGATAGGGATATAAACGTTGAAGAGCATTCCTGACAGAATCGCTTAGGGTTGCATCACATTGTAGTATATTTGTGGCCTCTAAAAAATTCTGAAAATTTTCTCTTATCATTCCTAAATCGGCACTACCCCCATAAAATGTAGCCCCATGGTACCCGGTAGAGGTAACATAACGATTTTCGGGAGAGGTACAGGGAGCTGTAATCAGATACCCTTTTTTGTCTTCTACCAGCCAATCGAGACAAAATTCAACAGCTCCTTTCATAAGAGGATAGGCATATTCTCTTAAGTATGTGGTGTCGAGGGTAAATAAGAAATGTTCCCATAAGTGTGTACTCAACCAGCTTCCTGCCATATTCCAGTTAGCCCATACAGGATCTCCTTTCCCAAAGTCTCCTACAGGATTGCTCATGGCCCATATATCGGAGTTATGACAGGCTGTCCATCCCCTATTTACACCATAAAAGGTAGAGGCTGTTATGCGCCCTGTTTTGGCAATATTTGCTATAAACGAAAGAAATGGCCAATGCATCTCTGATAAATTAGCAATTTCAGCTGGCCAATAATTTTCTTCTACATTAATATTCATAGTATAATTACTACTCCAGGGAGGGCGAATGTAATGATTCCATAGACCCTGTAAATTAGCTGGGACTTCAGGGGTTCGAGAACTGCTAATCAATAGGTAACGTCCAAAATTAAAGTAAAGAACTTCAAGATTTTTATCCTCCTCTCCTTTACTGTAACGTATCAACCGTTCATCGGTAGGTAAATTAGGTGTATTACTTTTTCCCAGCCATAAATTCACCCTACTAAAGTAGGTTTGATAGTCCCGAACGTGACGTTCTAATAATAGGGTATAACTTTTATTAAAAGCTTCGTTAAGATAGGCCATTGCCAGGCTATCGGCGTTTTTTCCATGTTTTACTGGGTCCTTATCAAATCCATTGAATGAGGTTTCCATTGTAACCAGTATAATAGCCTCCGAAGCGTTAGAAAGAGCAATAGAAGAATCAGTAATAGCTACCTTACCATCTGTACGACTTACCGAAAATATTGCCGTAAAGCGCGTACCTTTATCCTCTTTGAAGACAACAGCATTAGGGACATTCCCTAAATAACTTGGGGCTGCATGTATAGGAGCGTAGCCCTTTGCCATGAGTACATTGTTCAGGTTTTTGGTTGTATAGGGAAGAAGACTTTGAAATCTCAAAGTAAAATTCAGTGATTTTTTCCTTTCCGTTTTTATTTTTATTACAAATACTTTGTCGGGATGCGAAACAAAATATTCACGTTGTATTAACTCATTATTTTTTTGATATGAAATATAAGCTACCGCACTATCGAGAGTAAGTCTACGAGTATAATTATTATAATTTTTTACTGTATCAAAATCTATTATAAGGGTTCCTAAAGGAGCATACGATTCAGAAAACTTACCTTGTAGATAGCGATTGAGCGAATCGGCGAGAGGATAATTTTCCTCAAATAATGCCTTTCTTATCTCAGGTAACCATTTATGAGCATCGGGATTCATGGCCGGATTCACAGGTTCGCCCGACCATAAGGTAATATCATTCAGATAGATAACCTCACTTTGCGTTCCCCCATAAATGGTGGCTCCTATTTTTCCATTACCCATCACAAATGTTTCTTCAAAGTATTGAGCAGGACGGGTATACCATAGATTTTTGTCGGATTGAGCAAACGTTGTTATTGCTTGTAGTCCTGATAAAAGGAATATCCAGATTTTCTTCATGCGCATTTTTTATTTTTTTATAAAAATGTTTAAAAAAAATTTCATTGTAGGGTACTAAAAATTTCTTTTTTATGTCTGAAATGTTCCTATAACTCATTAATAAATCAATTTTCCAGGGTTGCCACAAAACCCCCTGCAGGTTTTATTGAAATGGTAAAATGAGTTTTATCTGTATAATATTGCTCAAAACTTCTGGGGTTATTACCGTCGGTAATTATATGGACACCTTTTACCTTATCGAATACTGATAGCTCTAAACTAACCTTTTGTTCTATATCCTGCCCGTTAATCCCGGCAATATACCATTTTCCATTACCTTTGCGAGCCAGTACAACATATTTACCAGGGTAACCATCAATAAATTTAATATCCTCCCATATTTCAGGGATGGATGACATGAATTGCTGTACATAGGAGGGTTGTGCCTTCATTCCTGCGGGTATTTCAGCAAAGTGTTGAATTCCCGACTGAAATAATATTGACAGTGCCAGTTCAAATGCATTGGAAGTACGACGCTGTATATTGGGTACTTCAGAAAAAGCTACAGGCGTAAAATCCATGGGGCCAATAGCATTTCGTGTAAAAGGTAATAGGGTACAATGAACGGGTTGACGATCGGCATTACCTTGTTCAAAGGTAACAAATTCGAAACCTTTTACCGCTTCCATGGTCATAAGGTTGGGATACGTACGGTTCCATCCTCGGGGTATGGTTGCACCGTGAAAGTTTACCAATAAATGATAATCGATAGCATCTTTAAGTATATCCTGATAATATGCCATCATCGATTGTCCATCCCCTCCAAAAAAGTCAATTTTAACTCCAGCAACCCCCATCTGACTAATTTTTTCAAACTCTTTTTTTCTAATTTGTGGATCGAGCATAAGATTACGAGGTGTTAAGGGGGCAGTATTCCAGTCGCCAGCCGAGTTGTACCAGAGAATTATCCTAACATTTTTTTGTAATCCATATTGAACAAGTTCCTTTATTTTTTCATATCCTATTTGTTTATCCCAATAAGCATCAATCAAACAATATTGCCAGTGCATCTGAGAAGCATAGTCAATAAATTCTTTCTGTACGGGAAATATGGTATAGTCATCTTTTAAAAGTACCCATGACCAGGATGCCTGACCAGGTTTTATAAAAGAAATATCGTCGGTAATAGCTTTATCCGCAACATCTGTAACTAATGTAGATTCAACAATGGTAGCCAGGGTAGGCCCCATAATTATTACTCTCCAGGGAGTGACCAATGGTAGACGGGTAGTAGGATATACCGGTAATTTTTCACTAATTGTCTCTAATTTTTGTGGGAAAGTAATAAAATACTCTCCTTCTTTTGATTCGGCCGATAGACGAGAACCACAATAATTTTCTTTAACATTACTTTCTGTTATGAGTACCCAGTGATTATTACTATAAAAAAGTGCAGGAAAAGACCATCCGGCCCTTTGTGGTGAAGGGATACCTACAGGAATATCTATATAGTAATTTTCCTCATAGGAAGGTTGTGTTCCACTCCAGCCGGTTCGTGCATCGGCATGCGGATGCAGCCATGCTTTTGTGGTAAGAGGAAACTTAAAAGAGGTATATTCTTCCTCCACCCTAATCGAACTATTTGTAGTATCGGGCAAACGATAACAAAATGCTACCCCATCGTTCGAAACCCGAAATATAAACTGTATTTCTTTTTTATTTTTATTCTCCGCGCTTACTAATAGTTCATTTGCCTTGTATTTACAATGCCTCTTTTTACCTGTAAGTAGTGTATACTCATCGGTAATAGTATTTATAGGATCAACTTTAATTATCTTTAATGAATCATAAAACCTTCCCCATTGAGTATTCATCCCCAGTTGAGAAGGTAAAAGAATTTCCTTATTGTTATATTTTACATTATAATATATTTTCCCATCAGATGCTGAGAGGCTAACCTCAATTTTACCATCAGGACTTTTTACTTTTATATAAGAAGTACAGGATGTTTGTAGAATGAATCCCATAATGAAAATAATTATAAGCAAAAAATTTGTTTTCATAGTAATTAGTATTAGTTGTATTATTAAGTAATAAATAAGGTTTCTAATAAATTAGTAGCATTACTAAAACTATTTTCAAAGAAGTCAAAAAAGTTAAATCTCTTTAATATAAAATTAAAAACGAACCAAAAAGTTTATTACTCACTCTTTAAGTAAACGTATATAATACACTCCTCCTGCAAGCGATCCTGGGTGAGGTAAAAATTTTATAGTGTACTCTGTGGCATTACTTTTTAAAACAGATTCGGGAATTTCATATTCCACAGAAAAGAAAGTATCGCCTTTATCTCCTTTGAGTTGAATGGTAGTTAACTTAATATCATTAATCAATACATCGAATGTGCGATGATTATCGAGACCATAAAAGGTAAGCTCTATATATTTTGCCTGTTTATTTTTATTGGAAAGGTCGTAAGCAAACCATCCGTATGCATGTCTCCAGAAACGGTTTTGATTTACACCCCATTCCGTTTTTTCGCCTCGAAAGTTATGCCCAACTTCCGACTGTTGTTCCCCTGGGGCTATTTCATCTATAGTTCTACGTTGTAATATTAGCTTTTTTTCTTCTTCCCTTTGCCATTCTTTTTTACGTTCAATAAGCTCATTCTCTGTAAAAACAGGGAAATAAATGGTATATCTTGATGCCATTACTTCAAAAAAGGGTTTTAAAATGAGATGCGTTTCTTCTTCTCTTGGGGTACGAACGGGTAAAATAAAGAGTAATTTATTCTCATCGGTTTTTTTTACTTTTTTTAAAAGATCATTATGCTCGCTTATTATGAAAGGTTGTTCGTTTATGGGGTATAAGGGACCATTGGCCACATGAGCCATACGGCTATCATCGGCCCATAAACCCACCTGTTGGGAGGTATCGCAAACATTGGCCAATACAATGGGACCATATAAAAAAGAAACCCATGGTGAACGATCGGGCAAATACTCCACCGATAAGGATTGGGGTAATTGTATTTCTATTTTATCACCATTTTTCCATTCCCTGTCAATGGTTATATAACCATTATCTGATTTTATTTGAATAGGTTGCTGATTATTTATAGATACCATTAAAAATTTATCTTTTATCCAGGAAGGTTTACGGATATAAAACGTTAATTTTTGTTTCTTTTTTGTTTGTATGGTAAGCAAAGTACTTTCCTTATAGGGGAATTCTGTATTTTGAATTAATGTTAGCTGTTTTTCTTTCCAATTTAATTGGGATGCTATGAATAAATTTACCCATAAAGAATTCTCCTCGTGAGCATATATCATTTCTCCATATTTGGCATGATTTTCCATACCTGTTCCCACACAACACCAAAAAGAATTTTCTACCGTTGAATACACCCTATAATGGCAGGGATGCATAGGGGTAAAATATACTAACCCTGGCCGTTGGGTATTAATAGTGGAAAGTATATGGTTGTAAAGGGTACGTTCATAATAATCGATATATTTAACATGGGGAGATGATAAAAACAACAACTTTGTAAGCTTAAGCATATTATAACTATTACAGGTTTCAGGTCCTTGATTAGATTCTATTATGGATTTAAAGTTGTTAGAAGGATTAAAATGTTCTCGAACCCCATGACCTCCAATGGAAATAGTATACTTCTGTGTAACAATATCCCAGAAAAATTGAGCCGCACTATCCCATTGTTTGTTTTGAGATGCATCGGCTATACACTTAAAACCTATTACCTTAGGTATTTGCGTATTGGCATGTAAACCAGCAAGAATATCTTTCTGTTCTATTAAGGGCATAAGTATAGCCCTATGAGAAAAACGTTCAGCCAGTTTTATATACTTCTGATTTTTTGTAATTTCTCCTAATTGAACAAATACCTCGTTCAACCCGCCATGTTCGGTATTTAAGATCTGCTGTACCTGTTCATCGGAAAGATGTTGTGTTGTACTCTCAAACCAGTCGGTAAGTTTAATCAGTATTTCTAAAGCCTTTTTCTGATGAGCAAAAAGGTAAGCATCTCGTAAGCCAGCAAAAGTTTTATGCAGGTTGTACAATGGGACCCAACGATTTCCGAGTGAAAAACTTCCGGCATCTATTTTCCCGTTTTTTATATCATTCCAAAGACTTTTGCCATCGGGAACTCCTCCTACATAGTCATCCCCGTTTTTCTTCTGGCAGCTATCGAGCCAGAAAATCATGTATTGTAACCTTTCCAGCAATTTTGAATCTCTGGTTGTAGCATACATCATTGAAAGCGCCGAAAGATAATGCCCTGCCGTATGACCATCAAGACCCATACTTTCCCAATTAGGATAATTTGGCTTTAATGGGGTAATTCCTGCTTCCTTAAGAAATGGAGCCAGCAATCTATCGGCATCCAGCGCATATAAATAGGCTTTGTCAGCCTCTTGTGCTTTATAAAAAATACTTTCCTGATTTATCTGTACATCCTCTAAGGGAAATTCCTTAAGTACTATTCCTTCTACATGGATTAATTTGGTTAGAAGAAACGCTACAATTATAAAAGCATCTTTTCGCATGGCAATTATTTTAAATAATATCAAATTAAGTGTTTTTTATACATTTTTCCAAGTATTTTTTTATTGAAAATTAAGTGCTTTAAATAATCATATTACACCCATCTGGACCGGGAAAGAGTTAACAGACCAGGGAGATGTATTGATATTTTTATATTATTTAGTTTTTAATTA
>FWPV01011989.1_pt1 | contig 13555 bp, 8 predicted proteins | sample 2228371 | NCBI WGS metagenome assembly FWPV01 (sample SAMEA103939776, study PRJEB20133) | metagenome | reverse complement strand
CCGGCGGCATCCACAAGCGTGGGCCCCCACCACAAGCGCTTGGGGGCACCCACAAAGAACACGGAAGAGCCTTACAGATTGAAGAGGGGAGAAGGACGAGGGACGAGGACGATTAGGCATGATAGACCTCCTCTGTGGCGGAGAGGGTCTCGCGGTCGGTGTCTTCGCCGAGGCGCATGCGTTCGAGGGACATTCGGTAGTCAATGGGCATGACCTTGACGAAGAATGGGAGGCAGGTTTCCCAGTTGTCGAGGATGCGCTTGGCCTGTGCGCTGCCGGTGTGCTTGAGGTGGGCTTCCAAGAGGGCGCCCAGCTCGCCCTTGTCGGCGGCGGTGACGACGCTCTCGAGGTCCACCATGTCCAGGTTGCAGCGGGTGTCGAAGAGGCCGGATTCGTTGAAGACGTAGGCGATGCCGCCGGACATGCCTGCGGCGAAGTTGACGCCTGTGGGTCCGAGGACGACGACGGTTCCGCCGGTCATGTACTCGCAGCCGTGGTCGCCGACGCCCTCGACGACGGCGCGGGCGCCGGAGTTTCGGATGGCGAAGCGCTCGCCGGCCATGCCGAGGATGTAGACCTCGCCGCGGGTGGCGCCGTAGAGGCAGACGTTGCCTGCGATGATGTTCTCGGCGGGGTCGAAGGTGGCGTCGCGTGGGGGCACGACGACGATGGTGCCGCCGCTGAGGCCCTTGCCGAGGTAGTCGTTGGCGTCGCCCTCGACGCGGATGGTGACGCCCGGGGCGAGGAAGGCCCCGAGGCTCTGCCCGGCGGAGCCAGTGAAGCGGAGCTGGATGGTGTCGGGCGGCAGGCCCTTTGCGCCGAACTGCCGCGTGATGACACCGCTGAGCATCGCGCCGACGGTGCGGTGGACGTTGCGGATGGGCATCTCGACGACGACGGGCTTCTTGTGCTTGAGGGCCGGCGCGGCCAGGCGGAGGAGCTCGTTGTCGAGGTGCTCGGCAATCTCGTGCTCTTGAGAGCGAACGCAGCGCGAAGCGCCGTTGGCGGAAGTGCAGAGGGCGATGATGGGGCGGAGGTCCACCTTGCCCGCCTTCCAGCGGGAGCAGAGGTCGGCGACGTCGAGGCAATCGGCGCGGCCAATCATCTCGTCGAGGGAGCGGAAGCCGAGCGCGGCCATGTGCTCGCGGAGCTCCTGGGCGATGAAGCGCATGAAGGTCATCACGTGCTCGGGCTTGCCGGCGAAGCGGGCGCGGAGGACCTTGTCCTGGGTAGCGACGCCGACGGGGCAGGTGTTGAGGTGGCACTTTCGCATCATGATGCAGCCGAGGGAGACGAGTGCGATGGTTCCGAAGCCGAACTCCTCGGCGCCGAGGAGGGCGGCGATGGCGAGGTCGCGCCCCGTGCGGAGCTGGCCGTCCACCTGCACGCGGATGCGGTCGCGGAGGCGGTTGGCGACGAGGGTCTGCTGGGTCTCGGCGAGGCCGAGCTCCCAGGGTAGGCCGGTGTGCTTGATGGCGGTGAGCGGCGAGGCTCCCGTGCCGCCGTCGTGGCCGGCGATGAGGACCATGTCGGCCTTGGCCTTGGCGACGCCTGCGGCGACGGTGCCGACGCCGACCTCGCTGACGAGCTTGACGGAGATTCGCGCCGCGGGGTTCGCCACCTTGAGGTCGTAGATGAGCTGCTTGATGTCCTCGATGGAATATATGTCGTGGTGTGGCGGCGGGGAGATGAGGGTGACGCCTGGGGTGGTGTGGCGGACGTGGGCGATTTCCCGGGAGACCTTGTGGCCGGGGAGCTGTCCGCCCTCCCCCGGCTTGGCGCCCTGGGCGATTTTGATCTGGAGTTCGTCGGCGCTCGTGAGGTATTCGATGGTGACGCCGAAGCGTCCGCTGGCGACCTGCTTGGTGCGGGAGCAAGGGTTATCGCCGTTGGGCAGGAGCTTGTAGCGGGCGGGGTCTTCGCCACCCTCGCCCGAGTTGCTCCGCGCGCCGATGCGGTTCATCGCTATCGCAAGCGTCTGGTGGGCCTCGAGGCTGATGGAGCCGTGGGACATGGCCGAGGTGGTGAAGCGGGGGAGGATGGCCTCGACCGGCTCGACCTCCTCGATGGGGATGGGCTTGGCGGGCTTGAGGGTGAGGAGGCTGCGGAGAGTGACCTCGGCGGACGCCTGCTCGTCCACGAGGCGGGAGTATTGCTTGAAGGCGGAGTAGTCGCCGGTGCGGACGGCGTGCTGGAGGAGGTAGATGGCTTCGGGGGTGAGGCGGTGTTTCTCGCCGCCGCAGCGGACGTGGTAGACGCCGCCGGGGTCGAGGATGCGTGGCGGGTCGCCGTGGGGCGGGAAGGCGATGCGGTGGCGGGCGAGGGTTTCGGCGGCAAGCTCGTCGAGGCCGATGCCATCCAGGCGCGACGGCGTGCCCGTGAAGTAGCGCTCGACGAGCCTGCGGCTGAGGCCGAGCGCCTCGAAGACCTGCGAGCCCTGGAAGCTGCGGATGGTGGAGATGCCCATGCGGCTGAAGGTCTTGAGGAGGCCCTTCTTGACGGCGGTGATGTAGTTGTCGAGGGCGGCCTCGGGCGTCGCGCTGGTCTCGAGCAACCCGTCCTCGGCGAGGTGGCGGACGGTGGAGAAGGCGACGTAGGGGCAGATGGCGGCGACTCCGTAGGCGATGAGGAGGGCGAAGTGGATGACCTCGCGGGCCTCGCCGGTCTCGGCGATGATGTCGGCCTGGCTGCGCAGGCCGCGGCGGATGAGGTGGTGGTGGAGGCCGCTGGCGGCAAGGAGGACGGGGATGGGCGCGTGGCCGCGGTCAAGCTTGCGGTCGGTGAGGATGAGCAGCGTGGCGCCCTGGGCGATGTGGGCTTCGGCCTGGGCGAAAAGGGCCTCCAGGGCGGCCTCCAGCGCCGCGCCATCGCCGCCCGCGGGAAAGAGGATGTCGAGGTCGCGGGCGACGACGTCGGGGTGCTTGGAGTTCCGCAGCCGCACCATGTCCTCGGGGGTGAGGATGGGGTGAGGGAGCTTGAGCTGGCGGCAGTGCTCGGGGGTTTCCCCGAGGAGGTTGCGCTTGCGCCCTACGAAGTTCATCAGCGACATCACCAGCTCCTCGCGCAGCGGGTCAATGGCGGGGTTCGTGACCTGGGCGAAGAGCTGCTTGAAGTAGGCGAAGAGGAGCTGTGGGCGGGCCGAGAGGCAGGCGAGGGCGGCGTCGTTGCCCATCGAGCCGACGGCCTCCTGGCCGAACGAGGCCATCGGTGCGATGACCATCTTGAGCTCTTCGGCGGTGTAGCCGAAGGCGTGTTGCTTCTGGCGGAGGACCTTTGGGTCGGCAGGCGGCGGCTCGGCGGGCATCAGGAGGCCGCGCAGCTCGATGCGGTTGTCCTTCACCCAATGGCGGTAGGGCTTCTGGCGCGAGACGCGCGCCTTGATCTCGTTGTTCGGGATGATGCGGTGCTGCTCGAGGTCAACGAGGAGCATCTTGCCAGGCTGAAGACGCCCCCGGGTGAGGATCCGAGCGGGGGAGATGTCGAGGACGCCGGTCTCGGAGGCCAGGACGACGAGGCCTTCGCGGGTGACGGTGTAGCGAGCGGGGCGGAGGCCGTTGCGGTCGAGGGTCGCGCCGATGTAGCGGCCGTCGGTGAAGACGAGGGCAGCGGGGCCGTCCCAGGGCTCCATGAAGGCGGAGTGGTACTCGTAGAAGGCGCGCTGGTCGTCGCCCATTGTGAACTTCGCGCCCCAGGCCTCCGGCACAAGCATCATCATAGCGTGGGGAAGCGAGCGGCCGCCCAGGACCAGCAGCTCCAGCACGTTGTCGAGCATCGCCGAATCGCTGCCGCCCTCGACGATGACGGGCTTGAGCTTCTCGATGTCGTCGCCAAAGAGGGGCGAGCGGAGCATGGCCTCGCGCGCCCGCATGCGGTTGATGTTGCCGCGCAGGGTGTTGATTTCGCCGTTGTGGGCGAGCATCCTGAACGGCTGGGCGAGAGCCCAGCTTGGGAAGGTGTTGGTGGAGTAGCGCTGGTGGACGAGCGCAAAGGCGCTCGCGAAGCGCGGCTCGGCGAGGTCGGGGTAGAAGGCGGCCAGTTGCGAGCCGACGAGCATGCCCTTGTAGGCGATGGTGCGGCCGGAGAGGCTCGGGACGCAGAAGCCGGCGGCGGGCTCGCCCCAAGCGGCGGCCTCCTTTTCGGCGAGGCGGCGGATGACGTAGAGCCTACGCTCGAACGCATCGCGTGGCACGCCGCCCCGAGCGAGGAAGAGCTGGCTGATGGCGGGCATGGCCGAGCGGGCCAGCTCGCCGAGGATGCCGGGGTTGACGGGGACTTCGCGCCAGCCGAGGACGGGGCAGCCCTCGGCCTCGGCGATGCGGCCGAGGGCGTTCATCGCCTTCTCGGCAAGCGCGGGGTCGCTCGGCAGGAATATCATCCCGACGGCGTAGTCGCCGGGTGCGGGGAGGCGGAAGCCCTCGGCTGGGCAGTCGGCGGCGAAGAACTCGTGGGGAATCTGGACAAGGATGCCTGCGCCGTCGCCGGTGGCCTTGTCGCCGCCGATTGCGCCGCGGTGCTCCAGGTTCACGAGCACGCGGACGGCATCGGCGACGATCTCGTGGGTTGGCCGCCCATCGAGGCGTGCGATGAAGCCCACGCCGCAGCTATCGTGCTCGAAGGCGGGCTCGTAGAGGCCAAAGGCCCGGGGAGCAGGCACAGCGTGGCGCGGGGACGGAGCGCTCATGTGCCGTTTCCGTAGCGGTTGGTGATGGGGATTCGGCGGTCGCGGCCGAATGCCTTGGGGGTGATCTTGATGCCTGGCGGGGCCTGGCGCCGCTTGTACTCGCTGCGGTCCACCAGGCCAACCACGCGGCGCACGGCGGCGGGATCGTGGCCGGCCGCGGCGATCTCCTCCGGCGAGCGGTCCTCCTCAACGTATGCCTTCACAATCGGGTCGAGCACGGCATAGGGCGGCAGCGAGTCCTCGTCCCTCTGGTTCGGCTTCAGCTCGGCGGTAGGGGCGCGGGCAATGACGCTTTGGGGGATGAGTGCCCGCCCCGCCTTGCGGTTGACGTGCTCGGCGAGCTCGTAGACGAGGGTCTTGGGCACGTCCTTGATGACGGCGAAGCCGCCGGCGGTGTCGCCGTAGAGGGTGCAGTAGCCGACGGCGGTCTCGCTCTTGTTGCCTGTGGTGAGGACGAGCCAGCCGTGGCGGTTGGAGAGCGCCATCAGGATGTTACCGCGGATGCGGGCCTGGAGGTTCTCCATTTCGATGCCTGGCGGCCCTGGGCCGAAGGCGTCGCGGAGGCCCTCCGCATAGGTCTCGAAGATGGGGCGGATGGGCAAAGTGATGAGGCTGATGCCCAGGTTGCCCGCAAGAAGGACGGCGTCGGAGAGGGTCTCGCTGGAGGTGAATTGGGACGGCATGGTGACGCCGACGACGTTCTCTGCCCCGAGGGCGTCGGCGGCGATGCAGGCGGTGAGCGAGGAGTCCACGCCGCCGCTGAGGCCGATGGCGGCCTTGCGGAAGCCGTTCTTGAGCGCGTAATCGCGGGTGCCCAGAGCGAGGGCCTGGTAGACCTCCTCGACTGGGCTGAGGGCCGGGGCAAGGGAGAGAGGGATGGACGGCGCGCCGGCGGAGTTGGCGGATTCAAGCACGATGCGACGCTCCCATCGGCCACTGGTCTGGCGTGGGTAGACGGAGGCGGAGTTGTTGGCCGCGATGTCAACGACCATGAGGTCCTCGCGGAAGCGCGCGGCGGATGCGATGACGGCGCCATCGGGGCCGCACACGAGGCCGCCGCCGTCAAAGACCAACTCGTCCTGGCCGCCGACGAGGTTATTATAGCACACGTGGGCGCCGGTGCGGCGTGCGAAGGCGGCGAGGACTTCGCGGCGGGTGGCGAGCTTGCCGGCGTGGAAGGGCGAGGCGGAGATGTTGAGCACCACGTGGGCCTGGTTGCGCGTGGCGTAGCGCTCGGCCATGCCGTCCTTCACCCACACGTCCTCGCAGATGGTGGTGAAGAGTCGGACGCCGTTGGCCTCGAAGACGAGGCAACCGGTGCCTGGGGCGAAGTAGCGCTTCTCGTCGAAGACGCCGTAGTTGGGGAGGTCGAGCTTGTGGTAGAAGCCGAGGACTTTGCCGCCGTGGAGCAGGGCTGCGGCGTTGAAGAGTTTGCCGCGGTCGGCGTGGGGAAAGCCAACGAGGGCGGCGATGCCCTCGATGGCGGCGGCCAGGCGGTCGAGCGCGGCGCGGCAATCACGCAGGAAGTGTGGCCGCAGAAGCAGGTCCTCGGGCGGGTAGCCGCAGAGGGCCAGCTCGGGGAAAGTCACCACATCAGCGCCCTGCTCCCGCGCCTTGGCGGCCCAGGCCGCGATGAGGGCGGCATTGCCCGCCAGGTCGCCCACTGTGGGGTTTATCTGCGCCAGGGCGATTCGCACGCTTGCCATTGCTGGCGCTCCCAGGCAGGAGCAGCCGGTGGGGCCGCGGCAAGCAGCCCCACCGGCCGAACCGGCTCAACTGTCGTAATACAGGTGGAACTCGTAGGGCACCGGCCGCAGCCGGATGGGGTCAATCTCCTTCTCCTTCTTCCACGACACCCAGGCCTCGATGAGGTCTTCGGTGAACACGTTGCCCACCATGAGGAAGTCGTGGTCGGCCTCCAGGGCGGCGATGGCCTCCTGGAGGCTGCCGGGGGTCTGCCGCGTGTTGGCCAGCTCCTGGGGGCTCATCTCGTAGATGTCGCGGTCCAGAGGCTCGCCGGGGTCTATCTTGTTCCTGATGCCGTCAATGGCCGCCATGAGCATGGCCGGGAAGGTGAGGTAAGGGTTGCAGCTCGGGTCTGGGCATCGGAACTCGACGCGTTTGGCCTTTGGGTTCGGCGAGTACATGGGGATGCGGCAGCCGGCCGAGCGGTTGCGCGCGCTCATGCACAGGTTCACGGGGGCCTCAAAGCCCGGGACCAGGCGACGGTAGGAGTTGGTGGTCGGCGCCGCGAAGGCCAGGATTGCTGGGGCGTGCTTGAGGATTCCCCCGATGGCGTGGAGGGCCAGGTCGCTAAGGCCGGCGTAGCCCTTGCCCGCGAAGAGCGGCTTGCCGCCCTTCCACAGGCTGAAGTGGGTGTGCATCCCGCTGCCGTTGTCCTCGAAGATCGGCTTGGGCATGAAGGTCACGGTCTTCCCATGCCGCTTCGCAACGTTCTTGCAGATGTACTTGTACCACATCATCTGGTCGGCCATCTTCAGGAGCGGCGCGAAACGCATGTCGATCTCGCTCTGGCCGCCGGTGGCCACCTCGTGGTGGTGTGCCTCCACGGTGATGCCCACCTTCTTCATCTCCTCCACCATCTCGCCGCGCAGGTCGTGGAACGTGTCGGTGGGGCTCACCGGGAAGTAGCCGCCCTTGAAGCTCGGCTTGTAGCCGAGGTTCGGCTCCTCGAACCGCGCGGAGTTCCACGCGCCCTCCACCGAGTCGATCTGGTACATCGCCTTGTTCTGGGTCTGCTCAAAGCGCACCTCGTCGAAGATGAAGAACTCGAGCTCTGGGCCGTAGTAGGCAGTGTCGGCTATCCCCGTGCTCTTCAGATATGCCTCGGCCTTGCGGGCCACGTGGCGCGGGTCGCGCGTGTAGTCCTCGCGCGTCTCGGGGTCCACGATGTTCGCTATCACGCTCACCGTCGGCTTAGCGAAGAACGGGTCCAGCACCGCCGTGCTGAGGTCGGGCACCGCCATCATGTCCGACACGTGGATGCCCTGCCACCCGCGAATCGAGGAGCCGTCGAACCCCAGCCCCTCCGTGAACGTCCCCTCGTCCAGCACCTCAATCGGGAACGAGCAGTGCTGCCACGTCCCCAGCAGGTCCACGAACTTCAGGTCCATCATCTCCGACTTGTTCTTCCTCATGAACTCGAGGAACTGCTTCGGCGTCATCCACGGCACTCCTGAAATGTTGCCCTGAGGGACCGGGCGTTCACTGCCCTCAGTTGGCCGGCAACAGCAAACGATATGCCAATCACCCATCGGTTGCTGGAAACCGTTGCATGGCAGCATTTTACGGCAGACTCTGCCCACCACAGCGGTCGGCCCCACCGTACCCGTCGGTAGCGCCTTGCCGTCCCGATCCTACCGCACGGTAGGCTCTATGGCCGGAGCGCACACCTGAGTTCCGGCGACAACTCGGCGGCGACAGCGCCATGCGCTGGCGAGTCGCTGGGGTCGCCGGTGTCCCTGTGGTCGAGCGTGGTCCCCAGTTCTGGCGCCTCCCCCCCGTTCAACCCCCGCCCCGTCCCACACCTACACACAACGCAACCGCCTCGCGAGGGCAAAAAAAGGCTTGACAGCGCCCCGGCGTTTGTGCTATGCTGTAATGACACAAGCCTATCCTGCTTCTGCCGAAGTTCTCCATCGGGTTGCCGGTTTCTCCGTAGGATTGTTGGGTTGGGCGCATTTCTCCCGGATGGCGCTTCGCGCGTCCGCTTCTTCAAGGCAAGCACTGAGACGAGGCCCTCCTGAGCTATCCACCCGGAGCCAGAGCATCGTCGGCGTCCTGCGCAAGATGAAGTCACCCTGTTGAAGCCACGCGGCGGCCCGTGGCGGCCCGCGGAGTTGAGGGATTGTCCGTCCTACGCCCATGCGTTCCACTGAAGGCGGTTGTCCAGTGATCGGCTTGCTTGGCGGCATAGCGGCCGGCAAGACGACTGTGGCCAGGATGCTGGCCGGCCTGGGAGCGCGGGTGGTGTGCGCCGACGCCATCGGCCACGCGGCGCTGGCCGAGGACGCGGTGCGCGACGCCATCGTCGCACGCTGGGGCAAGGAGGTGCTCGACGGGGCGGGGCAGGTGGACCGCTCGCGGCTGGCGCGCCGCGTCTTCGCCGACCCTGCGGAAACCGCGGCCCTGGAGGCGATGACCCACCCCTTCATCCTGGCCGAGATGCGCCGCCAGGTGGCCGAGGCGCGGGCGGCGGGCGCGCCCGCAATCGTCATTGACGCCCCGCTGCTGGTGGAGGCCGGCCTCGACGGCCTGTGCGACGTGCTGGTGTTCGTTGACTGCCCCCAGGAGGTGCGGGCGGCCCGCGCCGCCGAGCGGGGCTGGGAGCCCGCCGAGCTCGCCCGCCGCGAACGCCTCCAGAGCCCACTCGAGACCAAGCGTGCGCGCGCACGCTTCGTGATAAACGGCAGCACAAGCCCCGAAACCACTTACCGACAGGTGCAGGAGCTATGGGCAGAAACTCACGCGCGGTGAAGGAAAAGAAAGAGTCCCGCAACGACGCCGAGTTCGGCAAGGGCATCCTCCCCGACGATGCCGAACTCGCCGAGGAGGAGAAGGCCCTCGAGGAGCAGCTCGGGGATGTCAAGAAGACCGGCGAAGAGCTCCACATCGCCGAGCTCAAGCGGATGAAAATCCACGAGCTCCACCAGATGGCCGAGAAGGAAGGCATCACCGGCCTCGCCGGCCTCAAGAAGCAGGAGCTCATCTACAAGATCCTCGAAGAGTGGGTGAAACGCGCCGGCCTCATCCGCGGCGAGGGAGTCCTCGAGGTCCTCCCCGACGGCTTCGGCTTCCTGCGCTCGCCCGACTACAACTACCTGCCGTGCCCCGACGACATCTACATCTCGCCCTCGCAAATCCGCCGCTTCGGGCTCAAGACCGGCACCGTCATCTCCGGCCAAATCCGCCCCCCCAAGGAGAACGAGCGCTACTTCGCCCTCCTCCGCGTCGAGGCCATCAACTACGCTCCCCCTGAACAGCTCGCCGACCGCGTGTGCTTCGAAGACCTCACCCCGCTCCACCCCAACAAGCGGCTGGTCCTTGAGACGACGCCCGACGTGATCGAGACCCGCATCGTAGACCTCATTGCCCCGATCGGCAAGGGCCAGCGCGGCCTCATCATCTCCCCGCCAAAGGCCGGCAAGACCATCCTCCTCCAGAAAATCGCCAACGCCATCACCACTAACTACCCCGACATCTACCCAATGGTCCTGCTCATTGACGAGCGGCCCGAAGAGGTCACCGACATGCAGCGCTCCGTCAAGGCCGAGGTCATCTCCTCTACCTTCGACGAGCCGGCCGAACGCCACATCCAGGTGGCCGAGATGGTCATCGAGAAGGCCAAGCGCATGGTGGAGTACGGCAAGGACGTGGTGATCCTGCTCGACTCGATCACGCGGCTGGGCCGTGCCTACAACACCGAGTGCCCCCACAGCGGCAAGATACTGTCGGGCGGGGTGGACGCCGCGGCCCTCCAGAAGCCCAAGCGCTTCTTCGGCGCCGCGCGGAACATCGAGGAGGGCGGCTCGCTGACCATCCTCGCCACCGGCCTCATCGAGACCGGCTCGCGGATGGACGAGGTGATCTTCGAAGAGTTCAAGGGCACGGGCAACATGGAACTCGTCCTCGACCGCCGCCTGGAGGAACGCCGCATCTTCCCCGCCATTGACGTCAACCGCTCCGGCACCCGAAAGGAAGAGCTTCTCCTCCCGCCCGAGGACCTCAACCGCGTGTGGGTCCTCCGAAAGGTCCTCAGCGAGATGAACGCCACGGAGGCCATGGAACTCCTCATCGAGCGCATCAAGCGCGCCAAGACCAACAAGGAGTTCCTCAGCACCCTCGGGGCGCCGAACTGACCCCATTGCAGATTTCAGATTTCAGACTGCAGATTGGAAGCCAGTTGCTTGGGCGCTCTCGCTTGGGTCTGCAATCTGCAATCTGCAATCTTCAATCTGAAATCCGAGAGGGAACCCGCCATGCCCTTCTGGGGAAAGAGGAAACAGCAACCCGCCTCTCCGCCGGCCCCCCAACCCCCAACACCCGACACCCAACACCCGGCCCCCAAGAAGGGCCTCTTCGCCCGCATGGCCGCCTCCCTCGGCGCTATCAAGGATGGCCTGGCAAAAACCCGCTCCGTCCTCGCCTCAGGCCTCGGAGCCATCTTCGGCATCCGGGGCAAGATTGACCCCGAGAAGCTCGAGAAGCTCGAAGAGCTGATGATCGGTGCCGACATGGGCGTGGAGACGGTGGCGAAACTCCTCGACAAGGTCCGCGCCGCCTGGAAGGCCCGCGAGATCGAAACGACCGACCAGCTCCAGGACTACCTGAAGGCCCAGCTCAAGGCCCTCCTCAAGCAGGAAGAGGTCACAATCGGCCACGCGGAGAAGCCGCCCACCGTCATCCTCGTCGCAGGCGTCAACGGCTCCGGCAAGACCACCTCCATCGCCAAGCTCGCCCACCACTTCAAGACCCAGGGCGGAAGCGTGCTGCTTTGCGCCAGCGACACCTATCGCGCGGCCGCCGTCGAACAGCTCAGCATCTGGGCCGAGAGGCTCGGCGTGGACATCGTCCGCCACCAGCGCGGCGGCGACCCGGGGGCCGTGGCCTACGACGCCTGCGACGCCGCCATGGCCCGCGGCGTGGACGTGCTGATCGTGGACACCGCTGGCCGCCTGCACACCCAGGCCAACCTTATGCGCGAGCTTGAAAAGATACGCCGCGTCATCGAAAAGAAAATCCCCGGCGCCCCCCACGAGGTCATCCTCGTCCTCGACGCCACCACTGGCCAGAACGCCATCGCCCAGGCCCGCCAGTTCCAGGCCGCAATCAAGGTCACGGGCATCTTCCTCGCCAAGCTCGACGGCACGGCCAAGGGCGGCATCGTCGTCGCCGTCAAGGACCAACTGGCCATCCCCGTCAAGTTCATCGGCGTCGGCGAGAGGCCCACCGACATCGAGCCCTTCGACCCCGAGACCTTCGTCGAGGCCCTCTTCGCGTGAAGATTGCCGATTTGCGATTGCCGTTTGCCAATTGAGCAACAGGTGAAGGACAATGGCACGGGGGCTTGCGATTGGGGCAATGGTGCTCGCTCGTATTGCCATCGCCTATGCCGCCTGGCTGCACCACACCACGAACCAGCGGGTGCGCACCGCAGTCGCCGACGCCGTGAAGGCCAGGGAAGAAGCCCTCATCAAAGAATGGAAACCGGTGCCCCACGAGATGTACAGGGACATGAAGATCGCCGGCGTCAAGGCCGAACCGAGGGCGCTCGAGGAGCTTTTCTCTCCGCTGTTCCAGCTCATGTTCAGCTTCCCCGAGGACAAAGCCGGCCCGCGGCCCTCTCCCCGGTAGGGCGTGCATACTTGCGCGCGGAGTCTTCTGGATTGGAGGAGGAACGACATGAGGAAGCACCTGGTCCTTGGGACAACCCTGGCCTTCCTCGCCGCGCTGTGTGGCCGCGCGGGGGCGGCCGAAGCGAAAAGGAGACCCGACATGCTCGACTCCGACACCATCAAGACGTCCGCCGGCGAACTCAAGCTCACCTTCGTCGGCCACGGCTCCCTCATGTTCGCCTTCGGGGGCAAAGCCATCCACGTTGACCCCGTGTCGGCCGAGGCCGACTACGCGGCGATGCCGAAGGCCGACCTCATCCTCGTCACCCACGACCACTTCGACCACCTCGACCCCAAGGCCATCGCCGCCATCCGCAAGGGGGACACTGCCATCGTCCTCACAGCCAGGTGCGCCCCGACCATCAAGGGCGGCGTCGTGATGAGGAACGGCGAGGCCCGCGAGGTCGCGGGCCTCAAGATCGAGGCCGTCCCCGCCTACAACATCCTCCACAAACGTCCCGACGGCGCCCCCTTCCACCCCCGCGGCGACGGCAACGGCTACGTCATCACCTTCGCCGACACCCGCGTCTACGTCGCCGGCGACACCGAGAACACCCCCGAGATGAAGGCCCTGAAGGACATCGCCATCGCCTTCCTCCCCATGAACCTCCCCTACACCATGACCCCCGAGATGGTGGCGGATGCGGCGAGGGCCTTCCGCCCCCGCATCCTCTATCCCTACCACTACGGCAAGACCGACACCGCCCAGCTCACCAAGCTCCTCGCCGCCGAGGAGGGCATCGAGGTCCGCATCCGCAAGCTCCAGTAGCAGCACCCACGCCGGAGGCTATCAGCAATCGGCAATCGGCAATCGGCAATCAGGATAGGCACGCGGGGCAGCAAGCTGGCGCTCGCCCAAACCCAGTGGGTGGCCGACGCCCTCATGGCCGCACACCCCGGCCTCGCCTGCGAGTTCGTCCACATCACCACCTCGGGCGACCAGCAGACCACCCAGCCCCTGCCCGCCATCGGCGGCAAGGGGCTCTTCACGAAGGAACTCGAGGAGGCGCTTCTCCGCGGCGACGTTGACCTGGCGGTGCACAGCCTGAAGGACCTGCCGACTCAGTTGACGGAGGGGCTGGCGGTCGCCGCGGTGCTGGCGCGGGCGCCGGCGAATGACGCCCTGATCATTGCCGATCGCCGATTGCCGATTGCTGATTGCGAGGAGGGGAAATCACGAGTCTTCGCTTTGCCCCAAGGGGCGCGGGTGGGCACGAGCAGCCCGCGGCGAGCGGCGCAACTGCGCCACTTGCGGTCAGACCTCACCCCCGTGCCGCTGCGAGGCAACCTCGACACCCGCCTCCGCAAGCTCGCCGACGGGCACTGCGATGCCATCGTGCTGGCCTACGCGGGACTCGTCCGCCTCGGCCTCGCGGAGAAGGCTACGGAAGTGCTCGCGTTCGACCTGATGCTGCCGGCCGTCGGGCAGGGGGCGCTGGCGCTCCAGCCATGTGGCGTC
>FWPV01010563.1_pt1 | contig 13558 bp, 12 predicted proteins | sample 2228371 | NCBI WGS metagenome assembly FWPV01 (sample SAMEA103939776, study PRJEB20133) | metagenome | reverse complement strand
ACGCATCCGGCCGGCATCGAACCCTCGCTGCACGGCCATTCCATCGGCCACTGGGACGGCGACACGCTGGTGATCGACACGGTGGGCTATACGCCCGACCAGGCCGGCCTGTTCTCGCACATCCCCTCCGGCACCGGCAAGCACACGGTGGAACGCCTGACGCTGACCGGCGACAAGCGCCAGCTGCGCTATGAACTGACCGTCGAGGACCCGGAATATCTGCAGACGGCGGCCAGCTTCAGCATGCTGTGGGACCACCGCCCCGACCTGACCCTGGACCGCGAACCCTGCGACCCCGAAGTCAGCGACCGTTACCTGCTGGACTGAGCCCCGAGGCAAGGGCTCCAGGGATTGGGTCGCCCCCGCGGCCGCGTTGCAGCTGCTGCAACGCGGAGTTGCCGATGTTTCACTTCCGGCATGCGCCGTGATGCCGGACAATAGCGCCTGTCCGGCACCCTGCCGCCCGCTTCATACAGAACAACCAAGGTAACTCCCATGCCCCAGTACCGCTCAGCCACCACCACCCAGGGCCGCAACATGGCCGGCGCCCGTGCCCTCTGGCGCGCCACCGGCATGAAGAACGAAGACTTCGGCAAGCCCATCATCGCCATCGCCAACTCCTTCACCCAGTTCGTGCCCGGCCACGTGCACCTGAAGGACCTGGGCCAGCTGGTAGCCCGCGAGATCGAACGCGCCGGCGGCGTGGCCAAGGAATTCAACACCATCGCCGTGGACGACGGCATCGCCATGGGCCACGACGGCATGCTGTACAGCCTGCCCAGCCGCGAAATCATCGCCGACTCCGTTGAATACATGGTCAACGCCCACTGCGCCGACGCCATAGTCTGCATCAGCAACTGCGACAAGATCACCCCTGGCATGCTGATGGCCGCGCTGCGCCTCAACATCCCCGTGGTGTTCGTCAGCGGCGGCCCGATGGAAGCCGGCAAGACCAAGCTGGCCGGCCAGGCCGTGAAGCTGGACCTGGTGGATGCCATGGTCAGCGCCGCCGATGACAAGGTCAGCGACGACGACGTGAAGGAAATCGAACGCAGCGCCTGCCCCACCTGCGGCAGCTGCTCCGGCATGTTCACCGCCAACTCCATGAACTGCCTCACTGAAGCCCTGGGCCTCAGCCTGCCCGGCAACGGCTCCGTGCTGGCCACGCACGCCGACCGCGAGCAGCTGTTCCTGCGCGCCGGCCGCCTCATCGTGGAACTGTGCAAGCGCTACTACGAAGGCGACGACGCCAGCGTGCTGCCGCGCAGCATCGCCAGCTTCAAGGCCTTCGAGAACGCCATGACGCTGGACATCGCGATGGGCGGCTCCACCAACACCATCCTGCACCTGCTGGCTGCCGCACAGGAAGCCGAGCTGGACTTCACGCAGGCCGACATCGACCGCCTGTCACGCCGCGTGCCGCAGCTGTGCAAGGTGGCGCCCAGCACGCAGCTGTACCACATGGAAGACGTACACCGCGCCGGCGGCATCATGGCCATCCTGGGCTCGCTGCAGCGCGGCGGCCTGATCCACGCCGACGTGCCAACTGTGCACAGTCCCACGCTGCTGGATGCACTGGAACAGTGGGACGTTTCGCGCAACCCCAGCGACGACGTGAAAAAATTCTACAAGGCCGGTCCTGCCGGCATCCCCACGCAGGTGGCCTTCAGCCAGGACACGCGCTGGCCCAGCCTGGACCTCGACCGTGAACACGGCTGCATCCGCAACGTGGACTACGCCTACAGCAAGGAAGGCGGCCTGGCCGTGCTGTACGGCAACATCGCCGAGGACGGCTGCATCGTGAAGACGGCCGGCGTGGACGAAAGCATCTGGAAATTCAGCGGCCCCGCGCGCATCTTCGAAAGCCAGGACAGCGCCGTGAAAGCCATCCTCGCCGACCAGATCAAGGCCGGCGACGTCGTCATCATCCGCTACGAAGGCCCGCGCGGCGGGCCCGGCATGCAGGAAATGCTGTATCCGACCAGCTACCTGAAATCCAAAGGCCTTGGCAAGGCCTGCGCGCTGCTGACCGACGGCCGCTTCTCCGGCGGCACCAGCGGCCTCAGCATCGGCCACGCTTCGCCGGAAGCAGCCGAAGGCGGCGCCATCGGCCTGGTACGTGAAGGCGACATCATCGACATCGACATCCCGAACCGCACGATCAACATGCGCGTGAGTGATGAAGAACTGGAACAGCGCCGCGATGCCGAAGAAAAGCGCGGCGATGCAGCGTGGACGCCGCACGAAGTGCGCACGCGCAAGGTCAGCAAGGCACTGCGTGCCTATGCATCCATGGCCACGAGTGCCGACAAGGGTGCCGTGCGCAAAATCGACTGACACACACAACAACAAGAAGCCGCAGGGGGACTGCCATGTACAAGAGCAAGTTTGCAGTGATGAACGCGCCGATCATCGTGACAGTATTGCTGGGTCTGGGCAGCACAGCTCTGGCCCAGGCCCCTGCCGGCTTCGGCCCCCCGCCTGCACCCGAGGTCATTCCCGATCCGGTGGTCACTCCGATCCCCGCCATCGCACCCATTACCGGCAGCGGCGAGGTATACGACTCCGCCGCCGCGCTGTGGGAAGGCTACGGCCTCGACCACTACGATTACGTGGCCGAGGAATACCGCATCTCTGGCACCGCCGCCGGTGCGCCGTATGAAACGCGCCTTGTGGTGCGCCGTCCGCGCGATGCCGGCAAGGCCAGCGGCCTGGTTGTCGCCGAAGCCATGCATCCCGCCGGTGCCGGCCACGCCTTCGAGTACAACTCGCTGTACCTCATGAGCGAAGGCCACATCGCCGTGGAGATCGACACGCAGGGCGTGGAGCAGATCGCGGCCTACAACTCCGAGCGCTACGGCTTCGTGAAGTTCGCCAATGAGCAGACCAACGAGATCCTCGCGCAGGCCGGCGCGCTGATGAAAAGCGAACAGAGCCCCATCGCGGAGATCGGCGTGCGCAGGATGGTGCTGTGGGGCACCTCCGCCAGCTCACGCATCCTCACCAACTACCTGCCCACGCACAAGTTCATGAAGCTCGCCGACATGAGCAACATCTATGACGGCTTCATGCCCACCATGAACGGCACCACGATTGCACCGGTGGATGTGCCGATGATCCAGGTGCCCACGCAGCACGAATTCATGAACGTGGCCACCGCCGCGCAGGACAGCGACGAACCCGGCAAGCAGCTGCGCGTGTACGAGTTCCCCGGCATGGCGCATCTGGATTCGCGCAACACCTGGCGCCGCTTCACGCAGGAAGACTGCATGAACCCGATGTCCAAGTTCCCCATCGACGCCTACACCTCCGTGGCGCTGCATCATCTGTTCCAGTGGGTGGACAAGGGCATCGCCCCGCCGCGCGCACCGCGCGTGATCATGGACATGTTCGTCGACAACGACGGTTCGCTGATGCAGCTGGACGAATCCGGCAACCCGATGGGCGGCATCCGCAACGTCTACGTGGATCTGCCCACCGTGAAGTACACCATGGTGAATCCGCCGAACCCGAACAGCACCGGCGCCGGCCTCGGCCGCATGCAGACGCCGCTGCTGTGCTCGCTCTCCGGCTGGATCACGCCGCTGCCAGCCGAAACGCTGCGCAGCAAGTACGGCACGCCGGCCAACTATGTACAGCAGGTGGAAGCGCGCCTGAATGAGCTGGAAGCCCAGGGCTGGTCGCTGCCGGTGTACCGCGACATCATCCTCGGTGATGCGCGCGCCGTCAGTTTCTGAAAGCAATCCCAAATCGCTGCAAGCTTGATGTCGCAGTATGCGACTTCAAGTTTGCGGCAGCAGTGAAATGAAAGGCACCGCTGTATGAAGACCACCCTGTTTCTTTTGCCCGGCCTGCTCTGCGACGAGCAGGTCTGGGCGCATCAAGTACAGTACCTTACCGGCCTCGTAGACATCCGCATTCCGGATTTCAGCCAGTTCGATTCGCTCGACGCGATGGCCGACGCGGTGCTGCAGCAGGCGCCGGACAAGTTCATGGTGGCCGGCCACTCGATGGGTGGCCGCGTGGCGCTGCAGCTGCTGCACAAGGCGCCCGAACGCATCAGCAAGCTGGCGCTGCTGGATACCGGCACGCATGCCGTCAAACCCGGTGAAGCAGAAAAGCGCCAGGTGCTGATCGATCTGGCCGAGAAGGAAGGCATGGGCGCACTGGCCCGCGCCTGGGCACCGCCGATGGTGCATCCGGCGCGTCACAGCGACGCCGCACTGATGGAAGCCATCTACGCGATGGTGGAGCGCTACGACCTGCAGGGCTTCCGCAACCAGATCAAGGCGCTGCTGGGCCGCCCGGATGCGCTGCCGTTTCTGGCGCAGGCGCCGGCAGGCACGCTGGTGCTGTGCGGACGTGAAGACATGTGGAGCCCACCAGCGCAGCATGAAGTGATTTCACGCGCACTGCAGGATCAGCCGCCCGTCACCATCATCGACAATTCAGGGCACATGGCTCCGATGGAACAGCCGGAAGCCGTGAGTGTAGCCTTGCGCAAGTGGTTGAGTGCCTAACGCGGCGCAAACGCCTGCGTCGCCGCCGCCGTATTCGAAATGGGAATGTGGTAGTTGCGGCTGACCTCGCGCACGGGGCCGGCCAGCGTGTTGCGAGCCGCCACCCACATGATGAGTTCCAGCCCTGCCGTACCCACCTGCTCGATGATGTCCTCGCTGCTGAACTGCGTCACCCAGTTGGGATCGTCGCGCACGAGGCTGTCCATGAACTGCTTGTCGAAGTCCGGGTTCAGGTGGCCGGCGCGTTCGCCTTCCAGCTGATGCGACAGACCGCCGGTGCCGACGATCAGCACGCGCTTGTCGGAATCCCAGGCACGGATGGCATCACCCACGTTCTTGCCGAGCGCAGCGCAGCGGCGTGCCGAGGGAAACGGATACAGCACGGTGTTGAGTGAAATCGGCACCACGGTCAGCGGGCAGCGCTCGCCGCCGGGGAACAGCAGCTTCAACGGCAGTGCGAAGGCGTGGTCCACCATCATGTCCTGGCAGATCGTCATGTCGAAGTCGTGGTCGACCAGATGGTTGACCAGCTTCCACGACAGTTCTTCCTCACCCGTGAACGGCGGCGTGTTGGGCGTGCCCCAGCCTTCGTCGCCGTTGACGTATTCCTTGCCCGCGCCGATGGCGAAGGTAGGCATCTTGTCGAGGAAGAAGTTGAGGCCGTGGTCGTTGTAGAACACCACGGCAACGTCCGGCTTCACCTCATCCAGCCAGGTGTGGATGGGGTGGAAGCCCTTGAAGAAGGGCTGCCAGTAAGGGTCCTGCTGCAGACCATGCGCCAGCGCCTTGCCGATGGACGGAACGTGCGAGGTATTAACACAGCCGACAATCTGCGCCATGGCGGGACACTCCGGAGATTGGTGAAAAACAGGTGCCAGGCCGCAGTGGTGTGCGGCCGGCAGCCAGTGCTTGGGCGGCCCGGATCAGGCCGCTTGTGCGTACAGCATGGCGGTGAAGGCGGCCTTGCTCAAGCCCGTCTGCATCGCGCCCCAGTCCTGTACGTCGAGGCCCAGCAGGCCCGCGTACTTGCCCAGGTAATAGATGTTGCCACCAGCCTGCTGAAGGCCGATCAGGTCACGCGCGAGGATGGCGCGGGTCTGTTCGTCCGTCAGCTGGTACTTGCGGCAGTAGGCCGCCTGGTCGCGCGTGAAGGCGTCACGGTTGGCGGGGTCGTTGAACGAAAAGCACATCTTGTTGAGTGCATAACCCTTGCCTGCATTTTCGCCGGAAAGGATGTAAGTACCCGGAATGTGACGTTTCATGACCGAACCTCGCTGAAGTGCCGCTTGGAAGTGGCGCGCAGTGTCGGCCAGGCCAAATATTAAATAAATATGGTTTTGTATTACTATTGCATTAAATAAATTAATGAAAAACACAAAGCCATGAAAAACAATGACTTCCTGAACATCGACGGCCACCTGCTGCGCTTCCTGATCCACCTGACCGAGGAAGAATCGCTGACCCGCGCTGCCGAAAACCTGGGCGTGACGCAGTCGGCCGCCTCCCACATGCTGACGCGCCTGCGCGCCATCGTGGGCGATCCGGTGGTGGTGAAGTCCGGCCGCGGCGTGGTACCCACGGTGCATGCGCGCGAGCTGGCCGACAAGGCGCGCGTGCTGCTGGACGAGCTGCGCAGCTTTGCCTTTGCCGTGGACTTCCACCCGGAGCAGCAGAGCGGCCAGCTCACCATCGCGGCGGACGACCTGCAGCGCGACCTGCTGCTGCCGGCCCTGCTGAAGCGGCTGAAGCGCGAAGCCCCGGCGCTGACGCTGCGCGTGATCCCCTCCGAGATCCCCACGCTGGACATGTTCCGCACCAACCAGTGTCTGCTGGCGATCTCGCCACGCCCGCCGGTGGGCACCGAGATCATGCAGAAGCGCCTGTTCACGGACCGCTATCTGGTGTTCTACGACGCCAGCCAGCGCGCGGCGCCGGCCACGCTCGACGAGTACTGCGCAGCCGAGCACGTGACCGTGAGCTACACCTCCACGCAGCATCTGGAGATCGACCGCTATCTGGAAGACCAGGACATCGAGCGCCGCTTCGGCGTGGAAGTGTCGAGCTTTGCCGGCATTCCCGCCTTCATCCACGGCACCAACCGCCTGGCCACACTGCCGAGCCTGCTGCGCCACGACCTGCTGCGCGAACTGCAGTTCTGCGAGCTGCCGGTGCAGAGCCCGCCGCTGCCGATCTACATGATCTGGCACGCGCGCTACCAGCACGACCCCGCGCACATCTGGCTGCGGCAGCATCTGGATGCGGTGACGCAGGATCTTTGAGGAGCAATGCCCATGCAACTTGGCGACATCAGCATCGACCGCATCGTGGAGATGGAAACCCCGTTCATGACGCCGGCCGCGATGTTTCCCGACGCACCGGTGGAGGCCATCGCGCAGCACCGCCACTGGCTGGAGCCCTGGGCACTGTGTCCGCACAGCGGCAAGCTCATCATCGCGGTGCAGACCTGGATCATCCGCACGCCGCGCCACCTGATCCTGGTGGACACCTGCATCGGCTGCGGCAAGACCAACCGCTATTTTCCCGAGTGGCACCAGCGCAGCGACCGCCGCTGGTTCCATGCCCTGCAGGCGAAGGGCATCGACCCGGCGCAGGTGGATTACGTGTTCTGCACGCATTTGCATGGTGACCACTGCGGCTGGAACACGCAGCTGGTGGACGGGCGCTGGGTGCCAACCTTTCCGAATGCCACCTGTCTGATCGCGCAGGCGGAACTGCAGCATGCAGCCGCCGCCAATTCACCCGCGTACCAGGAAAGCGTGCTGCCGCTGCTCGAAGCGGGGCGCGTGCGCAGTGTGGCTGCCGACTACCAGCTGGATGAACAGGTGTGGCTGGAGCCGACGCCGGGGCACACGCCCGGGCATGTCGCCGTGCATCTGCGTTCCGGGGCACACGCGGCCGTATTGTGCGGCGATCTGATCCACAGCCCGCTGCAGTGCCATTACCCCGCGTGGCGCTACTGGATCGACAGTGATCCGCAGCTTGCCATCGCCACGCGCCAACGCTTTTTGCAGGAACGGGTGGAAGACCGGTGCCTGGTGTTGCCGGCGCATTTCCCGGGAGCATCCGCAGGCCATGTGGAAACGGCGGGAGACGCCTTTGCGTTCCGCTTTGTGCAGTGGTGATCTGTCAGGCAGTGGTGAAGTGGTGGGCAGGGACGGACGCCAGGGTCCGCCCCCTCGCTGAGCCTCAGCGTCCGGCCAGTGCTTCTTCCAGCACGCTGTAGTCGATGAACTGCGCCAGTTCCTCGCGCGTGCGCGGTGCGCGGCCCAGCTCCTGTGCCACCCACACGTCTTCTTTCACCATCACATCGAGCAGGTCCGGCACGATGTGGATGGGGAAGTCCATCTCGCCCCAGCTGGCGCTGATGTCCGATACGGGATAGCCGATGACGGCTTCCACCTGCGGCCAGTACGGCGCCGGATCGGCCTTCAGCGCGGCCGTGGCGTCGATGACGGCGCGCACGAAGGTGACGATGGCGTTGCGCTGCACCGGGTCTTCCAGCATGTCCGTGGTGGTGTAGAGGTTGAAGATTTCGCGGTAGATCGCCTTGTCCTGGAACACGATGGCGTCGTCGCCGAAGTCGTGGATGGCGTCCTCGGCTTCGGGCTCCCAGATGGCCACGGCGTCGGCTTCATTGCGCTTCACCAGCTCGGACATCTCGTCCATCGCCGCGATGACATTCTCGCCGCGCGGAAACGGCACCAGCGTCACATCGGCTTCCGTCAGCCCCACGGATTCCAGCATGGCCACCAGAAAGTAGCCGGCCGAGGTGCGCGCCGGTACCACCACGCGCTTGCCCTTCAGGTCCGCCAGCGAGTTGATGCCGCGCGAACGCATGCCCACGATGCGGTAGAAACTTTCGGTCACCGTCATGATGGTGCGGATCTTGGGGTTGTCGACGGTTGCGCGCAGCAGCTGCGTTTCGGCATTGGTGGCGATGTTGGCTTCACCCGTGGTCAGCGAGGCCACGCCGCCGGTGCCGATGTTGAATTCACCGGGGTAGAAGTTTTTGGCCGCCGCAATCACGGGCGACAGTTCAATCCACATGCCGCCGCGGAAATTCAGCACGGGCAGGGTGTCCTGGGCCAGGCTGCTGTGCGACACAAGGCCTGGCAGCAACAGCAGGCCGGCACTGCCGAGCAGGCGACGACGGGTGGCGGAAAACGGATTGGGGCTGGGTGGGGTCATGGGGGGAGTTCCTTGTCTCTGTTGTTATTGAAAGCCGCTCTTGTCGACGGCTTTGCTCGTTGATGGCGGTCAGCAGCAGACTGACCAGTCTGGATCGCGCTGCCGGGATGATAACGCGTATCAGTCCATGCAGGTAATTTCCCCGGCCGGACCGGCTTTGCCCTTTGCAGACTGCCGCTTCCGCATAATAATGGCTCCGCTTCAGGCAACACCTGCGCCAATTCCCGTCCGAGAGGAAGCCCCATGTCACGCCAACCGTCCGCCCGCTTCGCAATCCACCGGTCACAGCTGCGACTGCACTCGCTCGGCGCTGCGGTGGGCCTGGCGGCTTTGCTGGCCGGTGCCGCGAACGCACAGACCAACCTGTACTGGGGCGACCTGCACATCCACACCAACTATTCGCTGGATGCCTTCGGCGTGCGCAACACCAAGATCACGCCGGACCTGGCCTACCGCTTTGCGCGCGGCATTCCCATCCACTACGACGTGCTGGACACCAAGGTGCAGATCGATCGCCCGCTGGACTTCCTCGCCGTCACCGACCACAGCGACAACCTCGGCATCGACCTGCAGGTGGTCAACCGCGACGAGCTGCTGATGGCCACGCCCTGGGGCCGCCGCCTCGTGGAATCGGTGACGCCGGAAAAGTCCTGGACCGGCCTGCTCGGCATGCGCCGCGCGCTGGGCGAAGAGGGTGACGCCATGATGGCGGAGGTCACCACGCTGGACCTGCGCCGTTCGGCCTGGCAGGAACAGATCGACGCCGCCGAAGCCAACTACAAACCCGGCACCTTCACCACGCTGGTGGGCTGGGAATGGACTGCGATGATCGACGGCAAGAACCTGCACCGCAACATCATCAGCAACGCCGGCGCCGAGGCCAACGCGTTCTATCCCTACGGTGCCGGCCAGTTCTGGTCCATCGATGGTGTCGACAGCGGGCGCCCGGAAAGCCTGTGGGACTGGCTCGACGACACAGCGGCGCGCACCGGTACCGACTTCATTGCCATCCCGCACAACTCCAACCTGTCGGGCGGCCTGATGTTCGACCTCGTCGACAGCGACGGCAATCCCATCAACACGGCCTACGCGCAGCAGCGCAGCCGCTGGGAATCGCTGGTGGAAATCACGCAGATGAAGGGCACCTCCGAAGTGCACCCGGCGCTGTCGATGACGGACGAGTTCGCCGAATATGAAGTGCGCCGCAAGCTGCTGATCGGTGCGCCCACGCCGCCGAGTGAAGCCGACTACGTGCGCTCGGCCCTGCTGCGCGGCCTTGCCTTCGAGGACAGCATCGGCGCCAACCCCTACAAGTTCGGCATCATCGGCGCCACCGACGGCCACATCGGCATGTCGTCCGTGGACGAGAAGAATTTCACCGGCAAGATCGCCACCGATGCGCACCTCACGGAACATCTGCCGAAGGAACGCCCCGTGATCTTCCCGGCCTGGGAAATGTCGGCCTCCGGCCTTACCGGCGTGTGGGCCGAAGAGAACACGCGCGAAGCCATCTTCAACGCCATGAAGCGCAAGGAAGTCTATGCCACCACAGGCCCGCGCATTGCGCTGCGCGTGTTCGGCGGCTTCGACTTCACGGCACGCGATGCGCGTGCCAACGACATTGCCGCAGTCGGCTACCGCAAGGGCATCCCGATGGGTGGCGACCTGACCAACGCACCGCGCGGCAAGGCACCCACGCTGCTGATCCACGCGGCCAAGGACCCGGTCGGCGCCAACCTCGACCGCATCCAGGTCATCAAGGGCTGGGTCGACGCCGGCGGGAAGACACACGAACAGGTGTACGACGTGGCCTGGTCCGGCGAACGTGTACCCGCAGCCGACGGCAAGCTGCCGGCCGTGGGCAACACGGTGGATGTCAGCACGGCGCAATACACGAACGACATCGGCGCCGCGCAGCTGGCCGTCACCTGGACCGACCCGGACTTCGACCCGGCCCTGAACGCGTTCTACTACGTGCGCGCCATCGAGATCCCCACACCGCGCCATTCGCTGTACGATGCCGTGGCCCTGGGCGTGGACCCTGAAATCACCGGCCATCCAGCCACGATCCAGGAACGCGCGTACTCGTCACCGCTGTGGTACACCCCTTGAATTACTGCTCTCGCTATCGGGCAGTCTGAGCAGGATCGATCAGGCGACCGGGCTTGCATGCAGTTGCAGTCCAAGGCCTGACTCGCCGGCCGGCAACTTTGCCCGCCTTGGTTAACCGCTGGTCTACGGCTGCTTTGTCCGTTTGGAACTCCTTGTCAGGGCAGCCTCTTGGTGGGTTTCGACGTAACTATCAAGAAGCCTGCGTATCATTCGCTGGTATTGGGTATGGTGCTTCGATGCTTCAGCTTTGAAGAAGTCCACACTCCTCTTGCTCAGAGCCAACGTGACTTTCACGCCTTCTTCCCGGAAGGCAAGTTCCTCAGGAGTGGGCAAGAAGTCCGGAACAATCTTGATCTTGCCAATCGGCTCATCGGTGTACTTTGTTTTCGCGCTCATATACAGCCTTGCCTTTGCGCCAGTAACCGGCGCCGTAGATTCGGATTATTTCGTCCCGGTATGTAAAACGGACCGTAAGGACGCCGCCATTGACGATGCCGAAGCAGTAGAACCTGTCCTCGCTCTGGCTATGCTCAACGTCTTGCGCAATCACACGATGCGGATCGGAGAAGGCAAGCTGTGCCAAATGGAAAGACACATCATGCTTGGCCTGGTTGGCCCGATCCTTGGCTTCGTCCCACTCGAAGTGACTTCGTGCCATAAAGTCAGCCTACTCCTTGGCCATATAAATAGCCATACGCGCCTTGGCGCGGGTACCCCGCAGGAAATTGAACCATCTGCGGTATTGCCCAGTTTGCCGTACGTCCATAAACACGATGTCTGTATTCCATTGGCTACGCCGGTCCCGGCGACAGCCCCACCAGCAACATAGACCCAGTCAACTGAAGCCGCCAATTCCTCGCTGGGGGGTAGTACAATCCTCCGGCACCCGGGAAATGCTGGCAGCCAGATGCTCCCCAGCCTCGTGCCGGCTTCAATAACAACAACAGGAAGTCTTGAACCATGCGTATCCTTGCCCCCCTCACCCGCAGCGCGGCACTGTGCCTTCTGCTTGCGGCTTGCGGTGAATCCGCCACCCAGCAGGCCCCAGCTGCTGACACCTCCACTGCACCCGCCGTGGCCGCAGCTCCGGCAGCGGCAGCAGCTCCTGCGCCGTCCGGCGCGGCCGCCGTGGACCAGGCGCGCTACGTGAATGCCGACAGTGAACCCGGTAACTGGCTGAACTACGGCAACACCTGGAAGGAGCAGCGCTATAGCGGCCTCGACCAGATCAACGACAGCAACGTGGACCGCCTGGGCCTGGCCTGGTTTGCCGAGCTCGGCACGCTGCGCGGCGTGGTAGCCACACCGCTGGCCATCGACGGCGTGCTGTACAACACCTCGGCCTGGAACGTCACCACGGCCTACAAGGGTGACACCGGTGAAGTGCTGTGGACCTACGACCCCAAGGTGCCGCCCGAATATGCGCGCATTACCTGCTGCGGCGTCGTGAGTCGCGGTCTGACCGCATGGAACGGCAAGATCATCATCGCCACGCTGGACGGCCGCCTGATTGCACTGGACGCTGCCACCGGCACGCCGGTGTGGGAAACCAACACCCTGATCGAAGGCCAGCCGCTGTCGATCACGGGGGCGCCGCGCATGGCCGGCGGCCTCGTGGTGATCGGCAACAGCGGTGGCGACGTGGGCGCACGCGGTTACGTCTCCGCCTATGACGCCGAAACCGGCGAGAAGGCATGGCGCTTCTTCATCGTACCCGGCGAACCCGGCGTGCCCGACGGCGAAGCCTCCGACTCCGTGATGGCGATGGCCGCCGAAACCTGGACCGGCGAGTGGTGGAAGATGGGCGGCGGCGGCAACGCCTGGGACAGCATCGTCTACGACCCCGAGCTGAACCTCGTGTACTTCGCCACCGGCAACGGCTCACCGCACCACATGAAGTTCCGCAGCCCCGAGGGCGGCGACAACCTCTTCCTGTGCTCCATCGTGGCCGTGGACGCGACGACTGGCGTCTACAAGTGGCACTACCAGGAAATCCCCAGCGAGCAGTGGGACTACGACTGCACCAACCCGCTGATGCTGAGCGAACTGACCATCGACGGCGCCGAGCGCAAGGTCATCATGCACGCGCCGAAGCACGCCTACTTCTACGTGCTGGACCGCGCCACCGGCGAACTGCTGAGCGCCGAGCACTACGTGGCCAACACCACCTGGTCCTCGCATGTGGACATGGAAACCGGCCGCCCTGTGCTGAACCCCGCGGCCTTCCCCACCAGCGAACCCGTGCTGCTGAGCCCCGGCTTCGGCGGCGGCCACAACTGGAACCCGATGTCGTTCAACCCCAAGACCGGCCTCGTCTACATCCCGGCGCAGGAAACCTACCAGGTCTACGGTGTGGCCGAAGACGACGAGTTCAACTTCCAGCTGGGCCGCAGCACCTGGGCAACCCCGACCTGCGCCGCGAGCTGAACCAGCAGATGCAGGAAAAGGAACGCGGCTTCCTGCTGGCCTGGGACCCGGTGAACCAGCGTGAAGCCTGGCGCGCCGAACATCCGCACGCCGGCAGCGGCGGCACCATGACCACGGCGGGCAACCTCGTGGTACAGAGCACCATCCGCAAGACCCTGTCGATCTACAAGGCCGACAGCGGCGAACTGCTGTGGGAACAGCCGATCCAGAGTGTGGCACCTGGCGGCCCCATCACGTATCTGGTGGACGGCAAGCAGTACCTCGCCATCAACGCCGGCTGGAACAACGCG
>FWPV01011986.1_pt1 | contig 13559 bp, 9 predicted proteins | sample 2228371 | NCBI WGS metagenome assembly FWPV01 (sample SAMEA103939776, study PRJEB20133) | metagenome | reverse complement strand
TCCTGGGTCAACCCCGAGTTGAAGCCCGCCGTCTTCGTCGCCATGGCGCGCGAGGGGATCGTTGAGGACGTCTTCCACAACGGCATCCAGGCCGCCGCCCACGCTGCCGGCTTCGTGTGCGAGCGGCTCGACGACCAGACCCTTTCCGGCGACGCCCTCGGGCAGATAATGCAGCGGATCGATGCCGCGGCAGCCTTCGTGGCCGACGTCACCAACGCCCCGCCCATCGTCTTCCTCGAGCTCGGCTACGCCCTTGCAAGGCAGCGCCCCACCATCGTCCTCATCAGGGCCACCGACCTGCCCCCCTTCGAGCTCCACGGGCTCCACTGCATCGTCTACAACAACGTCACCGAGATCGAGTCCGCGCTCGCCGACGCGCTCGCCAGGCTGAACGCCCCGCGCCCGGGCGAGTGTGGCCCCCAGTTGTGATAAAGCGGTTCCGCGGGGAGAAAACACCCACTGTCTCTTGCCGGAACGGCCCTTCGGGTGCTTCGCACAGGAGACGGCGGCTGTCTTTTCCCCGTGTAGGCGGCAACTTACCACAACCGGCGGCCATAGTGCGCCGAGGCTATGGCGTTGACTTTCGCGCGCGGTGCTGCTATATTAGGAAGCAGCAAGGACGGTAATGAGCAGCAAGGCCATGATGGTGGACTCGGCGCTCGTCCCCAGCCAGCGGATGTATCTGACCTCTGCGACGGCGCGCGCTATCCTCGATGCGCGCCGCGCAGGGGAGGCAAAGGCCATTGTCTCCCTCGACCTCAACCGCACCCGCTCGGTCGTGCAGAACACCCCGGCCGGCGTCCGGTTCCCCGACGGTTCCGAGCTGGCGCTGAAGAAGCTCCAGGGCCTCCTTCGCAAGGGCCTGCGCGTTTTCGTCGTGGAGGGCGGCGAGCTGGTGCCCGTGGAGCGGCGTGGGCGCTACTACTATAAGCTGATGGCGACCGATTCGGCGCCGACCCTGGAGATAAGCGGGGTGAAGATGCACCGCACGGCGGGCTGCTGCCCGTACGCCCAGGCCGAGGCCATCGTGCGCGCGGTGGTGCGCCCGGGCGACAGGGTGCTCGACTCCTGCGGCGGGCTGGGCTACACGGCCATCTGGGCGGCGCGCCTGGGGGCCGACCGCGTGGTGTCTATCGAGCACGACCTTGACGTGCTGGAGGTCGCGCGGCACAACCCGTGGTCGGAGGAGTATTTCTTCGACAGCCGGATAGACGTGATCCCGGAGGACGTGACGCGGTATCTGAAGGCGGAGCCATCGGGGTCGTTTGATGCCGTGGTGCACGACCCGCCGCACATCTCGCGTGCGTGGGAGCTGTACGGGCGTGACTTCTACTTCGAGTTGAGCCGCGTGCTGACGGCGACGGGGAAGCTTTATCACTACGTGGGCGAGCCCTATTCGCGGCGGGGCCAGAAGGACATACACGCGGGCATCGCCGAGCGGCTCACCAACGTGGGGTTCGAGCCGCACTACGTCAAGGAGCTCGCCGGCTTCGTGTGCACCAGGCGCCGCTAGCCCTGCCCGAGGAAGCGCAGAACTGGCTCGGCATCCTCGAGGGTGCCAACCACAAGGTCCGCTCCACCGAGGCGTTCGGCGGGCAATGAGTTCGTGATTCCTATGCAACGCATGCCGGCGGCCTTGGCGGCCTGGATGCCGAGGGGCGAGTCCTCGATGACCACGCAGGCCGCGGGCGGCAGCCCGAGGCGGGCGGCCGCCACCTGGTAGGCCTCGGGGTGCGGCTTGTGGCGCGTCACGTCGTCCGCGCCCACCAAGGCGTCGAAGCTGTCGCGCAGCCCGAGCCGCTCGAGCACGGTCTCGATGTTCTGGCGCCAGGAGTTTGAGGCCACGGCGAGGCGGAAATCGGGGCGGAGCCTCCGCACCAGCTCGGCGACGCCTGGGAAAGGGCGGGTGTCGGCGGCGAGGATGCGCTGGAAGAGCGCGCGCTTCTCCTCGCGCCAGGACGCGATGTCGGCCTGAAGCCCGCGGCGGGCAACAAGCCACCGCAGCCAGTCAACATCCGCCATCCCCACCCCCTGCGCATACTCCTCGTCGCTGACCTCGATCCCGAGCCGCGCAAAGAGGGCACGCCAGGCCTCCACGTGCAGCGCCTCGCTGTCCACAAGCACGCCGTCGAGGTCGAAGATGACGCCCCTGGTGCGGCTGTCCGCGTTCAAGGCGGGCTCACTTTCGGCGGCGAGCGAAGGCTGCGGCGGGGAGGCTCTCGTAGATGCGGCGATAGCTCTCGTAGCGCTCGGCGTCAATCTCGCCCCCGGCGACGGCTCTCACCACCGCGCAGCCGGGTTCCTGGAGATGAGAGCAGTCGGCGAAGCGGCACTGCCCGAACCGCTCTCGCATCTCGGGGAAGTAGTGCTTCAGGTCCTCGCGCTCGATGTCCCAGAGTGCGAACTCGCGGATGCCCGGCGTGTCCACAACGTAGCCGCCGACCTCCAGGGGGAGAAGCGAGACGGCGGTGGTGGTGTGGCGGCCTTTGCCGGTGGCGGCGCTGACCTCGCCCACGCGCAACTCCAGGCCAGGCTGCACGGCCATGAGGAGGGCCGACTTGCCGACGCCCGACGGCCCGGCTAGGACGGACGTCTTGTCCTTCAGCGCCGCGCGAAGCTCCTCCACGCCGAAGCCTGTCACCGCGCTCGTGGCCAGGGCGGTGTAGCCGAGGCCCTGGTAGAGCCGGAGGAGCTGAGCCAGGTCGTCGCCCGGCTCCGGGCCAGGGCCGATTGCCGATTGCAATCTGGGATCTGGAATCTGGAGACTGGGATCCGACAGAACAAGGTCAATCTTGTTGACGCACACGACCACGGCAAGCTGGCCGTGCTCGCCCGAGACGATGAGGCGGTCGAGCAGGCGGCGGTTCAGCGGCGGCTCTGCCGCTGCCACGACCACCACGAGCTGGTCCACGTTTGCCGCCACCACCTGCTCAACCTCGCGGTCCCCGGCGGCTCTTCTGGAGAGCTTGCCCGGCCCGCGTGGCTCGGCCCCCTCGATCACTGCCTCGCTGCCCGCTGCGAGGGAGAGGCGGACTCGGTCGCCGACGGCGATGGGGCGCGTCTGCCCGCGTCCCGACAAGCGCCACTTGCCGGGGAGCGGGCAGCGCACATTCTTCCCTTCGCATCGCACAATGCACGAGGCGCTGTCCAGGCGAATCACCACACCGATCATGGCCGCATCACGCAAGGGTGCAATGGACGCTTCGCAACGCCACTCCACCTATCATGGCAGCAGGCCGGCACTTGTCAAGGCCGTGGGGCAGGCAGCCTGCCTGCCCGGGCCGGCCGCGCTCACATCAATCGGCAGGATACCGAGCCTGAGGGCAGGGGAATCGGGGGCGAAGGTGACTTTGCCCCTCTCGGTCACGGTCAGCTTGGGGTCGCCAAGGATGGAACCTTCGCCCGGCTTGAGCGGCTCGGCACCCGCCGCCCGGTAGTCCTTGAGTGCCTGCCCCTCCACCTTGCCCGCCTTGCTGTGGAGCACGTTGTCGGCGAAAGCCCCTATCCCGCCAGGGTTGCTGAACGTTATCTTGCCGTCGGCCACGATGACGTTCTTCTCCAGCCGATACTCTGACGAGCGGGGGAACGTGATGCTCGCGTCGCCGTCCACGACGAAGACGTTGTTGCGGAGGGTGTTCTTCCTCGCCATATGGTTGTGGGAGGGGCGCTTGACGCGGAGCGACAGGTTGCCCTCCACCAGGCAGTCCTCGGCCTGCTCGTCGAGGTAGTAGGCGGAGGCGCCGTAGCCGCCAGTGTCCACAATGTCACGGATGAAGTTGCCGCGCAGCGTCACCCGCTTGCAGAAGGTGATGTAGATGCCCGCGCCGTCGTGGAGCTCCTTCATCGCGCCCCAGATGAGGTTGCCCTCGAAGAGGTGGTCCTCGCCGGCCGAGGCGATGGCGGTGTAGGGCGTGTCGTGGACCTCGTTGTGGAGCACTCTCGCGCGCTTGCCGTTGGCCCAGAGGCCGATGGCGCTGGGATAGGTCACGCCCACGTCGTGGATGAGGCAGTCGGCAACGGCGTTGTCCTCGCCGTCGGCCTTGATGCCGCAGGCGCCCGTGTGGTGGATGTGGCAGCGCTCGATGCAGAGGCCGCGTGCCTCCCAGGCCTTGATCCCCTGGCCGCCGACGTTGGCGATGGCCAGCCCCTCGAGGCGGCAGTTCTCGGCGTGGAGCACTTGCACTGCTCCATCGAAGTGGCCGGCGCCGAAGCCGCCCGCCCGCAGCGGCGTGCCTGTCACGGACAGCGTCAGGCCGCGAATCGTCACGTCGCGCACCGGCCTCTCCTTCGTGCCCGTGATGCGGATGATGCTGTCCATCGTCGGGGCGATGGCCTCGGCCTTCGCCATCTCCTCGCCCGGCAGCGGCCAGTAGACGACTTTCCCCGCCGAACGGTCGAGGAACCACTGCCCCGGCTCCGTCATCCCATCGCGGGTGTTCCAGACGACGTATTTCCTCACGCCGAACGCTCCGGGCGGGTGGCCCGCGGGGTTGGAGAAGGTGAGCGTTTGGGTCGCTGGGTCGTTCGCCTTGAGGCCCACGACGCTCTCGTCCCACATGTGGTATACCGTCAGCTCGGCATTGCGGAGCTCGAGCGAGGCGGGGAGGTCCCCGGGCCTGTAGCGCAGGGTCGTCAGCTCTTCGGGCGTGGGCTTGCGCTTCCAGCCGCCGCCGGTGGTGGACATCCAGGGCACATCAAAGCTCGTCAGGTGCGTGAGGTGGCCGCTCTTGGGGAAGCGCGCCCGCTTGGCGAAACGACCATTCACCACCAGCATGCGGAAGTCCCACTTCCCCGCATCCACCTTCGCCGCCCAGAACTGCTCGCCGTCGCGTTCCCAGCCCGTGATTCGCCTGCCGCCATAGAGGGTCGCCTTGCCCTTCGCCTCGATTGTCAGCCCCGAGTCCTCCGGCCCCAGCTCGAGCGGTTCGCTGAGGAAGTAATCGCCCACCTCGACCACGATCCGCCTGGGCTTTCCCGCCTCCAGCCCCCTCGCCGCATCACGTGCGCGGGCGAGGGTGGCAAACGGCGCCTCGCGCCTGCCCGGCCCGGCGTCGTCGCCGTTTGGGGCCACGAAGAAGGCAGCCCTTGGTGGCCGCGCGTCCTCAGCGGGGCGATAGCAGCTTGCCATGAGCGCGACTCCCATCAGGATTGCTGGCAACGGCTTCACTTGGCCTTGTCCTTCGGCAGCTCAGGGGGCGGCGGGGGGAGCTTCATCGAGTAGATTGGCAGAGGGGGTACGGGAATGCGCTGGTCAATGTCCCGCCAGCCGGGCTCCAAGCCGGCCTTGGCGATGGCGGCTCTGGCGGCTTCGGGGAACTTCGGGTCGTCGGGCGCGATGCCGAAAACGTTGTCGCGGAAGGTGTGAATGTCCTGCTTCGAGCGGTTGAAGCGGATGGGGGCCTGGACTGTGGAGTGGATGACGTTGCCCTCGACGAGGAAGTCCTTGCTCCCCTCGTCGAAGAAGATGCCGTTGTTGGGTGCTGAGCCGGCGAAGGCGCTGCGGTGGATGTGGTGGATGTGGTTGCCGCGAAGGACGGTGCCCGGCTGGAGGCCGAGGGAGTAGATTCCGCCGCCGTCGGCGAGCAGCATCATCGCGTCGTGGATGTCGCAGAACTCAATCGCGTTCTCGCGGCACGAGGTCGGCTTGTCGTTCCAGCTCCAGCCCACCGAGATGCCGGTGTAGGGGAAGCGGCGGACGACGCAGTGGCTCACGCGGGTCTTTTCGGCGATGCCGATCCAGACGCCGAGGGCGGAGAAGTGGTCGAGGCCGCCGTCGGAGATGACGCAATTCGACACCGTGTTGCACGTCGGCAGGTAGGGCGGCTTGGAGTCAACCTTCGTGGTGCCGATGAGGATGCCCCCGCCGCCGAGGTCGGCGAGGCGGCAGCCGAGGATTTCGTTGGCGGTGCAGCCGACGCCGAGCCGCACCCCGTAGCCCCCCAGGTGGGCGAGGGTGCAGCGCTCGAAGCGGCAGTTGCGGGCGAACTCGGCCTCCACCGCCGCCGGCAGGTTGATCATCCCCTGGCCCGAGCTGTAGCCTTTCGCAGGCAGCATCCACGAGGTGTGGGCGAAGGCAAGGCCGCGGAAGCGCACGTGCTCGACGTATTGCGGCGGGTGGACGACCATGCGGGGGTCCGACTCATCAATTGGGACGGCGCGCTCGGGCCGCCCAACCAGGCGGATGAGCTGCTCGAGGCGAGGCGCGACCACCGCCAGCTTCCCCATCTCCTCGCCAGGCAGCGGGCGATACATCAGCACTCCGGTCGGACGGTCCAGATACCACTCGCCGGGCTTCAGCCCAGCCTCCTTCACGTTCTCGGCGTAGTAGGGGTTGCGGCCGCCCTTGAACCAGTGGCCGATGCGGTAGACCGGGAAGCCGGTGAAACGGACGATGTGGTTGTCCGTGTCCAGCTCGCGGATGCGGAGGCGTGACGCGCTCCAGTCGTGCAGCGCCACAACCTCCACGTCGTCGAGGTTGGACCATTTCTCGATGTCACCAGGGACGAAGCGGAACTCGTCCTGGGCCTGGCGGTGGCGCATCGGGGATTTCTGCGCCGGCGCCTCGGTGAGGCCGGCGATGACGAACGCCCCCTTGCACGGCCGGTAGCGCCGCTCGAAGAACGGCTGCCCCGGCTTCTGCACGAAGAGCTGGCGGAAGACCCACTTCCCCGCCTTCACGTCGGGCAGCATGGCCTGGTAGGCCCCAATCTCGTCCTGGGTCCAGTTGGCGATGGGCACGCCGCCGCTGAAGATGGGCGTTTCGCCGGGGTAGGCGGCGTAGGTGATGGGACAGGCCGCCGAGCCTGAATCGCGGGGGGCGAACTCCACCGGCTCGCTCAGCCAGTATGTGCCGCCGCGGATGAGGACCGTGACGGGCTGCTTGAGCGTGCCGCCCTGGGTGTTGCGCAGCGCGCACACCGCGTCGCGTGCGCGGCCCAGCGTGGCGAACGGCGCCTCGAGGCTCCCCGGCCCCTTGTCGTCGCCATTTGGCGCCACATAGAAGTCCGCCTTCGCCGCCTCGCCGCCGGTGGCGCGAGTGAGCAGGCAACTTGTCAGCGTTGCGGCAACGAGACCTACGAGCAGAAGCTTCATCCTGCTGTGCTCCTACAATCTTCCACATGCTCCATGCTCTCCTCATCCGCTGTCACCAGGATTGTCTGCAAAGCAGGGCGCCGCGTCAAGCCACATTGAGCGCGCGGCTTGATTCGGCGCGCTGGAGCACTTATCATAGAAAGACGTTGTGCTGGCCGGGCGCGCGATGCCTGAGGCTCTCCGCGTGCGGCCGGCCCCGTGATGCTCCACAGCCCAGGAGGACGGAATGAGCCCCGGCCAACGCATCATCGCATTCTCCCTCGACCATCCCAGAGCTGTCACGGCCCTGATGCTTGCCCTCACCCTCGCCCTGGGGGCCATGATCCCGTGGGTGAAGGTGGACACCGACCCCGAGAACATGCTCTCGGAGCACGAGGCGGTGCGGGTGTTCCACCACGAGATGAAGCGTGAGTTTGTGCTGAACGACATGGTGGTGCTGGGGGTTGTGAACGAGAAGGACCCCGACGGGGTGTTCAACCCCAGATCGCTGGCGCGGGTGTACGAGCTGACGAAGTTCGCGGAGAAGCTGCGGTGGCCCGACCCCAAGGACCCAACGAAGGAGATTGGGGTTGTGGAGGTGGACCTTCTGGCGCCGTCGAGGGTGGACAACATAGAGCCTGCTGGGGAGGGCACTGTGCGGTTCGAGTGGCTGATGCCCGAGCCGCCGACGACGCGCGAGGCGGCCCGCGCCATCCGCGAGAAGGCCAAGGCCAACCCCCTGCTCGACGGCACGCTGGTCTCGGAGGACGGCAAGGCCCTCTGCATCTACCTGCCCCTGACCTCGAAGGACCTCTCCTACCGCGTCTACAGCGCGCTGCGGAAGAAGATCGCCACATTCACGGGCGACGAGCAGTACCACATCACCGGGCTGCCCGTGGCCGAGGACACCTTTGGCGTGGAGATGTTCATGCAGATGGCCATCTCGGCGCCGCTCGCCATGCTGGTGATCTTCCTTCTGATGTGGCTGTTCTTCCGCAAGCTCACGCTCATTCTCAGCCCAATGATTCTGGCGATGGTGTGCGTGATTATGACGATGGGCCTCCTCATCGGCACGGGCCACACGGTGCACATCATGAGCTCCATGATCCCCATCTTCATCATGCCCATCTCGGTGCTCGACTCGGTGCACATCATCTCGCAGTTCTTCGACCAGTATCAGAAGACGCGCGACCGTCGGCAGACGATGGCGGGGGTAATGCGCGAGCTGTTCATGCCCATGCTCTACACCTCGCTTACCACCGTGGCCGGCTTCGGCTCGCTCGCCCTCACGCCCATCCCGCCAGTGCAGGTCTTTGGCGTGTTCGTCGCCATCGGCGTGGCCATTGCTTGGGTCTTCACCGTCACCTTCATCCCCGCCTTCGTGATGTTCATCCCGGAGAAGCGGCTGGCGAACTTCGGGACGGCTCACGCAGCCGAGGGGGGCTCTGCCGCAGCGCCGAAGTCGCTCCTCGCCCGCGTGCTGCACGGCGTGGGTGGGTTCGCCTACCATCGCGCCAAGCTCATACTCGCGGCGGCCCTGCTCGTCGCCGGTGTGGCTGTCTACGGCATCAGCCGCATCAATATCAACGATAACCCCGTGAAGTGGTTCACCCACAGCCACCCCATCCGCGTGGCCGACAAGGTGCTCAACGAGCACTTCGGCGGCACGTATATGGCATATCTGGTGCTGGAGCCCGAGGCGACGGCGCGCAAGGCTGACGAGGTTGCGAGGGCCCTCGACGCCCGGCTTGCCAAGGCGGCGGAGGGCTTGAGGGCCGACTTTCCCGAGGCCGCGCCCACCATCCAGAAGGGGCGGGCGGTCATCGCCGAACTGGCCAACACGGTGCCGACGGGTGACGCGCTGCTCGAGCAGGCGGCACGGCGCGTGGCCGAACTGAAGGACAAGGCGAGCGGCGACGAGGCGGACGCCTGGGCCGAGGTCGCCGGCGCAATCGGCGCCGAGCAACTCGCCAAACAGGTCTTCAAGAACCCCGATGTCCTCCGCTACATAGACGGGCTCCAGAAGGGGCTCCTCACCACGGGCGTGGTCGGAAAGTCAAACTCCGTCGCAGACGTCGTCCGCAAGGTCCACAAGGAGCTCCGCGAGGGCAAGGCCGAGTTCTACCGCATCCCCGACACGGCGGAAGCCGTCGCCCAGTGCCTGCTGTCGTTCCAGAACAGCCACGACCCCGACGACCTTTGGCACCTTGTGACGCCTGACTATGGAAAGGCGAACATCTGGGTGCAGCTCCGCAGCGGCGACAACCGCGACATGGAGAAAGTCGTGCGGTTCGTGGACGCCTTCCTCTGCGACCAGAAGCCCCCGGTGCCGCTCAGGCACCGCTGGTTCGGCCTCACCTACATCAACGTGGTGTGGCAGGACAAGATGGTGAGCGGCATGCTCGCTGCCTTCTTCGGCAGCTTCGCCATGGTGTTCGTCATGATGGTCGTCCTCTACCGTTCGGCGCTCTGGGGCCTCCTGTCGATGGTCCCCCTCTCGATCACCATCGGCCTCATCTATGGAGTCATCGGCCTGGTGGGGAAGGACTACGATATGCCGGTGGCCGTCCTGTCGTCGCTCACGCTGGGGCTGGCGGTGGATTTCGCCATCCACTTCTTGTCCCGCTCGCGCGAGTTGGTGGCCGAGCTCGGCTCGTGGGGGGACGTTGCGGCGAAGATGTTCGGCGAGCCGGCGCGCGCCATCGCCCGCAATATCATCGTCATCGCCATCGGCTTCACGCCGCTGCTGGCCGCGCCCCTGGTGCCCTACAAGACGGTGGGCTTCTTCATGGCCAGCATCCTGGCCATCGCGGGCCTGGCCACGCTCTTCGTCCTCACGGCCCTCGTCACGCTCCTGGCGGCCTGGCTCTTCCGGGCGAAGGCTCCGCAGGCCGCGGCGTGCAACTGCGGCCTGTGCATTGCAGCCTCGGCGGGCACTGTTGTCGTCATCGCCCTGAGCATCAACAACTATGTCACCTGGCACTGGACCACGCTCACGTGGGTGAGCGCCGCGTCCATAGTGGTCCTCACCGCCCTGTGCGGCATCATGTCGCGGCGCCAAGCCTGCCGAAGGGCGGCAGAGCGAGAGGGAGAGGCAAAGTGAGAGTGGGAGGTATGAAGAAAGGGGTCGAGCGATGAGATTGCTCTTATTCGTCCTTTCGGTAGCCCTCGCTGCGCTGGCGGCAGAGCCGACGGTTGACGAGGTCGTCCAGAAGGCGAATCACATGGCCTACTACCAGGGCGACGACGGCCGGGCGAGCGTGCACATGGTCATCAGCGATGCGCAGGGCCGCACCCGCGAACGCCGCTTCGTCATCCTGCGCCGCGACGTCAAGGATGGCGCCGACCAGAAGTTCTACGTCTACTTCGAGGAGCCGGCCGACGTGCGCAAGATGGCCTACCTGGTGTGGAAGCACGTGGACAAGGACGACGACCGCTGGCTCTACCTTCCGGCGCTGGACCTCGTGAAGCGCATCGCGGCCAGCGACAAGCGCACCAGCTTCGCAGGCTCCCACTTCTTCTACGAGGACGTCTCCGGCCGCAGCCTGGAGGCCGACACCCACGAGCTGGCCGAGACCACCGCTGAGCACTACGTCCTCAACAATAAGCCCAAAGACCCCAAGAGCGTCGAGTTCTCATCGTTCAAGGTCTGGATTGACAAGAGGACCTTCATGCCCATGAAGGCCGAATACCTCGACGCCGAAGGCAAGCCCTACCGCCTGGTAGAGGCCCTGGAGGTCAAGGAAATCCAGGGCTTCCCAACGGTCGTCAAGTCGCGAGTCACTGACCTCAAGAGCGGCGGGAGCACGGTGAGCACCTTCTCCGACATCAGGTACAACATCGGCCTGCCCGACGACGTCTTCAGCGAGCGCTACCTGCGCCGTCCGCCGAGGAAGCACCTCCAGTGAGGCATCTGGCCCCCGCTGCTGCGGCCCTGGCCCTTCTCGGCGCGGCGTTCGCAGCCGAGGCCGAGGAACCGCGCCCCGCCGGCCCCTCGCTCAAGGAACTCATCGAGAAGCTCCCCTTCGGCCTCCACGGCTTCGTTGAGACCCGTGCCGGCGCCCGTGTGCAGCGCAACCGCTACATCTCCGAAACCGCCTCGATGGGCGAGGCACGCCTCCAGCTCGAGGCCAGCAAGACCTTCGAGGTCGGCGACTACCGCCCCGAGATGAGGGTCAAGGCCGATTTCTACTACGACGCCGTCGAGAAGCGCGCCAGAGCCGACCTGCGCGAGGCAAACGTCGCCTTCTCCCCCTTCGAGTTCCTCGACCTCAAGCTCGGACGCCAAACCCTCACCTGGGGCACGGGTGACCTGCTGTTCATAAACGACCTGTTCCCCAAGGACTGGGAGTCGTTCCTCATCGGGCGCGACGACGAGTACCTCAAGGCCCCCTCCGATGCAGCCAAGCTGAGCTTCTTCACCGATGCCGTGAACGTGGACCTCGTCTACACGCCGCGGTTTCGCTCGGACAAGTATGTGGACGGCAACCGGCTGAGCTACTGGAGCGACGCCCTCGGCTCGCTGGCCGGCGAGCGCGCGGTGGTGCGCGACGACGAGCCGCACCGCCGCTTCCGCGACGACGAGCTGGCCGTGCGCCTCTACCGAAACCTCGCCGGCTACGAGCTCGCCCTCTACGGCTACCACGGCTTCTGGCGCACCCCCGGTGGAATGAACCCAGCGACCGGCAAGGCCACTTTCCCCAAGCTATCGGTCTACGGCGCAAGCCTGCGGGCACCCGTCGGCAGAGGCATCGGCAACATCGAGATCGGCTACTACGACTCCCGCGACGACCGCCGCGGCTCCCACCCCCTCGTCCGCAACTCCGAAGCGCGCTTCCTCGCCGGCTACGAGCAAGAGATCGCCCGCGAGCTCACCGCGTGCGTCCAATACTACCTGGAGTGGATGATGGACTACGGTGCCTACCGCCGCACTCTTCCGCCCGGCATCCACGCCCGCGACCAGGTGCGCCAGGTGGCCACCCTGCGCCTCACCAAGCTCCTGATGAACCAGAACCTGCGGCTGTCGCTCTTCCTCTTCTACTGCCCAACTGACGGCGATGCCTACCTTCGGCCAAAGGTGCACTACAAGGTGGACGACCGCTGGTCGCTGGAGGCCGGGGCGAACCTCTTCTTTGGCGCCCGCGACCACACCTTCTTCGGCCAGTTCGAGGAGAACTCAAACGTCTATGCGGGCATTCGCTACGGCTTCTGAGGCAACAGATGCGGCCCCCTCGGCGCGGACGATGGCCGGAACAGCCTTCCAGCCAAGCCGTTGGCAAGCGCGAAAGCGCTTCTCGCCGGCTACGATGCGGTAGCGCCCGTTGGGCAGCGGGGTGACGACGATGGGCTGGAGGAGGCCGCGCTCCTGGATGTTTCGCATGAGCTGGTCGGCCTCCGCGGCGTCCTCCGGCTGGGCCGGGGCGCGCAACAAGTCGTCATCAATGAGGCTCGCGGGGATCTCCTCCACCGCCCCCTCAGGGCCCGGCAGCTTCCCCCGCACAACGCCTGTGGAGCCCTTGCGGTAGGAGTAGACGAAGGGGATCGCCATGTCCACGCGCGGGTTCTGCTGCACGGCCTTGAAGATGTGCTTGACTATCTCGTGGGTGATGCGGGGGCGGTCCTTGGCCTTGGTCATGTAGCGCAGCCGCAGGAAGATGCCGTAGTCCCAGATGTCCGACCGAATGTAGGGCTCCTGTCCGGTCTCCTTGATGATGTCGGCCGTCACCTCCCGCGCGGCGTCGAGCATGATCTGCTCCGCAGTATCCCAGTCCGAATCGTAGGTCATGCGGATGACCACCTCGTCGAGGAAGTACGCGGCCTCGGCCTTCGGCGTGTAGTTGATGGCCACCTGCTGGAAGAGCATGGCGTTGGGGATGAGGATGTTGCGGCCGATGGCCTCCTCGGAGCCGATTGCGCCGCCCACCTGGTCGAGGGTGGTGTACATGAGGCCGATGTTCTTGACGTCGCCGATGAGGCCGAGCGAGGGGAAGAGCACGCGGTCGCCAATACGGAAGGGGCGCTTGAGGGTGACGAGCACCCAGGCCGCGATGCCGCTGACCGGGGCCTGGAGCGACCAGCCGAGGAGCAGGCCGGCGAAGCCGGCGGCCACCACGCCTACCGCGCCCAGCATCCCCAGCGAGTAGACGAACGCCCCGATGATGGCCAGCCAGGCGAGGACCCCGACGAAGCCGGAGAGCATCTTCGCCTCGCCCTCCGGGCCGCCACGCCAGCGGATGTAGTCCTGCACCAGCACCGCCGCCGCGTTGCGGAACGCCAGCACCGCGCACGCGATGCCGAGGAACTCCCAGAGCGTGTGCCCCCGGCTCAGCGGCACCGCCCATCGGCCGCTGTAGTGCAGCCAGTAAAGGACCACGGCCCCCGCGAGGAACAGCACGGCCGCAACGGCCCGCTTCTTCATAATCCGGCAACTCCCCGACTGCAAAGCTGGCACCGAGGCTGCCAAAAGCAACTCCGCCAGTTCCCCAATA
>FWPV01011982.1_pt1 | contig 13565 bp, 12 predicted proteins | sample 2228371 | NCBI WGS metagenome assembly FWPV01 (sample SAMEA103939776, study PRJEB20133) | metagenome | reverse complement strand
TTGGCCTCCTCTGGCCCGACCCCATAGTCGCCCGAGGACGAGCCATCCATCTGCACGGTGGGTTTTTCCTCCATTGTTGGTCTCCTTCCTGTGATCGTGACGGTCGCTCTCCGCGAGGTCGTCCCTGCGCACTCGCAGCGCTGGCGTCGCTGCAGAAACAGGCTGGTGTTGGGCTACGTCATTAGCAGCTGACCGACGAGAACCCCTTCACTCCCTATCCTCACGTGGCGGCCGAAGACGAGAAGTGGCGGCTAGCCGGCCCACTCTCCCAGTGGTATCGGTGCACCCTCAGTGTACTCCACCCTTCACTTCTGTCAAGCGGTGCGCTGGACTGAGGCGCTCCCTTCAGTCCGACGAGAGACTTGCGCAGCCCGGGCTCGCGGATGGGAGTAGCCAGGCCCGGATAGACAGGGAGCGTCCGTGGTGCGCCCCGCCCTCGGGACGGGCATCAGGATCGCCGTGCACAGTCCGCTGGCAGTTGGCGACCGCAGTACGTCCTCCCGCTATGGCTCGATGAGGATCTTGGCAGCCGGCTCAGAACGGGTGTGGGCGATATGGAGGGCCTGCGGGAACTGCTCGAGCGTGAAGCGGTGAGAGATGAGCGCGTCCACCCGCACGGCGCCGCTGCGCAACAGCTCGATGGCCGGGCCAAAGGTCACATTCAGGGCAAACGAGCCCACCACGGTGACGTCCCGGCGATAGACACGGTAGGGGCTGAACTCGATCGTTGCATCTTCCGGACAGACCCCGAACAACAGCACCGTGCCCCCGCTGGTCACGTATTCGAAGGTTTGGGCGGCAACAGCGGGGACACCCGTGGCGTCTATCACCACGTCGTACCCGTAAGGTGCATTGGCGCGCAGCGCTGCCTCCTGCTCAGGGCCGGCCGGACAGACGCGCTCCGCTCCCAGGGAGGTCGCGAGCGCCAGCCGCTCCACTTGCAGATCAGTGACGGTGACCTCGGCTGCGCCCGCGCGTCGCACCGATTGGAGCAGGAGCAGCCCGATTGGCCCAGCCCCAAAGATCAGCACCCGGTCACCCAGGGATGGCGCAGCGCGCTGGAGCCCATACACGACGCACGAGAGTGGCTCGATGAACACAGCCTGCTCGAACGGCAGATCGCCGATCGGATAGATGACCTTGGCTGGCACTGCGACATACTCGGCAAACCCGCCTGGCCGGGTCACGCCAACCGCCTGCCAGTTAAGGCAATGGTTGAAGCGGAGGCGCCGACAGAAGTGGCACTGCCCACAGGGGATGTTGGGGTCGAACGCTACTCGCGCACCTACCGACAGACCCGTCACCCCAGAGCCCAATGCGGCGACCGTGCCGACCACTTCGTGGCCAGGAGTGATCGGGTAATCGCACTCCAGCTCGCCGGTGAACAGGTGAAGGTCAGTCCCGCACAGGCCTGCCGCAGCCACGCGCACCACCACTTCGTCGGCCGCCGGAGATGGATCGCCTACCGTGCGCACGGATGCGACTCCAGGGGCTTCGAACACCGCTGCTCTCATATCGCAACCCTCCCATTCGATTCGTGTCTACCTTGTGTCAAGAACCGGAACGTCGCCACCGGCTGGATCATCTGGCCAGACACGGTGGAACATCAGCCACTGATCGGGAAAGGCACGGACGTGTGCCTCAAGCAGAGCGATCACGCGCTGGAAGTTGCCCTCTACATCCTGCTGGCGGTCACCGGTACGGACCAGTTCGAGTGGCCCACTGATCTTGAGGTGGTAGGCCCCATCCCGTCCGGCGTAGCAGCTGGCCACCACGACCGGCACATCTGCCAGCAGAGCCAGGCGGACCGGCCCTGCCGGTAGATATGCTGGGCGACCGAAGAACTCGACCGGTGGGCCATCGCCGGGGGTGGGCCGATCTATCCCGGTAATGACCGTCGCACCGCTGCGCAGGTTGCGCACCGCGGTGCGCAACGAGTCGGGACTGATGGGTGTGACAGACATGCTGCCCGTCGTCCGCAGCCGATTCAGAAGCCGGAAGCCGGCCCCTGGATCGGGCAGGCTCAGCACCTGCACGGGGATGCCGTGGGCGGCGATCACCAGCCCGGCCAGGTCGAAGTTGGCGTGGTGCGTCGCCAGCACGAGCAGGCCCCGCCCCTGCCGCCACGCCGCCTCCAACAGGCCCAGAAACTCGTCCGGCACGTCCATGAGGCCCGCCAATGCCGCTACCGGGCGGCGCACGTTGTGAAAGAAATCGTAATAGCACAGCGCTGCACAGCGGAACACACTCCGGACCAGCCCGTGCAGCCTGCGCTCCACCACCCCAGGCCCCACCACACAGCGCAAGTTGTGGCGCACCGTCCAATAGAGATCGGGCTTCAGCCAGACTACCAGATTGGCAACAAGAGTTGCCACCGCCCGCCCGGCCCAACGCGGCAGCCGGCGGGCCAGCCAGGCGGCAGTGGCCGTGGCGGGTTGGCTACTGGTGAGCTCCTGCAGACGCATCGCGTCCGTGGCCGCTAGCGGTCCCCACGTGCAGTGCCCTGGTGGGACGCGGGACTCGTGCCGAGCGTCCCGGCTGCCTCGACAATGACCGGCAGTCCCCGCAGGAGGCATAGCGCGACCGATAGCCAGGCGAATGCCTGGCCCGCCAGCCAGATGCTGTGCTCCCAGTGCTGGCCCGTCGCGCGCAGCCCGAGTGTCAGCGCCAAGAGCAGGAACGCGCATGTCTTGGCGACGCTGTAACTTGAGCGCATGATCCCCGAGGCCACCAGCCAATGGCCGAGCCGTGAGCGCATCATACTGTGGGCCGATTGGCCTTTGCCCAGAGCCAGGCCACGGAAGCTATCCGTCAGCGCGCCGCGGATGACCACCGTGAGAGGGATCGCTACGGAAATGAGCCTCAGGTGAGCATACACGATCCACAGCACAACCTCCACGGCCCGGTCCGCTGCGATATCGAGGGCGCTGCCGAAGAGGCTTTGTTCACCGCGCCGGCGTGCGACGATTCCATCAATGGTATCCATCATAATCAGTATGAAGATCAGGGGCACTGCCGCAAACTGACCGAGTGGCCCGCCGAGATAGAACACCAGAACGACGACGATCAGCAGCGGGAAGCGCAGTATCGTGATCAGGCTGGCAAGCGTCACCGCCCCACCTCCCGCAGGAACCAAAAGCGCCCTCAGTCACGGGCACTCTGAGGGCGCAGCGACACCGACCCGGCAGCTACCTGCCCAGATGCATCGGCATGATGACGTGCGTGAAGCCCCCATCGCCCACTGGGCGGATCACACCGGGGCTGGAGGCCTGCATCGTGCACAGCTCCACCTGTGCCGTCCCAACCACCGATAGAACGTCAATCAGATAGCGCACGTTGAAGGCGATCTCGATCTCATCGCCCTCGACGCTGGCATCGAGTTCGCTCACATCGTCGCCGGTCTCCGCGGAAGTGGCGGACACCTTCATATGACCAGGCTCCAACTCGCTGCCCGGCGTGATGTGCAGACGCGCAATGTGGGCCGCGTCGCGGGCGAAGATCTGCGCGGTCTTGCACGCCTTGAGGAATGCTGCCGCGTCCACCACAGTGCGCGTGTTGTGGTCGCGCGGCACAATCTGCCGGTAGTCGGGGAAGTTGCCATCAATGAGCTGCGAGACGAGCACGATGTCCGTCAGCTGGAAGAGAACCTGATTGCGCGCTGGGGTCACCACGACGAGCACCGGGTCTCTCTGATCGGCGCTGATGCGGCCCAACTCCACCATCGCGCGGGCTGGCACGATGATGCTGAATGGGTCTGCAACTGGGTGAGGGAGAGGCACCTCACGCACCGACAGCCGGTACCCGTCGGCGGCCGCCAGGGTCAGCTGCGACTCCGCGAACTTGGTGAGCACGCCGGTCAGGATGGGACGGCTCTCGTCGCTCGCCGCCGCGAACGCCACCTGCTCGATGGCCTGGCGCAGCACATCCGGCTCGACCAGGATGCCAGTCGCATCGTCCGGCACCGGCACGATCGGGAACTCCTGGGCATCAATCCCTTTGATGTTCGACTCGCTGCGGCCCGCGCGGACGTTGAGGGTTTGAGTGCGCTCCAAGACCTCCATATCCACACGTTCGGCGGGCAGCGCATTGATCAGGTCTATGAAGGTGCGCGCCGGGACGGTGATGGCCCCCTCCCGTTCGACCTTGGCTCCGATCCAGCAGGTGACACCAATCTCGAGGTTGGTGGCGGAAAGCTTGAGCCGCCCACCATCCGTCGCCAACAGCACATGGCCAAGCACAGGCAGAGTGGAGCGGGGGGAAACGGCCCGTCCAACGATACCAAGGCCCTTGGCCAGGTTCTCCTGCAGGCACGACACCTTCATGTTGTGGGCTCCTCTTGGCGCTTGTTGGTCAGAGCGGGGTCAGTATACACCAGTTTTGGGAAGCACACAAGTGCTCAGGGCAGACGAGCCCCTGTGCCATCGCTCCACCTGTGCGCCTACGGACGCAAGCAACAGCCATAGCTACCCTTCGTCCTCCCCGGCGACCGGCTCGGGCATCTCCAGGCGCAGCACCTGGCCGTGGACGTCCACGATGGCCCGAAACTTCATCATCCACAGCACCGTGCGCAGTTCGTCCACATCCACGTTCTCCATCTCGAGCAAGCGATCCATGTTCTCGATAGCGTGCTCAATGGAGGCGCGAGTGAAGACATCGTCCTGACCGAGTATGTGGGCCACGCCGTCGGCAATGATGTCGCGCATCGCCAGGAAGCGCTCCTTGAGCAAACCCACAATCTGGCGGTCCACGGCTTCGGCCTCCACGTGCCGCAGGAAGCCCGCGTGCGGGATTGCGTAGTGAGGCACCCCGCCGATCTCGACCGTTGGCACAATCTGACCCTCTTCGTTGAAGACCAGATCGGCGAACCATGCCCGCCGGCTGCGATCGCTCATCCGCCGCCCCCTGTGTAGGCATGCCTGAAGTCGTAGATCCCATCCTGCACCGCGAAAGCGGCCCCACAGTCCGCACAACTGAGACGCATGTCGTTGCGCACCAGACGGCAGCCGCGACAGACCGTACACCGGAAGAAGGCCTCGTCGGCGGCTGGCGGCCTGTCACCGGCGGATCGGCACTGTACGAAGACGCTGGGCGAGAATGGCAGGAACGCCGCTATGGGCTGCAACGCACGATCAAGCCCCACCAACACACTCAGCGGGAGGTGCTGCTTGAGCAACGAGACACGGAGATGAGATACCGCGCGCCTTCGCACGACACGCAACCCCACCTCCCCCAGGCGCGCTTGTATCCAGGCGGGATGGAAGTCGAAGTTGAGCGGTGCAAACTCGATCGGCTGCGGGTCGAAAGGAGACCAGCGCTGGCGGCGCAGCAGGTAGCGCAGAACCGCCTTGAGATGGCGCTTGTTGGCGAACTCCAGCACGAATGTGCCCGCCGGAGCCAGCACCTCGGCCACGCCCTGCAGGACCGCAGGCGCATCCGCCGCGTGGTGGAGCGTGCGCACCATCGTCACCGTGTCGAACAGCCCGGTGGAAAAAGGGAGGCAGTAGAAGTCTCCCATCACATAGAGATAACGGGGAAGGCCCCCGGGGGCACAGTCACCCCACAGCTCGCGAGCCTGTTCGAGCTGCGAGCGCGCATAGTCGAACAGGACGACCTGCTCATATCCCACATAGAGCGGTACCAGCCGACCGAAGCCAGCCCCAATCTCGAGCAGACGGCCACCAACGGGAGGCAAGAGTGCCCGCAGCGCAACGCGCTCGACTGCGTCCTCATACTCGCGCCCGCGGCCCCAGAACTCGGTGCGGTAGGCCGAGCCTTCGTAGTCACAGACTGGACGCGCGGCTGGCAGGGAGCCGGCAGGGCCCCTGCCTTGCGGCCCTCGGCCGCACGACTCCACAGATGAAAGCTCCGCACGCTCGCTCACGCTTGACATGCCCCTCTCGCTAGCGGACACCTATCGGATGCCCGCTGTGCAGATGGTGACATGGTAGCACACCGGGCCCATGAAGACAAGACGGTGCGTTGGCCTCAACTCTCTGCCAACGCACCGTTCACGGCTCGTGAGCTCCCGCGGTCAACAGCGTGCCGCACGAGGGCGAGAACGCCCGTCATGTTTCACGTGAAACACTCATCCGAGGCAAGGAGCCCCGCTCAGACCCTCCCCCAGCGCCCTCACGCCAGCGGCATCATCGCCACAGCGACAAAGACGTCTGTCAGCGCCCAGGCGTATAGCGCCAGATAGAACCCGCGCTTCTCGTAGCCCGTGTCCACCTGCGCACGACGCGCGTACCACGGAATCAACACCGCCATCCACGCGATCACGGCCACCAGCAACCCTGCCGCACGAGCCGCCCAGAAGCGCTGCACCACTTCAAGCGCCAGAAACACGAAGCCGGCCCCCACACCCGCGAGCGCAACTCGCAACGCATTGCCCTTCCCCAGGCTCAGCGCGAACGTCCGATCCCCCCGCCGCGCGTCCTCCGCAAACTGGTAGATCTGCGTCAACGGGTAGAATCCAACGAAGAAACAGAAGAACGCCAACACCACGTTCACCATTGGCGGAGCCAGCGCCTGCCCCGCTGCCGCCCACCCGGCATACGCCGTCAACGCCCCATAACCACTCGCGTTCGTCAGCACATCCAGCCCGGCCCGCGCCTTGAACCGAAATGGCGGCACAGAGTAAAGCGCCGATAGCGCCATGCAGACCCCATACACGACTGCGAACCGCGCGCTCACCACCGCAGCCACGGCAAGCCCCGCCACCAGCAGCGCAAGCGCGAACGGGCCCAGTCGCCGCGGTACAGGCGGGGGCGACTCCAGATACCCGATATCGCCCTCGTCACGGTCGAATGCGCTATTGAGAGCCAGCGTCCCGCCGTTGCCCAACACCCCCCACGCCAATGCTGCCAGCGCCCACCGCGCCACCATCTCCCGCGTCCAGCTCAGGCCAACCGCCAGCAGAAACCCAACCGACATGTGTGCGATGACGATAGGAAACGACCGTGGTCGCATGTGGAGCAAGTAGGCCACCCATTCCTCCGGCAGCACCCTCGCCAACAGACGACGACTCCGCATCCAGCCCCTCCCCGCCACGACATTTGGATTAACCTATACCTGTAACCCCACCCTGTGCCCTCGGTTGCTCGGTCTCTTTGCTAACCAATACGGCCTTTCATCGTTCCACCGGCAGCCCCGCGTACCTTGCGCGTGTGCCAGGTGTTGCCATAATATGCCCACATCGCCTCCAGGAGCCGTTCATGAAACACGCCGTCAGCATCAGCCTCGGGTCGTCCCTCCGCGACAAGCGTGTCACCATCACCCTCGGTGGCCAAGAGATCATGCTCGAACGGATCGGGACGGATGGGGACGTGGACAGGGCCGCAAGCCTGTTCGAACAGTTCGATGGCACCGTAGACGCCCTCGGGGTCGGTGGCATCGACCTCGGGATGACCATCTGTGGGCGCTATTACCCTCTGCGCGACGCGCAGCGCCTCGTCGCCAACGTGCGCCGCACCCCCTACACCGATGGCGCCGGGCTGAAGATCACACTCGAGCGTCACATCGCCCAGTTCATCGAGGACGAGATTGGCGCCGACGTGCAACCCAAACGTGTCTTGGTCACCACTGGAGTAGATCGCTACGGCAGCGCACTGTCGTTTACCGAGGCAGGCTACGATGTCCTCTTCGCCGACCTCGCCTTTGCGCTCGGCCTGCCCATCGCGCTCCGCTCGCTCCACAGCCTGCATCTTGCCGCCCGTCTCCTCCTCCCGATCGTCAGCCGTCTGCCCCTCGACTTCCTCTATCCGACAGGCCAGAAGCAAGAGGTCAACGTCCCCAAGTTCGGTCGCTGGTACCGCTGGGCTACCGTGATCAGCGGCGATTGCCTCTACATCCGCCGCCACATGCCCCCACGCCTCGACGCCAAGATCATTGCCACCAACACCACCACTCCGACCGATGTCGCTAGCTTCCGCGACCGAGGCGCCCGCTACCTCATCACCTCCACACCCCGTCTCGAGGGGCGCAGCTTTGGCACCAATCTCATGGAGGCTGCGCTGATAGCGCTGGCCGGCAAGGGTAGACCCCTGACCGCTGACGAACTGGAGCGGATGCTCGGCCTGCTCCACCTCCGCCCTGTCATCGAGCGTCTCAACCCCTAGGAGGCCGGTATGGAACGCTCCCCATCTCTCGTTGCCGTCATCACCGCCGGGCGCAGCCCATCCGAGGATGATCCCCTCGCCTCCTATACACTGGGCACCAGCAAGGCGCACATCCCGATCGCCGGCAGGCCGATGATCGCCTATGTGGTCGAGGCCATCGCGCGCTCACGCTACGTGCAACACATCGCGATCGTCGCCCTTGACCCCTCTTCGCCCGTCCAGTTCCCGGTCCCTGTTGACTTCGTACCCGACACCGGCGACATGCTCGGCAACATCAGCGCTGGCATCGAGCATGCCCAGGCTGCCTATCCGGCGCTCGACGCCGTCCTGCTCAGCAGCTCCGACATACCCACCATCACCACCGAAATCGTCGACTCCTTCATCGAAGAATGCTTCCGCACCGACCATGAGATTTGCTACAGCGTCGTACCGCGCTCCGCCATGGAGGCCCGCTTCCCCGGCTCGCGCCGCTCCTACGTCCACCTGCGTGAAGGCGATTTCGCGGGCGGTGACATGCTGGTGATCCGACCCGGGCTGCTGCTGCGCCAATCGGCCCTCTGGCAGCGCCTGGCGGCGGCCCGCAAGAACACACTGCGGCAGGCGAGCCTCTTCGGACTGTGGCCACTCCTCCGGTTGCTTACGCGCCGCATGTCCCTGCCGGAGGCCGAAGACCGCGCCTCCCGCGCCCTCGCCATCCGTGGCCGTGCGGTTGTCTGTCCGTACGCCGAGATCGGTATGGACGTGGACAAGCCTTTCCAGCTCGACCTCGTGCGGGCCGAGATCGAGGCCCGGGCTGCCGGCCAGCCGCCATCTCGCCGTTAGCCGATTCTGACTCCTCGCCCCGTGCCTGCCGTTGCTACAGCGCAGTCATCACGCCTCCTGCGAGTCGTCCGCCCTCCCCATACCTGCCGGTAGATGGCTTCGCACCTCCCACATCTAGCGGCTGCTGCATTGCTGCCCTACCAGCTGGCATCTCCCCTACGCCCATCTTAAAGCCCTCCCGTTTTTAGGTTCACCCGCCCCCACGTGGTTGCAGCAGCAGCGGTTGACGGTACAATGTGGGTGTGACGGTCCCGTCTCAGGAGATGCAACACTCTCATTTCGGGACATCCCTTCCGGCCCAGTCCAAAGCGGCAGCCTGCTAGCGTGCACGGTTTCAGGTCGTTCAGGCAGGAATGCATCTCGTCGGGTTCTGTCTATCTGTTCCGACATAGCCATCCCATCGAACCGGTATGAAGCCCAAACACGTCTGGTCAGCTACACTTGGGGAACTCCAACTCCAAATGACTCAGGCCACCTATGACACGTGGCTGCGCGATTCCAGACTCCTCCGCTACGAGGACGGCACCTTCATCGTCGCGGTCAAGAGCGGCTACGCCAAAGACTGGCTAGAGACGCGCCTGCTGCCCACCATCAAACGAACACTCAGCCGCCAGGCTGGCAGTCCCGCCGAGGTGCGTTTCGTGGTCCTCGGCGATGATCACCCCCCGGCCGCGGGCGAGTCCTCGCCCCTCCTTGACTCGCCCGCTCAGACTATGCCCTCTGCCGCTCCTCAGATTCCCAACGGGCTCAATCCCCGCTACACCTTCGAGAGTTTCGTCGTCGGCCCGGATAACCGGCTCGCACATGCCGCCTCGCTAGCGGTCGCCGACCGTCCGGCCACTGCCTACAATCCTCTCTTCCTCTACGGAGGAGTGGGCCTCGGCAAGACTCATCTTCTGAATGCCATCGGCAACGCCTGCCACACCCAAGGCCTGCGCGTTCTGTATATCTCGTCAGAAGCCTTCACGAACGACCTGATCGAGGCCATCCGCTCTCAGACAACCGATCTGTTCCGCGACAAGTACCGCACGGTTGATGTCCTGCTGGTGGATGACGTGCAGTTCATTGCCGGCAAGGAAAGCACCCAAGAGGAGTTCTTCCATACCTTCAACACGCTTCACAGCACCGGCAAGCAGATCGTCCTGTCGTCCGATCGCAAGCCCAAGGCAATGGTAACCCTGGAGGAACGGCTGCGCTCCCGTTTCGAGTGGGGACTGATCGCGGATATCCAGCCGCCCTCCTTCGAAACGCGCATCGCCATCCTGCGCACGAAGGCGGCGGCGTATGACATCACGATACCCGATTCTATCCTCGTCCTGATTGCGAAGCGCATCCAGAGCAATATTCGCGAGTTGGAAGGAGTCCTCAACCGCATGGTCGCCATGGCGACCCTCGCCAACCAGCCCCTGACGCCCGAGATCGCCGAGGCCACGCTGTCTGACCTCCATCCTCCGCACTCACGCCTCGCCCCGGATCAGATCATTGAGGCTGTGGCCAGCCACTACAAACTCGACATACGTGACCTCCTGGGCCGCAGCCGCAGCCAGGAGATCGCGCGCCCGCGCCAGATTGCTATGTATCTGTTACGCCAAGAGACCGATGCCTCGCTCCCTCAGATCGGAGCCCTCCTCGGTGGACGCGATCACACCACCATACTCCACGGCTGCGAGCATATCGCTGAGTTAATCGAGAAGGACGCGGACCTCCGCCGTGAGATCATTCTCCTCCGGCAGCGCATCCACGAGTCCTGACTCCGTTCTCTATCGCTCTCTCCCGCACGCCACGAGTCGGGCCGCTTTCGCGCCAGCAGCCCGGCTCGCGCTGTGATTGGCTCCCGCATGCGTCATCAGCCGAGTTTTCCACAGGTTTTCACACTCACTGGCCCTCCCTCAGCTCGCACATGCGTGCATTCCCACCCCCCATATATGGCACTATATGGATGCCTCCACCCGCAGCGTCCCTGCCACCCTGTGGATAACCCCGCCCTTTCTGGGGACAACCCTCTGTGTCTGTGGACAACCCGCACCCCAAAATGCCCCTATCATCGCCTGCCAATACCCTCTTGGTCGCGAGCAACACCGGGGATCTGCTCTCCATCCCCAAGTACCTGTGGATACTGACACCCTCACACCTCCCCCACCTGCACAGGGCACATCATCTGCTCGCACCACCGCTGGGGGCTATACCCGCGCACCACCACGCTATCCCCACTTCCCACTCCCCTACTAGTACTACTAACTCCTTGCAAGCAGCTACACTTGGGCTCATTCATTAGGGGTTCGGGACCGGCGCGCTCGCGCCTCTCTCAATCACGATCAGCATGTCCTCGTGAAGCAATCCGTTCGAGGCCAGAACCGTATCGCCGGAGTAGCAGTCGTCGGAGCCTGTGAAGTCCGTCACTCTGCCGCCCGCCTCGCGGATCAGGAGGATGCCTGCCGCAACGTCCCATGGGCTGAGGCGAATCTCGAAGAAGCCGTCGAAGCGGCCGCAGGCCACATACGCCAGGTCAAGCGCGGCGGATCCTGCCCTGCGCACGCCCTGGCTGCGTCTCAGGAAGTGATCAAGGCGCTGGACGTTATTGTCTGCCGCTGTGCGCCGATCGTAAGGGAAACCGGCTGCCAGGAACGCGTCGGCCAGTCGTGAGATCGAGGAGACGCTGACAGACTCACCGTTGAGGCGGCAGCCCCCTCCCTGGTAAGCAGAGAATGTCTCGCCGCGCAACGGGTCGTGGATAACACCCACGACCGGCTTCCCTTCAACACAGAGTGCCAGCGAGATGGCCACGTGTGGAAACCCGTGCACGAAGTTGTTGGTTCCATCAAGCGGGTCAACAACCCATACGGGCGCGTCTTCCGCTTCCCCAGGGGACCCTTGTGACATGTGCGACTGCGCAAAGCCACCCTCTTCGGCGAGGATACGATGGTGGGGGAAAGCGGACGACAGACGTGAGATAATCAGTCTCTCCGCGGCAATGTCTGTGTCACTCACAGGATTCACGCCCTTTCGGCGTATGTTGCTGATCGCGGTGCGCGGAAAGGCTGAGCGGACCACTCGCCCAGCCTCGATGGCGATCGAGATTGCGGTCTCCGCAATAGCAGCATAGTTGGCGGGCATTCACCTGTCCTCTGCACTTGGAATCCGATACGCCGCAGGGCGGCGGTCGGCGAACACTGTCAGGAAGCGACGCGCCTTCGGTATCTCGTCGAGGTCAACCTCTGCCACGACGATCTGCTCGTGAGTATCTCCCTGCGCTCGCACATTACCCCACGGGTCCACGATGAGGGAATGGCCTGGGAAGTCCACCTCCCCATCACGCCCGGTGCGATTGCATGCGGCCACATAGACCTCGTTCTCGATGGCGCGTGCACGGGTCAGGACGTCCCAGGCGGCGATGCGACGGGATGGCCACTGAGCAGGCAACAGGATGACCAGCGCCCCGGCCAGCGCCAAAGTTCGGAACACCTCGGGAAAGCGCAGATCATAGCAGATCGCCAGGCCCATTGGCCCCCACGGCGTGTCGCAGAGGCAGAGGTGGTCGCCGGCCGTCAGATGACGGGGCTCGTGCATCGGGCCGAAGAGGTGCACCTTGCGGTAGGCGGCCACGAGTTCACCCTGCGGGCTGTAGAGCGTGGCGGTATTGGATATGCCTCTGCTGTGGCGTTCGAGCAACGAACCCGCCACGTGCAGCTGGGCCAAGCGTGCCAGATTGGCCTGTTGGGCAAATGCTCCCTCGCCCAGCGGAGAAGCCCACTCTTGTGCCCGCGTCAGGTCGTATCCATCCAGCCACAGTTCCGGCAACAACAAGATATCGGCCCGCGCAGCGTGCGCCTGGGCTGCCAGATCGAGGGCGCGCCCGAGATTGACGTCGCGCTGTCCCGGACGCACATCCATCTGGGCGAGTGCAAGTGTCAGCCGCATGGGAAACACCCGTGTTATCAGTCGCAACTGCCGCGCATCAGCGGGACAGACGCCCACATATGCCAGACTGGGCGGCAGCGATCCAGATTGTATCCGTGAGAGGCCCCTCGTGCAAGAGGAGGCGGGCCTGGGTGTGGCTCCTCGGTGTGGATGGGGCACCCAGAGGAGTCTCTTTGACCAAGAGTTGACTTTTCGCGCTGGGGGATTACAATCCGAGTTGCGAGCAGGAGGATGCGGCCAGAGCCATTGGCTCTGGCCGAACAGCGAATGGCGACGGCGCGCGGGCGATGGAGCGTGAGGTAACCGAGTTCGACCAGCAGATGCTGGAGATCTACAGCGAGCTGGATCATGACCGGCTGATGCAACTGGTGGTTCAGTACGCCAGCCGCCGTCTGGATGCCGGCGGATCATCTATCTTCCTGCGCGACGATATCACCGGCCACTATGTCCTGCGTGGTACCACCGGCATCGCGAATGGGTCGCGCATGCCCCAGACCCGCATCGAGTATGCTCTGGGCGAGGGACTGACCGGGTGGATTGCCAAGCACGGTCGCCCATTGCGGATCGCCAATCCTGCGGATGAGGGGGAGCTGCGACGTATCGCGGATGACCTTCGCTGGAGCCAGAAGTACTCTGAGCTGAGCGCCCAGCCGGGCCTGGCCTATCTCGGCGTGCCGATCCTATCGCGGGATGGGCACACGGTGTTGG
>FWPV01011981.1_pt1 | contig 13565 bp, 12 predicted proteins | sample 2228371 | NCBI WGS metagenome assembly FWPV01 (sample SAMEA103939776, study PRJEB20133) | metagenome | reverse complement strand
CAGCAGATTGAGCAGATTTTTGAATATGCAAAGAACGATCTGCGTGAATCTGTGAAAATCGGCGTCCGGCAGCTTCTGAACCATTTTCATCTTTGGTGGAGAACATCGCTCATGTTATCTGCTGACCACCATTGCCTGTCACGCGAGTAGCTTGAACGCCGTGCCGGTTTGCAAGGCGACGCGCAAACGGGGGCCGGTCAAGCCCATCGCCTCGTAAACCATCTCCATCGTCAGGCGCGCCTGGGCCTGCATTTTGCGCGTGCCTTCGATCAGAACTTCTTCGACCATTCCCGGCTTTTGCGCGTAGCTCGCCCGGCGTTCGCGGATGGGATCGAGGAAGGCATTGATGGCGCGGGCCAGCTTGCGTTTCACTTCCACATCGCCGACTTTACCCTGGCGATAACGCTCTTTGAGGTCGTTGACCTCATCGACATCCGGGTTAAAGGCATCGTGGTAGATGAAAACCGGATTCCCTTCCACTTTCCCGGGGATGTCGGCGCGGATGCGATTGGGATCGGTGTACATGGTACGCACCTTCTCCTCTACCGTTTTGGCGTCGTCGGAAAGCATAATGGCGTTGCCAAGCGACTTGCTCATCTTCGCCTGCCCATCGGTGCCCACCAGGGTAGGCACATCGCCGATCAGGGCATCGGGGATGGGGAACACCTCCGCTTCGTAGAGGCGGTTGAAACGGCGCGCAATCTCGCGGGTGATTTCGACATGCGCTTCGTTGTCCTTGCCCACCGGCACGAGATGCGCACGCGGCAGCAAAATGTCCGCGGCTTGAAGAACGGGATAGCCGATCAACCCGAACGGTACCGTCTCATCGTCCATATTGGCGGCACGCGCCATATCCTTGATGCTCGGCAGGCGTGACAGGCGGGGCAGCGTGACCAGGTTTCCAAAGATGAGGCTCAACTCGAAGGTCTCCGGCAACGCCGATTGCAGGAAGATGACGCTTTTCTGTGGGTCAATGCCCACGGCCAGATAGTCCAGCACGACATCGTAGATATTCTGCCCCAATTCCAAGACGTGTTCCTTCTCCGGTCGGGTGGTGAGAGTGTGCAGATCGGCGATGATGAAATAGCATTCATACGCATCCTGCAACGCCACGCGATTTTTCAAACTGCCCACGTAATGCCCTAAGTGAAGTTTCCCGGTGGGCCGATCTCCGGTTAAGATACGTTTTTTCTGTTCCATATAAGGCCTCCTGAAAGATAATTTCTGTCAGCAGACAACATGAGCTACGCTCTCCACCAAAGATGAAAATGGTTCAGAAGCTGCCGGACGCCGATTTTCGCAGATTCACGCAGATCGTTCTTTGCGCATTCAAAAATCTGCTCAATCTGCTTAATCTATTCCGAAAATGTCAACGGATTCAACAGATGAAACGGATTGAAAAGAAAAAATCCGTTTAGTCCGTTGACGAAAATAGCTCTCCTTCCAGAAAATTTTCCTCACTGGTGGAGAACGAAGTTCATGTTGTCTGCTGACAACAAAAAAACGCCCATCCCCGTGCGGGACGAGCGTTTTATCACCCGTGGTGCCACCCTGCTTTAGAGGCTTATCGGGAAACAAAAACACGCTGTGATCAGCGCGTTTTTGAACCAGGCCAGCCTCACTCTTGCGAGCACAGTCTTACGACGATGCCCTGCGCCCTGATAACGGTAGCGTCTCCGGCCCGGCCTACTCACGAGAATCGCTTTCGGCGGGCGGCTCCTGGGCCCATTCGGTATCGGCGCCGGTACCGGACTCACACCTTGCTCCGGCTCTCTGCAACCTCGCTTTGATACGTACTCTTCCCAATCACAGCCTTTAACACTTTTTATTTAACCACGAACGCACAAAATGTCAAGTTTCGTCTACTCAACATACTCGCCGATTTGCCTTTACTGTAATCGGTGGTAAACTCTTGGCGTGTAAGCGCTGAGGCTCGCTTGGAAACCGAACCGCCGAAGATCGGAGGATAGCCTCTACCCGCGCATAACGAGGTGGAGGCTCTCTTGTTATATGAGCGATTTACTGAACGATTCACAAAAATTTTCCGTCTTTGTCACCTTGCGCGAGTTTGAAGAGCGTTTACGCCAGGCAGAGGCCTGGTTGCAAGGTGCAGAAGAACAGGGACATTTGTATCATCGTATGCTTACCCTGTCGCCGGAGCAGGGGGCCTTAGCGCAGCAACACATTGCCGAGGCATTGCATCGGATCGGTGATCTGGCACGGACATTGGAGCTATCGGCCACCAACGGTGATGTCGCCGGCTACATCCGGGCCTCATTGAGTGAGAGTTGGGCCAACTTGTGCGATATTCGTTCGGATAAGCTGCGCCGTTACGGTGCGGTCCACCCTGATCTGGCAGCGGTGTTGGATGCCACCGTGGAGCGGTTGGCGGAGTTGGCCCTGGGGATTGCCGCACTCGTGTAACGTGACTAAATAATTAGCGACTACTAGATTATTTTTAGAGGAGGTTAAGAATGTCTACAGCAATTGATAATATCTGGGCGCGCGAGATTCTGGATTCGCGCGGCAACCCCACCGTCGAGGTGGAGGTCTGGTTGGAAGATGGGGCGCATGGTCGCGCTGCGGTACCTTCGGGTGCTTCGACCGGCGTTCATGAAGCATTGGAGTTGCGCGATGGCGAGCAGCGCTATAACGGCAAGGGGGTCTTGAAGGCCGTTGCGCACATCAACGATGATTTGACGCCGGAACTGATCGGATTGGATGCGTTGGATCAGACCGGCATTGACACGCTCATGCTGGAGCTGGACGGCACACCGAACAAGAGCAAATACGGTGCGAACGCGATTCTGGGGGTTAGCCTGGCGGTGGCCCGCGCCGCCGCCGATTCGGTTGACCTGCCGCTGTACCGCTACCTGGGCGGCGTCACGGCACGCACCCTGCCCGTGCCGATGTTCAACATCCTCAACGGCGGCGTCCACGCCAACTGGCAAGGCACCGATCTGCAGGAGTTCATGATTGCACCGGTGGGGGCGGAGACGTTCCGTGAGGCGCTGCGCTGGGGCGCGGAGACCTACCACGCGCTCAAGAGCGTGCTCAAGAGCAAGGGGTACACCACCGGCGTCGGCGATGAGGGTGGATTTGCGCCCGCGCTCAAGACCAATGCTGAGGCTGTGGAGCTGATCTTGCAGGCCATCGAGAAGGCCGGCTATCGGCCCGGCGAACAAATTGCCATTGCCCTCGATCCGGCCTCCAGCGGCTTCTACGAAGACGGCCTGTATCACCTGCGCACCGAAGGCCGCAAGGTCACGTCCGCCGAGATGGTGGCGATGTATGCCGACTGGATCCAGAAGTACCCCATCGTCGTCCTGGAAGACGGCCTGGCCGAGGATGATTGGGACGGCTGGAAGCTCCTGAATCAGACCATTGGCGACAAGATCGAGTTGGTGGGCGATGATCTCTTCGTCACCAACGTAGCGCGGATTGCGCGCGGCATCGAGGAAAACGTCGCCAACGCCGTGCTCATCAAGCTGAACCAGATCGGCACCCTCACCGAGACAATCGCGGCTATTGAGATGGCGAAGCGAGCCGGCTGGGGCGCGATGGTCTCGCACCGCAGCGGTGAGACGGTAGACAGCTTCATTGCTGACTTTACCGTGGCGATGAGTACCGGCCATCTCAAGACCGGCGCACCATGCCGTGGGGAGCGCGTGGAGAAGTACAACCAACTGCTGCGCATCGAGGAAGAACTCGGCGAGGCGGCCCGCTACGCCGGCCGCAAAGCTTTCGTGCGGTAGCCAAGATAAGATGTGCTGATAATGGCAGAGCCGTACACTGTTGAAGCGCTGCTATTTGAAGTGTTGACCCCATTGGGTTTTGGGGTACACGTAACCCATCGTTATTGGCAATTGATCGTCAATGTTAAACATCCGGTGATGCAAGGCCAAGAGGAAAAAGTCAAACCTAAACTCAGGTTAGGATAGTTATAGTCAACTTTCAAGCATACGAGGCAGAGCCATCACGATGAGTGATATTTTGATTCGCATCAAACGCGCTGTGTTAGCCGGACGGTACGCTTTTAGTGAAAAAGCCCGTATGGAAATGGAAGCCGATGGCTTGACCGAATTGGATGTGGCGGAATCTATTTTGAACGCAGTTGCCATTTACAAGCGGTTACGTTCGGATAGTCCATATCGGCAACAGAACCGTGAATACCTGTATGTCATTTAAAGTACCAACTTTGAGGGTTTGGTGATTTACACTAAAGGGAAATTGGTGAAAGACTCAACTACCGAGACTTACTATTTTTTGATTTCTTCCAAAAAAGCCCAGTGAAAAGTATGCCTATGGAAACCCAATTAGAAATTACCCATTGTCCCGTGTGTGGTAGTGACCAAATTCAATTGTTGAAACAAGATTGGACAGGCAAGTTCCAAGGTCAAGTCTATGTGGTGCCAGATTTGACGTTTTATGAATGTGCGCAATGTGGCGAACGCATCTATGACCGGGTAGCGATGCGCAAAATCGAAGCCTATTCCCCCGCGTTTATCCGCCGCCACAGTGTCGTAAAAACACCGGTATTAACTCCGGCTTAGTCCAAGTTCAATCTTGTCCAGCAACAAAGAGGCGGCTAACATCGGTTGCAGGCGACGCGGCTGCGCCGCACCCGCCGCGCGCCTGAACCCTATCGTTGGGCGGCACTCTGACTTGGCATAAAAGAGGGTAAAAAACAAATGGCAACTCCAAATATCGCGCGTGAAATAGCGTCATTGCCGCCAGAGGCACAAAAGCAAGTCTTGGACTTTGTAGCCTTTTTGAAAACTCGTTACCCGGCCAGGTCGCTTGTCAAGAAGACGAAACGCACCAAGTTGGTTGATGAGCCATTCATCGGTATGTGGCGGGATCGCCAGGATATGCAAGATAGTACTGCATGGGTACAAAGTCTACGGCGTCACGAGTGGGAGCATACCGAATGAGCGAGTTAACCATTGTAGACACCGATATTCTAATTGACGCAGCGCGGCAGGTGAGTGAAGCTATTGAGTGCCTTGATCGGATTGAGTCTGTGTCTGTGTTGGCAGTTAGTGTGATCACCCAGATGGAGTTATGGGTCGGCTGTCGAAATAAGACGGAATTGCGCAATACAGAACGTTTCCTTCAACGTTTTCAAATACTCAAATTAAGCGAACGAGCGAGTGACACTGCCCTTGAACTGCTGCGCCAGTATCGGTTAAGTCATGGTTTGATGATCCCAGACGCCTTGATAGCAGCAACCGCAATCACACTGGATCAGTCCTTCATTTCCAAGAATCAACGTGATTATAGCTTTATCAGCGAATTGCGGCTGTTGCCCTACCCTGGCATTACGCTGTAGGAGAAAAGTAGAAAAGCCCGTCCAACATCGCTTCCACCCGACGCCGCTTCGCGGCCTGCAGGCGGCGGGGAAACGCGCTTTCAGGTAGTTTTCTATTGAAGGGGCTTTCCGCGCAGTCGCGGCGCGGGTGAAATAAGACTGACGCGGCTGCGCCGCCGGCAACGGAGAAGAAACGCGCGCGAACAGGTCTGCTCTCGCAGGTACGTCGCCGCATCTGCCGCGCGGCTTAAGCAGCCCGTTACACGTACACAGCGGCTTTCGGCCGGTCGGAAGCCGAACCATGCATTACCAGATTTAATTTTTCAAGCTCATCGGTCGCTTTTTGAGCGACTCAGGTTGCTACTATGCACAAACCGGCTGAAGTCGGCGTCTCCTCCCACGCCACCTTCAGCCGGTTCTACCTTACTCCTTACTCCTTACTCCTTACTCCTTACTCCTTACTCCTCACTCCCTACTCCTTACTCCCCACAAATATCTGCCGGTATAAATCTTCACCGTAGCTGGTTTCCAGCGGCTCCCCCTCGCGTAGCTTGAACGTGCGGCTGCCATCCTCTTGCCGCTCGGCGCGCAAGAAAAAGGCATTTTTCATCTCCCGCGCCTGGAAATTGTGGGCAAAATCGTACAAGTGCGTCACGAAGAAGACTTTGATGCGTTTATCGAGCAAGGCGCGCACGACCTGCCGGGCAATCTCCGAACCTTCACGCTCATTGGTGGCGGCGAAGGACTCGTTGAACAACACCAGCGCATCCGGCGTGAGCTGCGTGACGATCTCGCTCATCCGACTGAGTTCCTCGTCCAGTTTGCCGCTCTTCATCGTCGTATCCTCTTCCCGTTTGTAGTGCGTGAAAAGGCCGCGACAAATATTGGCGTGGAAGGCCGCCTCTGCCGGTACGAACATCCCGCACTGCATCATCAGTTGTGCCAGGCCGATGCTCCGTAGGAACGTTGATTTGCCGCCCTGGTTCGCGCCGGTGATGATGACGAGGTCCTTCCCGCCGGCATTGACATTGTTGCCGACGACTTTTTTCTGCATCGTCAACGCCAGACAGACATCGTAGAGGCCGGTGAAGGCGTGCTGGCGCGTGTGGGCAGGCGCCGGCACAGGAAAAGTGATCGGCTCTTCAAGGGTGGCGAGCCGCTCCGCCAAATTCAAACACCCGATGTAAAAAGCCAGTTCGGTCCGCAAGGCTTTGAAGAAATTGTCAATATGATCGGCGGATTGGGCCAGCGCGTTTGCCACCAGGTTGATGCCGATGTCTTTCAATTCTCCCAGTGCCCTGGCGCCGTGATCGTCGCGGGGATGGATGCTGAAGCTGTAGACCGGCGATCTTTTGGCAAAGACCTGTTTTACCCACGGTTGATTGTCGCGATTGGGCAGGCGTAGGACGTAATGCGTGCCCTCGTTCCCCTTTCCTAGCTCGGCACTGAGCAGCACACCATCACGGAATTCCAGCTCGTGCAAATGCATCTCCACCTGGGCAAAATATGCATCGTCCAATTCCTGCCGGATCATGGTGAAGAACCTGCTGAATCCCTCGGACGTAAACTCGGCGGCGTGTTCATCGGCGATCTTGCGCAACCGTCGCAACAATATCATAAACATCCGCAGCATTTGAATGGCCCCGTACAGGATGCCACTGGGGTAACTGCCTATAATGCTGAGCCAGTGCCGTTGTTTGTTGGCAATGGCGTCGAGGGGCAATTGATAAATATCGCGGATTACGGTAGGGTTCTTCAAGCAATCCTTGAGAATATCCTGCCGGTAAAGGATGTCGCCGGGATCGGTGAGACTGGCAAAGATAACCTTGCTCGCCACCTCATACAGAAAGCGATCCTCACACGCCATCGCCTCGAACAAGGTGGCTAATTCCAGGTCTTGGGCCAACGTGGACGCCTGAGGGGGTAATGCCTGCTTCAGGTCGAAATCCCGGTCTTTGTACAGCAGATAGACTCTCATCCCTGAATGCGCTCCTGAATCTGGTTATAGGTCAAGCGATGTTTCTCGGCGATGGACATCGCATAGGCCAGGCCATCGGCCGGCTTGCGGATGATCTTGAAGGTGCGTTGGGCCGGATTATCGGGCATGACGGTGCTGACCATGCTGACCGTTTTCTCACTCATCGTAGCCAACTCGTCAATGAACGTCACACACACGCACAGCACATCCAGTTCGATGACACGTTCCATCACTTTCTTCCCCAGGACCGATCTATCTTGCAGGGTAGTGGAGGTGAAGATTTCGTTCATGATGATGATACTGTTGGAAGTGGCGGCTTTGAGGACGCTGTAGATGCGCAGCAGATCATCCTGGAGTTTGCCGCGCAGGTTGCGGATGTCCTCTTCCTTCTCGAAATGGGTGAAGAGGTGATCGAACAGGAAGAGACGCGCTTCTCGCCCCGGCACAGGTAGTCCCAGGCAGGCCAGGTAGTGTAACTGCCCAAACACGCGGGCGAAGGTCGTCTTGCCGCCCTGGTTCGGCCCGGAAACGACGATGATGCGTTCCGGGTCGCGCAGATAGAAATCGTTGCAGATGATGGGAGTTTGTTGGCTCACACACTGATGCGCCAACGCGATATCAAACCCATCCGTACTGTGGATATTTTTGTCGCCGTCGGCGATCTGCGGATAACAGAAATTCAGCCCGGCCCGTCGCATGCCGGCGATATAATCCAGGTAAGCCACATAGAATTGAATCTCCCGGTCGAACGTGCGGATGGTAGTCTCGAGGAACTGGGCGTGCTGCATACAGAATAAATCGAGGTCGTCGAAAATATCGGGATACAGTTTGGCGACGAACTCCAGAATTTGGGCCTCGACGTGGCTCATGCCGGCCCCTTTCGTCAGTTTGAGCCGGTAATCCTTCACCGCGCCCTGTTTGAATTTCTCGAACGTGGCTTCGACCTCGGTACTGTAGTCAATCTCATCCTCATATTTGCGCACCTTGACACGCAGTCCTTTGATGTTGATGCAATATTTGACCGTGGCGAGGGCAGCTTTAAGCTGTTGCGTGTCGGCCAGCAGCGTCGTAAAATAGCCGTCGCCGGCATAGGCATTGATATATTTGCGGAAAGCCAGCAGACCCCGTGATGTCAAGTTGGCCTGATTCAAATCGCGCACCAGGCCGGTCACGGCGTCGCAATACACGGCTGCCGCTTCCAAAAACCAGCCGGCCTTGTGATATTTGTAGGTCAGCTCCGCGATCAGGCCAAAGTACCGGCGCACCAGGGTCATCTTGTCTGCGAAGGCTTTGATGCTCTCCAACAGCACGGGGTCTTCGAGGTCTTGCGCCACTTCCTGACGGTAATGAATGGCGTCCATGTCGTGCAAGGGGGTGTAGAAGAACGGTTTGAGCTGGTAAACTTGTTTTTTGGCAACAATTGTATCTACGACCTGATCGAGATTCAAATCCACGAAAAAGTCCGGCACTTTCGCGGTCTCGGTCACCACATTGTCTTCATGGTTTCTGAAGAGCACACTATAAAAAGTCATTCGCAAAAAACCTCTACTCTCCTTTTTCGACAGCTTGTTGCAAATCCCGTCCACATACAAACGCGGCTTCTTCGCGCAGTGCAGGTCGGTCACAGGCAGCGGCCCAGGCCTGCGCAGCGCGGGCCGTCTCGCCGCCAAAACGTACCAGCGCACGCAACGCCGCCAGCCGCGCCGGAATGGCGACATCGGCGTCCTGCAACAACGACCACAACGCGGGAATCGCTGCCGGGTCGCCAAGCGCGCCCAGGCTCTCCGCCGCCGCGCACATGACTTCGTAGGCGCGCGGGCGGCTATCGAGCAGGGTAAACAGTGGCAGCACAGCGCGGCGGTCCCCCAACTCGGCCAACATGGCGCAGGCCAGGCACGCCAGCGTAGGTTCGCGGTGACGCAGCGCATCGCTGTAACGCTCGACCAGGTCGCGCCCGTTCTCATTCAACGTCGCGCCGCACGCCGGGCAGCGGCTTTCGCCATCACCGACCTCTTGCCAACATTGCGGACAGTAGTGGGTGACCATTTAGCGCGTCCCCCGCCGGCCGGAGATTAATTCCAGGGCCTTGAGCCACGATTCTCCTTCGGACGCGGTTTGTTCCGCCGCAAAACGGTAATCGTGCTTACGGATGAACTCGCGCACTTCGGTGAGCAGGGGCATCAATGCCTGGTGTTGCAAGGTGACTACTTGCTTGGCCTGGGTCGGCGTCGCCACGGAGCCCAGCATTTGTCGAAAGTGCGGCAGACACAAGCCGCCGGCGGCGACGTAGGCGGCTTGCAGATCGGGATCGGCGAGGTGCGCCAGCAGTTCGTGGATATAGGCATCCTCCGTCTCCGCACGGACACTGCACGCCAGGCAGGGGCGGTGTGGCGACAGACTCTCGGCGAGCGCGTTGGCATCGCTCTGGCCGCTGGACAGGCCCAGGAAGGCACGCAACCGTTCCGCCGGCGTGGTGGCCTGCTGCGGTGCAAAGTGGGCCAGTGCGCGTTCCCACTCGGTCAGCACATCGTTACTGAGGATGGCGACATCGAGCGCCGCGCCGTGATAATCGCGGAGCTGCCAGGCGTGTAGGTTGCAGAAACCCCGCGCCGCCTTGGCCTCCGCGCGGACACGGTAATCGTTGGCGTTTTCATAGACCAGGCTTTCGAGGTAACGCGCCACAGCCTTCTGCGCCAGGTGGCAGATCGCGCAGCCGGATATGGCTAACGTGTCACGTAACTCATAGTATAACGTATGTTTTGTCATCATCGTCCCCACTAGCAAAAAGCCTCTACTCCACGTCTTACGGCGTGAGTAGAGGCTATCAGTTTCAACAACAATGGGCCACTTTGCCCCGCGAGCCTCATCGCGTATTCATGTGTATATCATTATACCCCCATTAGAGTGGATGACAAATGCACCCGTAGACTTATCGCCTCTCTAACCAAACAAGATGCGTCGTGACAATTTCCTTGCACTTCCTTTATCCATGAAACCCATGTCCGCAACTTTCCTTCCGCACCGTTGTCATCTTGGGTAAAGTGTTTGGAGGAGAGTGTAACTCATACCGTTCGCCGACAAGAATTCATCCGCTTCGAGCCGTGGTGACATTTGTGGGAAAAGTGTGAGAGGCTTGTAAGCCCTGCTCCTTACCGCCTTGACAGATCGGGCTTGTTGCCGGAAGAATCACTTCTTGCTCATCTGAAAGAGTATGCTAAAATGGTTTTTTATTGGTGACTTCGAATGGATAAGCACATCCACCGGCCATCAATTTAAGCCTGCGTTACACATAACTGGCTGTCCATGACTGGCATCAGGAGGTTATATCAGGAGGTTAAATGAACGAAAGATGAACGAAGTGGAACAAAAATGGCATGCACTTGACATTGATGAGGTGATCCAGAAACTCGGTACCGATCTCCGGCATGGTTTGAAGAGCGAAGAAGTTAAAAAACGGCTGGAAATTTACGGCACCAACGAATTGGCGGAGAAAAAGCCCCCCACGTTCCTGGAGCGACTCTGGGAAAGCCTCAGTGAATTTATTGTTATGATCCTCATTGTTTCGGCCATCATTTCGGCGATCCTGGGAGACTACGTCGAAGCGGCGGCCATCATCGCCATCGTGATCCTCAACACCACTATCAGCATTATCCAGGATACGCGGGCCGAACAGGCATTGGCCGCCCTGAAGAAAATGGCTGCACCCGAAGCGCACGTCATCCGTGATGGAACGCGCGTGATGGTGCCTTCACGGGAATTGGTGCCCGGCGACCTGGTGCTTCTGGAAGCCGGCAGCATCGTTCCTGCGGACTTACGGCTGGTGCAGAGTATGAATCTCAAGGCAGAAGAGGCTTCTCTGACCGGAGAATCGGTGCCGGTCAACAAGAATGCCCAGCATGTCCTTGATCCTACCGCCGGTCTAGGCGATCAGCACAACATGGCCTTCATGAGCACCACCATCACCTACGGGCGCGGGCAAGGCGTGGTCGTTGCTACAGGCATGCAAACGGTCATCGGGCGGATTGCCGAGCTGATCCAATCGGTGGAGGAAGAGGATACACCCCTGCAGAGAAAGCTAGACGCCGTCGGCAAGACCCTGGGCATCGCCAGCCTGGCGATTTGCGGTCTGGTCTTCCTGGTCGGTATGCTGCGCCCCGTGATTACAGGTGAAACGGTCGGCTGGACGTTCAAACACTGGATTGACCACAGCAAAGAATTCTTTATGCTGGCCGTCAGTCTGGCCATCGCTGCCGTTCCTGAGGGCTTGCCCGCCGTCGTCACCATCTGTCTGGCGCTGGGGATGCAGGAAATGGTCAAACGTCATGCCCTGATCCGCCGCCTGCCGGCCGTTGAGACCCTGGGGGCGGCAACGGTCATCTGCTCCGATAAAACCGGCACATTGACCCAAAACCAGATGACCACCACACGCATCTGGGCTGACGGGCGCACCTACGAAGTAACCGGACGCGGTTATACCCCTGAGGGCAAGTTTATGCTCGACGGCGAGGAAGTCTTACGCCTTGAAGATCATCCCGTCCTGCAAGCCGTATTGTGGGGAGGGGCATTGTGCAATGACGCGATCCTTGAGCCACACACCGATACCAAATATCGCATGGTTGGCGACCCAACCGAAGGGGCATTGGTGGTTTCTGCTGCCAAAGCCGGCCTGTGGCGCGAGAAGCTCGAAGCCACCTTTCCGCGGGTGAATGAAATCCCCTTCGACGCCGATCGCAAGCGCATGACCACCATTCACGATCTCCAACCGGCGGGTAAAACGAACATCAGCCCCCTACCCGGCGGGGGCAAGAACAACTATGTAGCCATCACCAAAGGCGCGCCGGACCTCGTTCTGGATTGTTGTTCATCCCTCTTGACCGCCAACGGCACGCTACCGCTAACCGATGCCATGCGTCAGGAAATTTTGGCGGCGAACGCCGCCCAGGCCTCGCAGGCCTTGCGCGTGTTGGCAGTGGCCTATCGCCCGTTGACAGAAGTGCCGGACGAGCCGCAACCCAAAGACATCGAAAAGGACCTGATCTTTGTCGGCCTGCAGGGTATGATTGACCCGGCCCGCCCAGAAGTCCTGCCGGCGGTCCAAAAGGCTCAGGGCGCCGGCCTGCGCACGATTATGGTCACAGGCGACTACGCGGCAACGGCAGCGGCCATTGCCAACGAAATCGGCATTTTGCGTAAAGGGCACAAAGTTGTCTCCGGCGCGGAGCTCGAAGCGATGAGCGACGATCAACTGGCCGATATCATTGACAACGTGGATGTCTTCGCGCGCGTTGCCCCGAATCACAAGATGCGCATCGTCTCGGCGCTGCGCAAACGCAATAACATCGTGGCGATGACCGGCGACGGCGTCAACGACGCACCCGCGCTCAAGCAGGCCGATATCGGCGTGGCCATGGGGATTACCGGCACCGACGTCACCAAGCAGACGGCGGACATGGTACTCACCGACGACAACTACGTCTCCATCGTCAGCGCGATCGAGCAAGGCCGCATCATCTACTCCAACATCCGCAAGTTCGTCTACTTCCTGCTTTCCTGTAATGTGGCCGAAATCTCTATCCTGTTTATCGCTACGGCGCTTGGCTGGGCGCCCCCCCTCACCGCCATTCAACTCTTATGGTTGAACCTCTTGAGCGACGGTGCGCCCGCGCTGGCCCTGGGTCTGGAGAAGGGCGACCCCGATCTTATGGATCGCCCGCCGCGCCCGCCGGAGGAACCGGTCATCAACCGCGAGATGTGGATCGGCGTTGCCGTGCAGACGGTTGCTATCACCATTGCCGTTTTGACAGCGTACCTCTTGGGTTGGAAAGTGTATGGCCCCGAACACGCGGCCTATCGGGGATTCATCAATAGCACGCCCGGGATCTTCGATCCGCTCAACGATCCGTTTGACGATTTCGTTTTGCTGACGGCGGAGACGATGGCTTTCGTGACCCTGGTGGCGTCCGAGTTACTGCGGGCCTATACCTCGCGCTCGGAGCGTTACCCTCTGTTCAAGCTGTGTATCTTCACCTACAAAGGTATGCAATACTCTATTGGGTTCTCTATTTTCTTGCTGTTCCTGGTGGTCTATATCCCCATCCCCACCGTGCAACGGATATTCAATACAACACCCATCACCTTAAACGAATGGGTACCCATGCTCCCCCTCATCTTGCTGCCTTCGATGGCGGCTGAGCTGCAAAAGTGGTTCTTCAACCGGCAAAAAAGAGGGTAATTTAGAGCCTCATCAAAAGCGGCGCTACGCGAAACGTAGCGCCG
>FWPV01011178.1_pt1 | contig 13566 bp, 17 predicted proteins | sample 2228371 | NCBI WGS metagenome assembly FWPV01 (sample SAMEA103939776, study PRJEB20133) | metagenome | reverse complement strand
AAACCAAACTTACCCGGTTTTGAGGCTCCTTTCCATACCTTGTCCTAACTCATGTCCGAACTTCAGTGCAAAAAGTTGACTATTTTCCGCGCTTTATGGTATCATCAGCCCGCTAAAAAGCCAGCCTGTGCTGGTTAATCGTTTTTTGTATTTATCTGCAAGGAGAGGCATATCAGCACCAACGAATTTCGTGTTAATGAGCAAATCCGCGTGCCGGAAGTGCGGTTAATTGGGCCTAAAGGCGAAAACATGGGCGTTGTGCCTATTCGCCAGGCCATCCAGATTGCCCGCGAAGCCGAGCTAGACCTGGTAGAGGTATCGCCCAATGCCACCCCGCCCGTGTGCCGTGTGCTGGACTTTGGCAAGTTCCTCTACGAACGTGAGAAGAAGGAACGCGAAGCCCGCAAAGCGCAGACCAAAATCGAGGTCAAAGAAATTCGTCTGCGTCCCAAAACCAACGACCACCACCGCGGTTTCAAAGTGAAAGACGCCCGGCGCTGGCTGGAACAGGGCAACAAAGTGCGCGTCACCATTCGCTTCCGCGGCCGCGAAATGGATTACCCCGAACTGGCGCTCAACGACCTGAAAGAAATTGCCCAAGAGCTCTCCGACATCAGCACCGTTGAGCAACCCCCCGCGATCGAAGGGCGCTCGATGAGCGTAATGCTGGCCCCTGGCGCGCCCAAAGGCAAGAAAAAAGCCGAAAGCGCCCAGGAAGCAGATAAATAATTACTCCAGCGCTTCCACAAAGGTTCGCCCCCGCGGGAAGAAAGACCGTCCCGCGGTTAATTTGTCTGAAAGGAGAAAGTACCTGTGCCCCGCAAACCTAAACTGAGCGGCAAACTCAAGCTCAAGACCCACAAAGCCACGTCCAAGCGCTTCCGCCTGACTGGCGCGGGCATGCTTGTGCGCACCAAAGGTGGCAAGAGCCACTTGCGCCGCCGCACCTCTGACCGCACCAAACGCTTGCTGACCGAAATGCTCCCGGTGAAAGGCCGCGGCATCATCAAACGCATCAAGCGTCTGGCGCCCAACCTCGACTAATTCGAGGCGTTCGTTTCCGCAATTCTTTTTAGTTGCGGCTGACGGGTGTACGCAACTGGCACAAACTGCCGACGCCCGCCGGTTCGCAGGAGGTAATCAATGACTCGTGTAAAAGGTGGCCCGCAGGGCTATCGCCGTCACAAAAAAGTTTTGAAGTTCACCAAAGGCCAGCGTGGGTCTAAGCACCTGCTCTTCCGCCGCGCCAACGAGGCCATGCTGAAGAGCCTGTGGTACGCCACGCGCGACCGCCGCGTGCGCAAGCGCGACCTGCGCAAACTGTGGATTGCCCGCATCAACGCCGCTGCGCGTCTGAACGGCACAACCTACAGCCGCCTGGTGGCTGCCATGAAGAAAGCCAACATCACGCTCAACCGCAAGATGCTGGCCGACCTGGCTGTGCGCGACGCCGCCGCCTTCGCTGCCGTGGTGAGCGCTGCCAGCAAGGCATAAAACCAGTTAATCAGTTTGGCCGCAAAGGCTGCCCCAAAAGCGGGCAGCCTTTGTTTTTATCGGGGGTAAAATAATCTTATGAACCACACACGCTTAAGCCATACCTTTTCGGGCGGGCAACGCCTCGAAGTCGCCCAGGGCAACATCACCACCGAGCAGGTAGATGCCATTGTCAACGCTGCCAACAAAGACCTGCAGCACGGCGGCGGGGTGGCCTGGGCCATTGCCCGCGCTGGGGGGGCAGTCATCCAGCAAGAAAGCGACGCCTGGATACGCGCCCATGGGCCCATATCCCACGACCAACCGGCCATCACCCACGGCGGCAAGCTGCCCTGCCGCTACGTCATTCACGCCGCAGGTCCCATTTGGGGCGAAGGCGGCGAAGACGCCAAACTGGCCGCCGCCGTTACCGGCAGCCTGCAGGCCGCCGAAAGGCTGGGGCTGCAATCGGTTGCCTTACCGGCCATTTCTACGGGCATTTATGGCTTCCCTAAGGCGCGCGCGGCGCAGGTCATTTTGGGCGCCATTGCAGGCTACTTTAACGGCAAACCAGATTCGGGTGTGGCGCTGGTGCGGGTGGTGCTCTATAACCCGCCCACGCTCGAAGCGTTCCGCGCCGCCTGGGAGCAGATGATGTGATCACTTCGTCCCAAAACGCCAAAGTGAAACTGGCCCGCAGCCTGCTGGGCCGCCCCAAAGAACGACGCGAGGCAGGGGCTTTTGTGGTAGAAGGCGTGCGCCTGGTAGAAGACGCTGCCGCGGCGCGCTGGCCGCTCCGATTTGCGCTGCATACCCCCAGCCTTAGCCCGCGCGGGCAGGCGCTTATTGACGCGCTGCGCGGCATGGGGGTTGAAACAGACGCCGTTGCCCCAGACATCTTTGAAAGCCTGAGCGATACCGACACCCCACAGGGCGTGCTGGCTGTGGCGGCGTTGCACCCGCTGCCGGCCCCCGCTAAACCGACTTTTGTGCTCATCCCAGACAGCATCCGCGACCCCGGCAACCTGGGCACGTTGCTGCGCACCGCGGCCGCAGCAGGCGTAGAAGCGGTGTTCATTCCGCCCGAAACCACCGACCCGTTTGCGCCCAAAGTGGTGCGCAGCGGCATGGGGGCGCACTTTCGGCTGCCGATTGTGTCACTAAATTGGGAAGCGATTGCAGAACGCGTGACCGAGATGACCGTATTTGTGGCAGAAATGGAGGGCAGCATGCCGCTGTGGCAGGCCAACTTTACCGCGCCGCTGGCCCTGGTGGTAGGCGGCGAAGCCGAAGGGGCCAGCCCGCCCGCGCGCGAACTGGCCGATGCGTTTGTGAATATCCCAATGCCGGGTAAAATGGAGTCGTTAAATGCCGGTGTAGCCGGGGCCGTGTTGATGTTTGAAGTGTTGCGCCAGCGACAGGCGGTGAAGCAATGAAGAAAAAGCCACAGAATGCCCCCCAGGGAAAACGACTGGTTATGCTTGTCAAGAGCGGCCCCGGCGCAGAAAAGAAACAAGCCAACAACGAAGCAACGGATACCCCCATGAAAATTCGCTCCATTACATACTTTATTCACCCTGGCTGGCCGCTAGACGAGCGCAAACTGCGCGCGGCCGCCAGCGCGCTGAACGATGCGCGCCAGTCCTATGAAGAAGCCGGGTTTGAAGTACAAACCACCCGCCTGGCCTGCACGCCGTTTTCACAATGGCTTAAAGCAGACCAGATGGAAGAACTGCCCGCCATTGCCCAGCGCATCGAGAACATCTTGCGCGAGTCTGGGGTGGCGTATGCCTCACTGGGGCCAGCCCTGCCCGATAACCCGGCCAGTTATGCGGCCATCCCGTTTGCACTGCAAGCCACCGAAAACATCTTCTTTTCTGGCGTGATGGCCGAGCGGACAAAAGGCATCTGGCTGGACGCGATTCGGGCCTGCGCCGAGGTGATTGTGCGGGCTGCAACGATCAAACCAGATGGCTTTGCCAACCTGCGCTTTGCGGCGCTGGCCAATACAGGGCCGGGTGCGCCGTTTTTTCCGGCGGCGTATCACAGCGGCGAGCAGCCCGCCTTTGCCATTGCTACCGAGGCGGCCGGGTTGGCGGTGCGCGCTTTTAGCCATGCAAAAACTGTGGAAGAAGGGCAAACCCTGCTTGCGCAATCCATCGAAAACCATGCCCGCCGCATGAGCGAGATTGCCGGGTTTCTCAAATACAAGTTTGGGGCGCGTTTTGGCGGCATTGATTTTTCGCTGGCCCCGTTTCCAGAAGAATCGAAATCGCTTGGGGCGGCGATGGAGCGCCTGGGCGTGCCGCGCGCCGGGCTGCACGGGTCGCTGGCGGCTGCGTCCATCCTGACCGAGGCGATTGACCGGGCAGATTTTCCGCGCTGCGGCTTTAGCGGGCTGATGCTGCCCGTGCTGGAAGACGCCACCCTGGCCGCGCGTGCCGCAGATGGCACGTTGCACGTGAAGGATATGCTGATGTACTCGGCCGTGTGCGGCGCCGGGCTGGATACCGTGCCCCTGCCCGGCGATGTGACCGCTGAACAACTGACCCCGCTGCTGCTAGACCTTTCCGCGCTGGCCCTGCGGCTGGATAAGCCCCTCACCGCGCGGCTGATGCCCGTGCCCGGAAAGAAAGCGGGCGACCCGACTACCTTCGATTTTGCCTTCTTCGCCAACAGCCGGGTGATGGCGCTGGAAGCGGAGCCGCTCAAAGGCGCCCTGGGCGGGCGGGAGAGTTTCGAGCTGCGTCCGCGCAAACGATAACAAATTCCCCCGCTAAAAATCTACTTTCCACTCGCTATGCTTCACCGTAGAAAGTGGAAAGTTTTTTTTATCTTCTAATCACTCCCGCCAGTACGCGCCCCCGCCGCCCTCGCGCTGCATCAGCTTTGCGCCCACCAGCTCGCGCCGCAGGGTGGCCGTATCCGCATGGAAGCGGGAGAGGATCTCGTTGACCTGCTTCTCGCTGTAGCGCACGCCCGGCGCGAAGGCCTTCACCACGTGCCGCAGCACGGCATCCAGCTTTTTGCGCTGGGCAGGGATGGTCTTGAGGCCGCCATCGGGCCGGGAGTAGTCGGCCACCACCTTGCGGTCGTAGGCATCCAGGTCCACGCCAACCGTCGCAGCCGCCACCTGCTCGCTGGAGACCAGTCGGCGCGTGGTGGCTTCCAGCGCCTCCTGGTTGAGGTAGTACACGCTGTAGTACCCCTCAGCGCGGGCCGAGACCAGCCCGGCTCGGGCCAGCTTGGACAGGTGATGCGAGACTGTGGGCGGCTTCAGCCCCACCAGCGCGGACAGTTCCTCCACGCTGTAAGCCTGATGGGCCAGCAGCCCGATGATCTTGAGCCGGTTGGGGTCGGCCAGGGCCTTGAAGATATCCACCAGTTCCAGGTTGTCGCTCATGGGCGCTGTTCCGCTGCCGGGTCGGGGCGCCAGTAGCGCGAGCCGTCGCTTACGCGCTGCAGCAGCCCGGCGTCGATCAGGTCACGCCGCAGGCCCGAAACATCCTCATGGAAGCGGCGGATGATGGTGTTGACCTCTTTTTCCTTGTAGTCCACGCCGGGGGTGAAGGCTTCCACCAGGTATTCCAGGATGTATTTCAGCCTGCCGGACTGGATGGTGGGCAGCTGGCGGATGGAGCCATCCGCATTGAGGCAGGATACCAGCACCTTGCGTGCTTTTTCGTCCAGATGCGGGGCCGGAACGTACGACTCGCGCCGTCCGGCCAGCCGCGCCTGGGCCAGCTTTTCCGCGCCTTCGGGGTGCAGTGAGTAAACCGCCTCCTGGGCCTGGTCGCCGGTATCGGTGCGCACCACGCCCACAAAGCGCAGGAACGACAGGTGCTCGAAGGCCTCGCGGAATGGCACATGCAGTTCTGCCGCCACCTGGGCCGCCGTGGCCGGCGATTTGGTGAGTATGCCAACGATCTTCAGCCGCTCTGCATTGGACATGGCTTTGACGAAGTCGAGCATGTTGGGTTGATTGTCCATGGTTTTTCTCCTCGATAAACAATTCGATATTTATCGAAGTAAATTTATCATTTTCGATACGGTTTGTCAAGGGTGAAGCAGGTAGGGCAAAAAGCCCTCAGGTATAATAAACCCACCAGGGGTAAACCATACCAAGTAAAAACGGAGGTTTCAATGGGAAGTGATTCCGGCCCAATCCATGCCTACTTCGAAGGCAAAATCGTCCCCTTCGCCGAGGCAAAAATCAGCGTGGCAACGCACGGGTTCAACTATGGCACAGCCGCCTTTGGCGGACTGCGCGCCTACTGGAATGAGGAACAGGGCAAGCTGTTCATCTTCCGCCCACAAGATCATTACCGCCGCTTGCTCAATTCGGCCAGGATGATGGCCATGGATATTCCACACACGCCCGAAAGCCTGACGCAAATTACGCTGGACTTGCTGCGCGCCGATGGCTGGCGGCGCAATGTGTATATCCGCCCGATTGTGTACAAAGCCGATGAAGGGATTGGCGTGCGCCTGCACAACCTGCGCGACGCACTGACTATTTTTGCGCTGCCTTTCGATCAGTACGTCAAAAATGACACCAGCGCGCATGTGACGGTTTCCTCCTGGCGGCGGGTAGATGACAATACCATTCCGGCGCGCGGCAAAATTAGCGGGGCGTATGCCAGTTCGGCGCTGGTCAAGACGGATGCTTCGCTGGCTGGTTTCGACGAGGCCCTTGTGCTGGACCAGTCCGGGCATGTGGTAGAAGGCAGCGCCATGAATGTCTTTATGGTGCGCGACGGTATGCTAATTACACCCCCTGTAACTGATAACATTTTGGAAGGCATTACCCGCCGCTCCATCATTGAATTGGCGCGCAATGAATTGGGGTTGACCGTTGTTGAACGCTCGATTGACCGCAGCGAGGTGTTCATTTGCGATGAACTGTTCATGACCGGCACCGCTGCGCAAATTACCGTAGTTACCAAAGTGGATCACCGCCCGGTAGGCGCGGGCGTGATGGGGCCCATTGCAGGGCAATTGCGCACATTATTCAACGACGTCGTGTATGGGCGTGTGCCCAAATATGCGCACTGGAACGTTGCCGTAACACAAGAAGAAATGGTAGAAAAGTAACCAGATAGCAGAAGCAAACTCCCGAAAGGCAGCCACCTTTCGGGAGTTTTTGGTAATTGTCTGCCCGCCTGGCAGGGTTTTCTTAAAGTGGTGAACTGTCATTGCGAGGAGCGGTTTGCGCGCCGAATCAATCTCCCTGGGCTCCTGATCATGCCCGTTTAACGGGAGACTGCTTCGGCGAAGAACGTCTCGCAGTGACACAATTCCGGACTTTAAGAAAGCCCTGGCCCGCCTGGGTTGGGCGCGCAAAGTCATTTTTTTACCCAAACTGCAACACTACCCCCACAATGAGTGTGATTTGACCCAAATGGTAGAGGACAATGTTGTACAACCGCCCGTTTTTGATGGGCGTCACAAACTTGTTCCATGCCAGCACAATATCTGAAACATAAAAGAGCAGCGCTCCCACGCTAACAAGCAGGGCCGCGCCGCTTGACCAGTCTGGGCGATAGAGTGTAAGCAGGGCAGAAATGAGCATAAGCGTGATGACATTGGCATAAACAATGACTGGCCAACGCAAATGCGACATGCCCTTTTCATCTATGGCGCGCACAATGCGGCGCGTTACCCGCATGGCCGAAACGCCCAAAATGAACACAATCCCCAACACCGGCAGCGAGACCTGCGGCAGGGGGCTGTTCAGCCCAATGATGTAGGCCACATGCGCCAGCAAAAAAGCCGCTAACCCAAACAAAAAGGCGCGGTCAGAGGAGGATATCAAAAGCACGTCGCCCGCCAGCGAAAAGACCAGCCCCAGGGCAAACCAACCCAATGGCATCTGCAGCCCGGCCGCACTGACCAGCCAGATGAGCAAAAATGCCATGACGGCCGGTTTGGCAATATATTCGCGGCTGCGCCACTGACGCGCAAGCACAAACCAGTGCAACACCGCCGCCAGAAACGTGATGAGGAGCACAGGCAGGGCGGGAATCACTTTTTCTTCTTACCTTTTTCCAGTTTGTAGCCAAAGCGGCTGAGCCAGGTTTCATCGTTGCGCCAATCTTTGAGCACCTTGACGCGCAACTCCAGGAAAACTTTGCGCCCGCTCATGGCTTCGATTTGCTGGCGGGCCGAAGAGCCGATTTTTTTGAGCATCACCCCACCCTGCCCAATGACAATCCCCTTTTGCGAATCGCGCTCGACGAAGATGGTGGCTGCAATGTAAGCGCCTTGCTCACCGCGTTCGGTAAACTGGTCAATACGCACATGGATGCTATGCGGCACTTCTTTGTTGAGGTGCAACAGGCAGGATTCGCGTATCAGGTCGGCGGCAATCTCGCGTTCGTACAGGTCGGTCACCTGGTCTGGGTCAAACACCGGCGGGCCAGGGGGGCAGTGCGCGGCCAGGGCTTGCATAAGCGCATCGCGCCCGTCGCCGCGCGTTGCAGAAAACGGCATGGGCTGCGCTTGGGGCAGCAGGTTGGCATAGGCGGCAATTTTAGCGGGCAGCGCATCTGCCGGGATGAGGTCTATTTTGTTGAGCCCCAAAATAACGGGCGGCGGGTTGCGCAACGCAGAAAGCCTTTGGGCAATGCTGTGGTCCTGGTCGTCGGGGTCGGCCGAGGCGTCCACCAGCCACAATATCACATCTGCGCCTTCCAGCGCTTCGGCGGCTTCCTGGTTGAGAAATTCGCCCAGTTTGTGGAAGGGATTGTGCAAGCCGGGCGTATCTACAAACATCAGTTGGAACGAGTCGCTGGTCAGAATGCCTAACTGACGGCGGCGGGTGGTCTGTGGCTTGGGAGAAACCGCAGCGATTTTCTGACCCATCAGGGCGTTAATGAGCGTGGATTTGCCCACATTGGGGCGGCCAATGACGGCTACAAAACCTGTTTTGAACGTTGTTTCGGTATTCATAGCCCTGAGTTTACCACGAGCGCCATATAGAATTGAGATTCGCAACGCCCAACGCCAGATTTGAAACCTTGCACGCAACTTACAAGCCCTTAAAAAACGCGCTGCGCATAACAAATCCGTTAGTTGTCTGGCAAGCGTAGGGTAATCGTAGGTTAAGCGTCAAGTAGCCTTGAACGGGTCATGCTAATATAAGGGCGTAAGGTGATTTCTCTTCTCCTCCTTTTGATAGAACCCCGGGGTCGGCGTCCCCGGGGTTCTTGATTCTGTGCATGTTATAATGCCCAAGAACGCTGACTGCAAACGGAGAGATACAATGACAGTACAGGTAACAATCATTGGGTTGGGGCAAATTGGCACATCGCTGGGTCTGGCGCTGGCAAAGCACAAAGCGCAGTTAACACTAACCGGCAACGACATCGAGTTTGGCCTTGCCCGCAAGGCCCAGCAAATGGGCGCGATTCAAAAAGCGGAAATCAACCTGCCCAGCGCGGTACGCAATGCAGATGTAGTCATTCTGGCGCTGCCCATCAAAGAGGTGATCAAAACGCTCGAAATCATCCGCCCCGACCTGCGGGAAAACGCGGTCATCATGGATACCGCGCCAATCAAAAGGAAAATTGCAGGCTGGGTAAGGGACAATTTGCCCCCCAACCGCCACTATGTGGGGCTGGTGCCGGCCATCAATCCGGTTTACCTGCAGCAGCCTGCGCATGGACAAGACGCCGCCCACGCTAATTTATTCGAAAATGGACTGATGGGCATCGTATCCATGCCGGGCGCGCCTGGCGAAGCAATCAAACTGGCAGCCGATCTTACGCAATTGCTGGGAGCTTCTCCAATGTTCATGGACCTGGCCGAAGCCGACGGACTGATGAGCATGGCGCACGTCTTGCCGCACCTGCTGGCCGCGGCGCTCACCCAGTCCACCATAGACCAGCCTGGCTGGGCCGAAATGCGTAAACTGGCAGGGCAACCCTACGCGCTAAGCGCCGGTTTGGCCGAACGCGAAGAATTTGTGCACGGGTTGCCAGACGCCGTGTTCAATAACCGAGAGAACACGCTGCGCGTGCTGGACCGCTATGTGCAAGAATTGATAACCCTGCGCGACCTGCTGGCCGGGGAAGAAGAGACGCACCTGACCGATTACCTGAAACAGTCGCAAGCGGGTTATCAGCGCTGGCTGTCCGAACGCAGGCGCGGCAATTGGGCGAGCGAAGAACTGGCCCAGGAACAAGCGCCCACTTTTGGGAACATGGTCAAGCGCCTGTTCGTGGGCGAACGTCCGGCGCCCAAAAAGTAGGTGGGTTACTTCCGGCAGTTTGCCCCATGCCGTATTACTGTTACATCGTCGAATGCGCCGATGGCACATATTACACCGGCTGGAGCACTGACCCGGCCCGGCGCGCAAAAGCCCACAACAGCGGTAAAGGCGCGCGCTATACACGCACGCGGCGGCCGGTGCGGCTGGTGTATACCGAAGCGCAGCCCGATAAAAGCACGGCGCTAAAACGCGAGCGCGCCATCAAAACGATGACGCGCCAGCAAAAAGAGAAACTGGTAAAACAGGCTATGGGCATGCCTGCCCCGCCTGACGGCGGCTAAAAATGACCGCAATCGAATCGCGGTAACGCTCACACCAGTGCGGCGATTCTTCCAGCAGGGAAATGAGCGCCGCCTGGTCTTGCAGTGAGAGCAACAGCAGATTGATGCCGTCTGCATCCAGTTTGGCCTCCCAGCCCGGCTCGGCCCGGGCAATTTCTTTATAACGGCGAATCTGCTCGGCGGTGTATGCGACCTGAAAGCGGGTATCTACCCACACCGGGCGCTGGGGCAGGGCAAAAATTTGATAACTGGCAAAAACGATGTCTGTCCACAACGGGCCGGGCAGGTCGGGATGGTCGGCCAGCCATGCGATGGCTTGCACAGGGGTATTTTGCAGGTGCGGCGGGGCATGCGCCCACCAGCGTTCGCGCACGCCCGGTAAAACGGATAGCGGCAAAAGCAACAGCAAGACGCCAATGGCTAAATCCAGCTTTGGGGCGGGAGAGGGACGTACACGCAATGGCCAGCCTTTCAGCAAATGCGCTGTGAGAATCACCATAATGAACGAGAGCCAGATGACGTAACGCACGCCCGAAAAGCCCAACCAGGCAAAGCCCGCAAACCAGACCCACACCATAGGAGAGGGCTTCTGAGTAGAAAATGCCGCCAACGGGACGAGCGCAATGAACCAGGCAAAGAACAGGTTCATCTGCCAGCCTGCGTTGGTGGTAGGCAGCCACTCGGCGCTCAGGTCGCGTGCTTCGGCGCCGAGCAAGGTTGCCCCCACGTTCTGCCAAAGCGCCAGCCCGCGCGGATGCAACAGGGTAGCACCAGCCGTGAGTATGGACACGGCAAAGAGTGTCTTTCGGTCGCCTTTACCAAACACCAGCGCTGCCGCCAGCAACGCAAACAACAGGGGGAATGAACCGTGCAGCCCTGTCCACAACCAGGCCAGGGCAGGCAGCAGCCAGGCGTTCTTGGGGTGGTTGGACTCCCATGCCAGTAAGCGCCATATCGTTATGACAAAGAGGGGATAAGCAAACAACTGCGGGCGCACCGACCAGTTCCCCGCCGATGTGAGGGCCGCCATCACGACCATCGCAAAGGCAAGCCGCTGGTCTAGCCCGGCGCTGACTGCCAGCCGCCAGAGCAGCCCATAAGTGACAGCCAGCGCCAGTCCGCGCACAAACACCGTGAGCGGGATGCCGCCCAGATGATAGAGCGCCCACATCCACACCGCCGAAAGCCAGGATTGGTACACCAGCGGCTGCCCAGCCTGGGTGATGCTGTAGGTATCCACGCTGGGCACGCGCCCGGCGGCGAGAATATCTTGCCCCAGGCGCAAATACCACCAGTAATCGTTGGGCAAAACTGGCAGCAAAAAGGCAATAGAGACGACCACAAACAGGGTCAATCCCAGCCATAGCCAGTCTGTTTGGCGCAACGGAGCAAGCACAGCGGTCTAGTCAGTAAAGAGCGGCAAATGCCCTAAGGCAATGATGTGCATCCATTTGGCGCGGTCGCCTTCGGTGAAGATGGCTGTTTCGGCAACCACGCTGGCCCCGGCTTTTTCCAGAATAATGCGCATGCCTTGTAACGTAGAGCCGGTGCTGATGACGTCATCCACAATCACGGCGCGCTTGCCTTTTACCAGGTCGCGGTCTTTTTCGTCGAGGATGAGCGTTTGGGGTTTGCCCGTGGTAATAGAGAGCGTTTCGGCGCGCAGGGCGTCGCCCATGTAGGGCTTGTAATCTTTGCGCAGCACGACATACGGTTTGCGCGTTTCAACCGAAAGCGCATACGCCAGCGGGATAGATTTGGCCTCGGCCGTAACGAGCACGTCGTAATCCACAGCGGCGAGTTTCTCGGCCAGGGCTTTGGCGGCAGCCTGCACCAGTTCGGTATCGCCCAAAATGTTAAGGATGGCAATGCGCAGGCCAGGGGCAACCTCGAAGAGGCGCAAATTGCGGGCAAGTCCGGCAATTTCGACGGGGTAGAATTGTTGTTCGCTCATAGACGGGTTCCTCCGGGAGATGGCTTTTGGGTAGTTTATCACGATTCGGACATCCCAACAGGCGTGAGGCTTTACGGTATAATGTTCAGGCGTTGAATTTTGAGTAACCTGCCAGAACCACAGAGGCGCGATGTTTCCTGAACTGCAAATCAACGATGTGGTGCGTCTGCGCAAGCCGCATCCGTGCGGCGGCTATGAATGGACGGTGACGCGCCTGGGTGCGGATATTGGGCTGGAATGCCGCACCTGCGGGCACCGGGTCATGCTTTCGCGGCGCGAATTGGCGCGCCGCACAAAGACGATTCTTCCGAGGAAACCTGATGAACAATCTCGCTAAAAAACCGCATGTGCTCTTTCTGTTTTCGGATACCGGCGGCGGGCACCGCAGCGCGGCCGAGGCCATCATCGAGGCGCTGCACCTGGAGTATGGCGACGCCCTGACCACCGAGATGGTAGATTTCTTCAAACGCTACGCCCCAGCGCCGTTCAACCGCATGCCCGATTGGTATCCCTACATGGTGAAAGCCCCCAGGCTGTGGGGGGCAAGTTTTCATGTGAGCAATGGACGCAAGCGGGCGCGGGCCATCACCACCACGTTTTGGCCTATTGTTTCGCGCGCAGCAAAATCAATCATCAACAATCATCCCAGCGACCTGGTGGTATCGGTGCATCCGTTTGCCAATTCGTTCATCCTTAAGGCGCTTGGTGATAACCGCCCGCCGTTTGTTACGGTGGTGACCGACATGGTAACCACGCACGCCCTGTGGTACGACCAGCGCGCCGATGTGATTGCCGTGCCTACCGAAATGGCCCGCGAACGCGCCCTGGGCTATAACATGCCGCCCGAACGTGTGCATGTGGTGGGACAGCCCGTGGCCGCGCGCTATTGCGTGCCGGTGGGCGATAAAAATGCCTTGCGTGAAAAACTTGGCTGGCCCAAAGATAAATTCATTGTGCTGGCAGTGGGCGGGGGCGACGGCATGGGACCCCTGGGTCAGACCGCGCGCGCCATTGCCGCATCGGGGCTGGATGTGGCCCTGGCCGTGGTGACCGGGCGCAACGCCAGACTGAAAGCCGAATTGGAAGCCGAAACCTGGCAGATTCCCACCTTCATCTACGGCTTTACGCGCGACCTGCCCGATTTTATGCGCGCAGCCGATGTGCTGGTGACCAAAGCCGGGCCGGGCACCATTGCCGAGGCCCTGAACGCGCACCTGCCCATCATCCTGTTTGCGCGCCTGCCAGGGCAGGAAGACGGCAACGTGACCTTTGTGGTGCGCACCCAAACCGGTGTGTGGGCGCCCACCCCTGAGCGGGTGGTGGCAACCCTGCGGCGCTGGGTACTCAACCCTGAAGTTCGCCAGCAAGTGATTGAAAACTGCCGCAACGCAGCCCGGCCCGATGCCTCGCGCCGCATTGCACGGCTGATTGGCGATAAACTGGGGCTGACACCGATTGCCGAATTGACAGCAAAAGTGACCGCCGGCGCATCTGGACAGGTTTAGCCCGCGCTACATTTGCACATACCAGGCAGCCACATAGCCTTCGGCGCCAAGGGGGTCGCGGACGTGCAGCCACTGATTGAA
>FWPV01011978.1_pt1 | contig 13567 bp, 15 predicted proteins | sample 2228371 | NCBI WGS metagenome assembly FWPV01 (sample SAMEA103939776, study PRJEB20133) | metagenome | reverse complement strand
CGGCGCCTCCGCGAAGGCCCGCAAGGGGCAGGCCGTGGTGAAGGCCACCGCGTGGCCGGCTGAGCTCGCCGGCAAGGCAGACGCCCTCGCCGGCATCCTCGGCGAGATGGCCGCGGCCCTCGAAGGCAGCAGCCCCGACCTCGAGAAGGCCGGCGCCGCCGCGAAAAAGGCCCACGATGCCGAGCACGAGTTCTCCGATGCCGCCTGGGCCTGGATCTTCACGCAGGCCGGCGTGGAAGGCTCGAGCCACGGCCACTGATCCCGGCCCGGCGGGCAGGCAGCCAACGGCCATTCGGCCGCGCCCCGGCGCCATGCCTGGCCTACACTGGGATCACGTTCATCCCCGGGGGACCGCACCATGACCACCGCACGCTGGCGCCTCGCCGCGCTCCTCGCAGCCGCCGCCCTCCTGCTCCCGGCCTTCGCAGCCTGCAGCAACGGCAACGACGATGACCTCGGCGACGCCTCCTACATGGGCGCCATCGTCACGCCCCCAATCGAAAAACCCGACGCCGTCCTCATGGATGAGAACGGCCAGCCTTTCGACCTCCGCAAGGAAACCGAGGGCTACGTCACGCTGCTCTACGTTGGCTACACCCACTGCCCCGACATCTGCCCGACGCACCTCTACGAAATCAGCGAGGCGCTCAAAAAGCTCGACCCCGATATCCGCAAGGAGGTCAAAGTCGTCTTCGCCACCGCAGACCCGGAGCGTGACAGCCCTGAGCAGCTCAAGCAGTACCTCGATACCTTCGACCCCGACTTCATCGGGCTGACCGGCACCCGCGACCTCATGGACCAGTTCCAGGTCGCCCTTGGCCTCCAGCCCGCCACCCGCACCGACCTCGGCGGCGGCAATTACGCCGTCAACCACGCCGCCTACGTCATGGCCTTCACCAAGGACAACTACGCCTACACCGTCTACCCCTCCGGCATGGGGCAGAAGGAATGGCTCAACGACCTCCCACTGCTCGTCAAGAAAGGATTCCGCAGCGAATGATCACTTCTCGCAATCGACTTTTCATCCTCCCGGTCCTCCTCGCCGCCCTCGCCATCGCGCTCATCGCCGCGGCCTGCGGCGGCGACGACGATGACGACGACGGCCACGCCGGCACCGGCTCCGGCTCCGGCTTCGAAACCGTCCGCGTCGGCGATCTCACCATCGCCGACGCCTGGGTCCGTGCCGCCACCACCACCAACGTCACCGCCGCCTACCTGACCATCAAGAGCAGCGGCGCCGCCGACACGCTCGTCAGCGCCTCCTCGCCCATCGCCGGCATGGTCCAACTGCACGAGGTCGTCACCGAAGGCGCGAGCTCCAAGATGCAGGAGAAGGCTGGCGGCTTCCCGGTCCCCGCCAACGGCATGGTCGAGCTCAAGCCCGGCGGCTACCACATCATGCTCATGGATCTGAAGCACCAGCCAAAGGAGGGCGAGACCGTCCAGCTCGTTCTCAAATTCGAGAAGGCCGGCGAAGTCACCATCACGGCGCCGGTGAAGGTCGCCAGTGGCAGCACCCCCGATATGAGCCACGATCACGGGTCCGGCGGCATGGGGTCGCCCACCGCCGGCCACTGACCGGCAGCCCGGGCACCTTCACCCGGACCACACCGCGCGGGCCGGGAGCAACGCCGCTCCCGGCCCGTTCTCTTCCCCGCTGGGCGCTGCCGCCCTGGCCCGGGGGCGCTACTGCCCGTCCGCCGCGAGGTTGATGCCCACCGCACAGCCGTTCCCCCAGCACCGCGCCGGCTTCGGTAGCGGCGTTGGCGTGGGAGGGGCGATCGGTGTCGCCGTCGGAGTGGGGGTGGGCGTCGGTGTCGGCGCTTCTTTGGCGCACGCGACGGCCCACGTGTTCGATGTCCGCGGCGTCATCACTGTCACGTAGTGGCCCGCGTCCGAGTAGTAGCGATCTGTCGTGCCCGCCGTGTAGCTAATGGTGCCGGAGAGTTCGCCCGGCTGGAGCGTCCAGTCCGGGTCGTCCGGGAAGCCGCCGTGGCCTGGCTTATAGACGCGAATGGGCACCGAGGCCACGTTCCGGAACTGGATTTCATCGCCGCGGTTGATGCGGCACTCCCGGGGGTTGAACCCCTCGGTGTTCACCTCGATGACGTACCGATCGTACGCCGCCGCCGGCGTGACGCTGCCGCCCACGAGGGTCACGCTCAGCGCGCCGGCGAGCACCATCAACAGCGCAGCCGCCGCAAGCAGCGGCCGAACGCGGTGGTCGCTCATCGAACCTCCACGGATCCCCCACCCCGCCACGGGGCTGTCTGAGCGTACCGCAGCCCCGGCGCTCGTGTCACCGCTCCGTCAGGCCGGGGGAAGGCGTCAGTCCTGGGCCACCGCTGGAACCCGCAGGCAGTGCACCTGTCCCCGGCAGGGCGGTGGCGGTGGCTGGCGCGCCGGGTCCGGGAAGCACGTCACGTTCCACGTCGGCGTCCACACCGGCGTCATCACAATCACGTAGTTCGCGGGGTTCTCGTAATCCTCGAAGCGGAACGTCCCCGGGAAGCCCATGTACTCCTCCCGCGACACCTCTCCCGGCGCCAGCCAGCCCGAATCGAACAGCAGGCCGCCGCCCGGCGTCGGTGAGTGGCGCACCACCCGGCGCGGCGTCGTCCCGACGTTCCTGAAGCGCAGGAACTCGCGGTTCATCTGGCACATGGAAGGGTTGAATCCACCTTCCGAGACCTCGATCGTCCGCACCTCGTAGGCGTGGGCGCCCGGCAGCGCCCAGGCTGCCGCCAGGGCCACCAGCAGCACCGCGGGAAGCACGACACGTCGCCCGGTCATAGCCCCCCAGCCTACCCGTCCGCCGGCCATTGCGCTCCCGGCGGGCACACGCAAACAGGCCCCGCGTCTGCGGGGCCTGTCGGGTGTTCGTGCCTCCCTACAGCCGGCTGCCGGGCGGCAGTTCGGCTGGAGGAACCGCCGTTCTCCGGGACTTCCGTATCCGTTGCCGCTCCTTCACGGAGCGATCCGGGGCGCCTGCATCGCACAGGTCTTGGTTCAGCTCCCGGTCACCTGGGGCAACGCCGTGGATACGGGCCCGCGGCGGCCTGGCGATCGGCCTGCCTCAGCGCAGGCCTGCTCTCTGCACGATGAAGACTCCATAGAGGGCGTGCAGCTTGTTCCGCATCATCGTCCCTCCTTCCGAGTCTCTGCGAGTCGGCGGAGACCGGGCCTCTTCAGCGCCGGGCGCCTATCGCATCCTCACTGTTAACATACTCCCGCGGCATCGCCTGTCAAGAGGTTTTCGCGTGCCGCCCGTGAAGAATTGGTGGACGCTCCCCTCAGTAGCCGCGGTGCTCCTTCTCGAGCTCCTTGGCATCGGGCAGCGGGTGCGCCTCGCGCGGGCGGGGCGGCTTCCCACCGGGCCCGTCCTCGGCCATCTCCGAGACCGTGTCCGGCTCCGGCACGATGTGGCGCGGGTCCGCCTCCGCCGGGTCGAGCAGCTCTGCCCCCTCCTCGAGGGCCTCGCGCAGCGCTTTCAGCGGGTGCAGCCCCTTCAGGAACTCCTTCGCTCCCTTCAGGTCCTCGCGCGGGTCCAGGTCCCCTTCAGCCATGATCGTCTCCTCGTGCGGGCGCGCTGCGGCGCCGGCCTCTCCAGTATGCGCCCGCCCGGCCCGGCCCCGCACCACCCGGCCCGTCGCGCGCTCCACGAACCACTGCACCTCGTGCCGTTGCTCTGCCGTCGCCGCCATTGTCGTCCCTCCCCCGGGCTCACCCCTCAGCCGGCCCGGATTTCGATCTTCCGTGCCGGCTCCTTCGGCGTGGGCGCCCGCTTTGGCAGCACCACCTCCAGCACCCCGTCCTTCAGGTGCGCCTCGATGCGGTCCGCATCAACCTCCTGCGGGATTGCCAGGCTGCGCTCGAACGACCCGAAGAAGCGCTCGCGGTACGCCCGCCCCTGGGCCGTTTCCTCCCGCTCCGAGCGCTTCTCCCCGCGGATGGTGAGCACCCCATCGGCCACCGTCACCTCCATATCGCCCGGCTGCACGCCCGGCAGCTCCGCCGCCACGACGATCGCATCCTCCCGCTCGGTCACGTCGCAGCGCGGGCTCCAGCTCGGCTCGGCCGCCACGCCCAGGCGGGCCAGCCATTCGCGCGGGACCAGGCTGCCCAGGTCATCGAACGGGTTCCAGCGGACAACACCACTCATTGCGCTGCCTCCTCTGCATGGGTGAATCGGCCCCCAGCATGGCAGCAGCCCGTCATGACGGCGATATCCGAACGGGGAAGCCCAAGGGGGTCGCCCGGCCCCCAAACCCCGGGGCAGCCTACGCCCCCGCGACCGTCTCCTCGATGAGCAGCAGGAACTGCTCGGCCGCGAACGGCTTCTGCACGAACACCGTGCGCGGGGTCCGCGCGGCGAACTCCGCCGGCCCCTCCGAACTGTACCCGCTGATGAGGATGAAGGGGAGCTCCGGGTGCTTCTCCAGCATCTCCCGCCGCAGCTCGATCCCCGAATCACCCGGCATCACGATGTCGGAGACAACGAGGTCCACCGGCGTCGTCTCCAGGATGGCCCGCGCCTCGCCGGCGTGCGAGGCCTGCAGCACCGAGTACCCGTGCGTCCGCAGGAGCCGCGCCAGCATCACCCGCACCGGGTCGTCGTCGTCAACGATCAGGATCGTTGTTGCCAATGGCCTCTGCTCCTCCGGCCGCACGCCCGGCCCGCCCGGCTCGGCCATTGCAGGTGGTGTACTTCCCCGGTGCACGTGAGCGTACCGTTCCCGCCGTTCTCCAGTCTCTGCTGCATTCTGCGGCACACCCCTCCGCTCCGGCATTCGGGATTCCCCTGATAGGGAGCCCCAGCACCACATAACATCGCGTGAATCCACCGCTCTGTCACCGGCGTGCCACCTGCTCGCCGCAATCTTTGCTCAGGCTTCACTTCGCACCTATCATCGCCCTACACCAGGAGGTGCACAGCATGCGCTTCATCGCCACCGTCATTTCTGCTGCCATCCTCCTCTTGCTCGTGTACCTCGTGGTTGGCGCCATCGCCGATGGCTATTTCGGCGCCAATATCATCCCCGATCGCCTCGTACCCGATGCCTGGTCCGCACCCGATAGCTGGGCCGAATGGCGCGACATCGTCATCGTCCTCCTCGGCCTCTTCTGGATCCTCGCCGGCATCCTCGCCGTCGTCGTCATGATCGCCCTGGTCGCCCTCGTCTTCGCCATCCGCAAGGTTGTGCGCGAGAACGCGGCACCCGCGCTCGACTCCCTCCGCCAGTCCCTCGATACGGTCCGCGGCACCGCTGAGTTCGCCGGCGAGACTGTTGCCAGCCCCATCATCCGCGTGTACGCCGTTGTGAAGGGCGTGCGCACCGGCCTCGCGGCCATCACCGGCCTGCCCGATCGCATCCGCGGCCGGCGCCACGGGAAGAAGAAAAAGCGATGAACCCCGACGACACCCGCACGGCTGAACCGCTCGAAGCCAGCCCGCCCCCGGGCGAGCGCGAGGAGCACCCCCTGCTGGCGTGGGCACGCGCCATCCTCCTCGGCATCGCCGATACCGCCCGCGATATGCTCGAGGCCGGCCGCCGCGGCGCCCGCGAAGCCATGGACGACGGCTGGCGCCGCTTCGACGAGAAGACGAAGCACCGGCGCGAGCGCCCATAGCCCACCCCCGCCAGCGCACACGCCCGAACCTGTTACCATCATTCCCCGGGTCCATCGCCCGCCCCGCGCGGAGAGGTGCTGGAGTGGACGATCAGGCACGCCTGGAAAGCGTGTGTACCGCAAGGTACCGTGGGTTCGAATCCCACCCTCTCCGCCATCCCACCCCCTTCCCCCGGCCGGTTGTCGCCCGCTCGCCGCTCCCGTAGAGTCCCTCCGCAAACCCGAAGGAGATTCGCCCCATGCAGGAGCTGACCGGGAAGGTCGCCGTCGTCACCGGCGCTGCGAGCGGCATCGGCCTCGCCCTCGCCCACCGCTTTGCCGAGGAGGGCGCCGCTGTCGTCCTGGCCGATATCGAAGCCGAGCCCCTCGCCATGGCCGAGGCCGGCCTCCGCCAGCGCGGCGCCCGCGCCATCGCGGTGCGCACCAACGTCCTCGTCGATGACGACCTCGAAGCGCTCGCCGATGCCGCCTACCGGGCCTTCGGCGCCGTCCACATCCTGTGCAACAACGCCGGCGTCTCGGGTGGCGCTGGCCTCCCCATCTGGGAAGCCCCGGCGGCCGACTTCGATTGGGTCTTCGGCGTCAACTTCCACGGCGTCCTCCGCGGCATCCGTGCCTTCGTCCCCCGCATGATCGCCGGCGGCCAGGAAGGCCACATCGTCAACACCGCCTCGGCCGCCGGGCTGCTCACCGGCGCCGACCCCTACTCCATCTCCAAGCACGCCGTCGTCTGCCTCACCGAAGGCCTCTACAAGCAGTTCCGCCTCATGAACCTGAAGCTCTCCGCCTCCGTCCTCTGCCCCGGCTGGGTCAACACCAACATCCTCGAAGCCGAGCGCAACCGCCCGGCCGAGTTCGGCCCCGCCCGCGACCGCTCCCAGCTCCCACCCCAGGCGCAGCAGAGCCGGGCCATGGTCGAAGGCCTCCTCCGCCAGGGCTTCCCCCCGGAGGAAGTCGCCCGCCAGGTGGTCGAGGCGATCAAGTCCGATACCTTCTACATCTTCCCCATGCAGGAGTACATCTGGCAGGCCGTTCGCCAGCGCTTCGAAGGCGTGCTCAACCGCCAGAACCCCGTGGCCACAGGCCCCCTCCGGTAAAGAACCGGTCGCGTTCCCCCTTGCCATCGTCATAACGGTGCGCCACCATCAACGCCCCATGCTGCCGCTCTCCCCGTCGGCGGTGGCGAACGGGTCGCCTTTCCTGCGGCGCGACGTCCTCCTCGGCGTCGCCCTGCTTGCGCTTGTCCCGGCGACCCTCGCCCGCGCCCTCACCTACGAGGTCCAGCCCGGCGAAACTCTCTCCGAGATCGCCCTCCGCTATGGCGTCGACCTCGATGCCCTCGCCGCTGCCAACGGCATCGCCAACCCGGACCTCATCTTCGCCGGCCAGGTGCTCACCATCGCCGAATCCTCGCCCGGCATCCCGCCGCCCGGTGGCGCCGTCGCACCCCCCGCCGAGCGCCTCTACCTCGTCCAGCCCGGCGATACCCTGGGCTCCATCGCCCTCGCCCACGGCGCCACGGTCCACGCCATCGCCGAGGCCAACGGCATCGAGGACCATGACCGCATCTTCGCCGGTCAGCTCCTCGTCCTGCCGGTGCCAACCCGCGCGCCCGCCGTGGTCGACCGCCCGGCCGTCGAGCAGCTCCTCCGCCAGGCAGCCGCCGAGCACGGCATCTGGCCGCCACTCCTCCTCGGCCTCGCCTGGCTCGAGAGTGGATGGAACCAGGCGATGGTCAGCCCCGCGGGCGCGGTCGGCATCATGCAGCTCATGCCCGCCACCGCCGAATGGGGGCTCGAGTACCTCGCGCCCGGCGCCGTGCACTGGCTCACCGACCCCGCCGATAACATCCGCCTCGGTGCCGCCATCTTCGCCCACCTGCTCTGGCAGGCCGGCTACGACGTCGAGATCGCCCTTGCCTTCTACTACCAGGGCTGGTGGAGCATCGAGCAGTTCGGCATCTTCGAGGAGACCGAACAGTACGTCGCCAACGTGCTCGCCATCGCGGCCGGCTTCGACCCCTGAGCCCGCCGAGGGCGCCCGCCCCCTACCGCACGAGGTCGCCGTACGCCCCGGGGATGCGGTCGAAGAGGGCGTTGGTCCCCGGCGCCATGTCTTTCCAGCGCGCCGTGGCCGGGTTCACCTGGGCGGCCATCGCCAGCCCGCTCTCACGCGGCGAAATCGTCAGTGGCGCGCCGTTTGGCGCCATGATCATCCCCACACCCGGCCCGGCCACCGCCGTGTAGACGCGGTTCTCATCGCTCCGTGCCCGCGCGATGCGCTCCGTCATCGGCTCGGCCGCAAACGCCGACCACGCCAGGATCTCCGCCCCGTCGAGCATCAGGATCCGCGAGACCTCCGGCACCAGTCCCTCCTCGCCGCAGAGGATGCCAACCCGCCCGGCAGGCGTCGCCACCACCGGCGGCAGCGCCTCGCCCGGTTCGATGCCCCGCCCGTGGGATGCCGCGTGCACCACCGTCCCGCCCGGGTGCACGAGCGCGGCAAACTGCCGCGGCCGCTGCCCATCAACCGCGGCCCCGAAGAGCAGGCTGCCACCGCCGGCACGCAACGCTGCCTCCACCCGTGGCAGTGCCGCCTCCCAGCCCGCCGGTGCCTCCATCCCACCCACCACCACCAGGTCGGCATCCTGCTCCCGCTGCTCCCGGTAGAGCGCAATCAGCGCCTCCGCATCCCACGCCCCGGGCGAGGGCACCACGGCCACGCGTCGGCTCTCCCGGGCCGGCACCACGGCCTCCTCAAGCAACGCCGTCACCGCCAGCGATGCCGTCGGCTCCGTCAGTCGCCCGTAGAGCGCCGGCCGCCGTGCCGGCCGCTCCACTGCCATCGGCTCAATGTCGAAGGTCACCACCGCTCCCCGGTCGGCAGGGGCACACACGCGCGTCGTTCCCTCCGGGTCGAACACGGAGGATCGCCCGGCGTAGACGAGCGTGCGTCCTTCCGGACCGTAGCGGTCGGCCGCGGCCACCCACACACCGTTCTCGAAGGCCCGCACCGGCACCAGGTACTCGCACTGCGTGGTCGAAACCTCGGCCAGTTCCCGGCCCCAGGCCACCCAGGCGGTCAGGTCGAGGATCACCTCGGCGCCGTTCACCGCCAGCGCCCGGGCCACCTCCGGCTGCCGCGCATCCGCGCAGATGAGGATGCCGAAGCGGACGAAGCCCGTATCCCACACGGGGAACGCCTGCCCCCGCGCGAACCAGCGTGCATCGAAGTGCCAGAGGAAGCTCTTGTCGTAGCGACCGCGGATCTCTCCGTCCGGGTCGAACACCAGCCCGCTGTTCGTCAGCGTCCCATCAGCGTGCGGCACGGCCAGCCCGGCGGCGAGCCAGAATCCCCAGCGGCGGCAGCGCTCCGCGAGTGTCCCGGTCACCTCGGCAAACGGTCGCACGCCGGGGCGGTCGTACGGCCGCGCATCGCGCACGTAGTAGGCGGGGTACGAGCACTCGGGCAGGCCCACGAGCTGGGCGCCTGCAGCGCCGGCCTCATCCAGCGCGGCGAGGATCGCCGTCCAATTCTCCTCCGCCCGCTCGATGGGGTGGGCGGGCACCTGGCAGAGCCCGACGCGGAATGGCCTCATGGGGCCACAGGATACCAGTCCCCCACCCCCCACGCCCCGATGCTGCACAATAGAACCCGCATGCGCATCGCCATGGTCTCCGCCCACACCAGCCCCCTCGCGCCCCTCGGCGGCCGCGAGACCGGCGGCATGAACGTCTACGTCCTCGAGCTCTCCCGCGAGCTCGCCCGCCTCGGCTACGACGTCGATATCTTCACCCGCCGCGATGGCGACCTCCCCGCCATCGAGCCCATCGCGCCGCGCCTCCGTCTCGTCCGCCTCCCGGCTGGCCCACCCGCGCCCATCGAAAAAGAAGAGATCGTGCGCCACCTGCCCGCCTTCGCCCGCGAGCTGCGGGCCTTCGCCGCCGCCGGGCCGGGCTACCACGTCGTCCACTCCCACTACTGGCAGAGCGGCTGGGCCGGCGGCCTCCTCGCCCGCGCCCTGCGCGTCCCCCACATCGTCATGTTCCACACCCTCGGCGAGGTGAAGAACCGCGCCCGCTTCGGCGAGGCCGAGCCCACCCTCCGCATCCGCCACGAGCGCGCCATCGCCCGCCGCGCCACCGCCATCGTTACCGCCAGCGACCACGAGCGCCAGCTCCTCGAACGGTACTACGGCGCCGACCCGGCCCGCATGTTCACCGTCCCCTGCGGTATCGACCTCGACCTCTTCCGTCCGCTCCCCAGGCAGGAGGCCCGTGCCCACCTCGGCCTCCCGCCCGATCTCCCCGTCCTCCTCTGGGTCGGCCGGCTCGAACAGCTCAAGGGCGTCGATATCCTCATCGACGCGGTCGCCGGCCTCGAACGGCGCGACGCGCTCCTCCTCCTCGTCGGCGGCGACGACCGCGCCGCCCCGCTCCGCGCCGCCCTGGAGGCACAGGCCCGCGCCGCCGGCATCGCCGACCGCGTCCGTTTCACCGGCGCCGTCGATCACGCCCGGCTCCCCTGGTACTACAGCGCCGCCGACGTTTGCGTGGTGCCCAGCTTCTACGAAAGCTTCGGCCTCGTCGCCGTCGAGGCCATGGCCTGCGGCACCCCCGTCGTCGCCTCCCGCGTCGGTGGCCTCGTCTCCACCGTCATCGATGGCGTCACCGGCTACCTCATCCCCTGGCGCTGCCCCGAGCCCTTCGCCGAGAAGCTCGATGTCCTCCTCGCCAACCCCGAGCTGCGCGCCAACTTCGGTCGCGCCGCCCGTGCCAGCGTCGAACGCTTCCGCTGGAGCACCGTCGGCCTCCGCATCGCCGATGTGTACGACATCGCCCGCGAACAGTTTGGGCAGCCCGCCGACCGGGCCCGCCCCTTCAGCCCGGAAGCGTGGGAGGCCGCCATCATCGCCAGCGGTCGCTGAGTCCTCCACGGGCCCACGTTCGACACCCCGCTGCACGCCCGCCTACGATGGATCCGTGACCCCCCGCGCCATCTTCTTCGATCTCGACGACACCCTGCTCGATACCTCCGGCGGCGTCGACGAAGCGTGGCGGGTCGCCTGCACCGCCCACGCCGCCGAGCTCGGCGCCGACCCTGAGGCCCTGCGCCGCGCCATCCGCGAGCAGGCCATCGCCTTCTGGCGCGACGAAGCCGCCGTCGAGCACTGGCGCACCCGCCTGCACGAAGCCCGGCGCCAGAACGTGGCCGCCGCACTGCGCCAGCTCGGGCTCGACCCTGCCGCCGCTCCCCGCATCGCCGACCGCTACTGGGAAGAGCACACCGCCCGCATGCACCTCTTCGAGGACACCCTCGAGACGCTCGAGCGCCTGCGCGCGGCGGGCTTCCGCCTCGCCCTCCTCACCAACGGCCCCGCCGAGATGCAGCGCTGGAAGCTCAGCCGCTTCCCCATCGAAGAGCACTTCGACGTCATCGTCATCGAAGGCGAATTCGGCCACGGCAAGCCGCACCCGCGCGTCTTTGCCCACGCCCTCCAGGCCGTCGGGGCCGCCCCGGCCGAGGCCTGGCACATCGGCGATAACCTGTACGCCGATATCGGCGGCGCCCGCGGCGCGGGACTCCACGCCACCTGGATCCACCGCGACCGGCTCGAGCTGAAGGAGGACGCACCGGCGATCCCGGACCGCGTCATCGCCCACCTCGCCGACCTCCACGAGGCGCTCGGGCTGTAACTGGCTCCGCCGACAGCAGCTGTCGCCCTGCGCCCCTACCCTCCCGGCCCGACGACACGTCCTCCGGGGGTGGCTCAGCCATGCGCGACCTGCTCTTCAATCTCGCAGCCCTCATCGCCGGGACGGCACAGCTCCTCAGTGGCTGCCTGCTCGCGGTCGGCTGGCTCGGCGGCCTTGCCTGGGCCGTCCTCAGCGGCTCGCTGATCATCGCCGCGCTCTGGGTCGTGGTCGGCCCGGTCCTGGTGGTACTGCTCGTTTCTGCCGTACGGCTGCCGTTCATCCTCCTCGGGCTTGGCATCGCCGCACTGGTCGGCCGCGCACGCGACTACCTCGCCTTCGTCGCCAGCATCAACCGCAACTGACGCACTACCGTCGCGTTTCCGACCCCCGGAGCGGCGCGCCCACCACCGGCCCGATGGCGCACACGTTCGCGGCGCCCATCACGATCGGCACCACGCCAATCGCCGCGATTACCCAGCCCGCGCCGCCGCCCACCACGGCCAGCCCAATCACGATGAGCGCAATGCCGAGCGCGACGCGGAGCAGCCGTCCCGCCGGCGAAGCCATGAATCGTGCCAGTCCCATGGAACCATTCCTCCTGGTGTTTCGTGCGGTCTGCACGTCAATACGCACCCTGCGCCTGTGCTGATCACCCCGCAACGTCCGGGTGGCCCCCCGCGGCTGCCCCTCCTGGGCCGCTGGCCAGCTAACGAAATTTTCGTTAGCATGGCAGCGTGGACGAAGAGCTCACCCCCGCCGAACGCATCATCCGGCGCTTCGGTGGGCAGAGCGCCCTTGCCGCCCTCCTCGGCAAGCGCCAGAGCACCGTCCAACACTGGGCAAAGACAGGCCGCATCCCTGCCCAATGGCACGGCGTGCTCATGTCCCTCGCCCGCCAACGAGGTGTCATCCTGGAACCCAAAGATTTCGTCCAGCCCCAGCCCCGCTCCATCCAGCCTGCATCCGGCCGCCTCGGCGTCCTCCTCGTCGGCCTCGGTGCCGTCGCCACCACCTTCATCGCCGGCGTCGAAAACGCCCGCTCCCGCGGCGCCCTCCCCATCGGCTCCCTCACCCAGCTCGGCACCATCCGCCTCGGCAAGCGCACCGAAAAGCGCTCCCCGCTCATCAAGGACTTCGTCCCCCTCGCCGCCCTCGATGACCTCGTCTTCGGCGCCTGGGACCCCATCCCCGATAACGCCTACGAGGCCGCCCTCAAGGCCGGCGTCCTCGACCGCCACGAGCACCTCGACCCCATCGCCGACTTCCTCCGCGGCATCGAACCGATGCCCGCCGTCTTCGACCAGCGCTACGTCAAGCGCCTCCACGGCAGCAACGTCAAGCATGGCCCCAGCAAAATGGCTCTCGCCGAGGCCATCCGCCAGGACATCCGCGACTTCAAGGCCCGCAACGGCTGCGATCGCCTCGTCATGATCTGGTGTGCCTCCACCGAGGTCTTCATGGAGCAGTCCGCCGAGCACGCCAACCTCGAAGCCTTCGAAGCCGCCCTCGAAGCCAGCTCCGACGCCATCGCCCCTTCCATGATCTACGCCTACGCCGCCCTCATGGAGGGCGTCCCCTTCGCCAACGGCGCCCCCAACCTCACCGTCGATATCCCCGCCATGGTCAAGCTCGCCCACGACCGCGGCGTCCCCATCGGCGGCAAGGACTTCAAGACCGGCCAGACCCTCGTCATGCTCAAGGCCCGCATGCTCGGCGTCGCCGGCTGGTACTCCACCAACATCCTCGGCAACCGCGACGGCGAAGTCCTCGATGACCCCGAGAGCTTCAAGACCAAAGAAGAATCCAAGCTCGGCGTCCTCGAATACATCCTCCAGCCCGACCTCTACCCCCAGCTCTACGGCAACATCTACCACAAGGTCCGCATCAACTACTACCCGCCCCGCGGCGACAACAAGGAGGGCTGGGACAACATCGATATCTTCGGGTGGCTCGGCTACCCGATGCAGATCAAGATCGACTTCCTCTGCCGCGATTCCATCCTCGCCGCGCCCCTCGTACTCGACCTCGCCCTCTTCTTCGACCTCGCCCAGCGCGCCGGCATGAAGGGCATCCAGGAGTGGCTCAGCTTCTACTTCAAGAGCCCCCAGCACGCGCCCACCGTCTACCCCGAGCACGACCTCTTCATCCAGCAGACCAAGCTCAAGAACACCCTCCGCTGGCTCATGGGCGAAGAGCAGATCACCCACCTCGGCCTCGAGTACTACGAAGAGGAGTACGCG
>FWPV01011477.1_pt1 | contig 13571 bp, 14 predicted proteins | sample 2228371 | NCBI WGS metagenome assembly FWPV01 (sample SAMEA103939776, study PRJEB20133) | metagenome | reverse complement strand
AAAACAAAAAAAATTACAAAGCCTATACTTGAATCAATTGATGCAGTTAAGAAGATTTCTGAAGGCAACTACAGTATAGATATCAGCGGTGTGGATTCTTCTGAAATCGGACAGCTTAAGCAGGCTGTAATTAATCTTGCGGGCAGATTAAAGAGCATAGAGGAGAGAAGGCTCGAGCTTGCCTCTGATATAGCGCATGAATTTAAAACTCCTTTAACCGTTATTAGGGCAAATCTTGAAGGGATTAGAGACGGTGTTCTTCCATTAGAGCCAGGTCGCATTGAAAAGCTGATCACAGAAGTCGAGAATCTTTCCGATCTCGTTGATCAGCTAAAGATAATACACGATCTTGATGGAGCGCGATTTCAACCGAAAAGAGAAAGAATCGATCTCGGGGCATTTCTCTCTGATATGATGGAGATATATTCACCACTTGCTGAGGCTGAGGGTATTGAGGTTTATAAAGATCTGAGCAGTGCAGTTATCCTTGCAGACAGGAATGCTTTACGCAGAATTTTTGAAAACTTATTCAATAATGCAGTGAATTACACTGAGTCCGGCGGCTCGATTACTGTAAGGGCTTATGAAAAAAACCAGTTTGTCTGCTTTGAGATTCAGGATACTGGAGCAGGCATAAGCAAGGACGATCTTCCGCTAGTTTTTGAAAGGTTTTACAGAGCTGATGCTTCAAGATCGAGAAAAACAGGTGGCAGCGGGCTCGGGCTCTCGATTGTTAAGAAATTGGTCGAAATGCTTGATGGAAAAATTGAGATTGAGTCCGAAAAAGGAAAAGGAACGCTTGTCCGTATATGTTTTCCTGTTTTCGGCAGAGATTAGGCAGAATTGAGCGCAAGTTTTATATCTTTCAGGAGGCTTTCGAGTATCTTATCCAGCTCTTCAGAAGTGAGATTATGTTTGTAGCAGAGTTCTTCGGGCCCTTTTCCAAGGATTATATCTATTAGAAGAGTTATCTTCTTTTTGTCCAGAGAGAGAAGGAACGTATCAATATCTTTTCCTGAGTCTTCGAGTCTTTTTAGATGCGAAAATACATTCTTTATTACAGCTGGTTGAGGGTAATTGCGCTCTTCCAGAGAAAGCTTGATGATTCGGTAAAGATCGATAAGATATCCCATTGTGAGGAAGTAGTAGAAGTTTTTTTCAGGGCGAGCAAGTGCTTTTTCAGGATCTTTGGTAAGAATGATGAAATTTGTCCGCGGAAATGACATGCAAACTTCCTTTATTCTATTTTCAGTGCCAAAGAGCTGCTCGCTAGCAACAACAACATCTGGCCACTCGCTTTCAACGAGACCTTCGAGCTCTTCTAGGTATCTTGCCTGACCGACAAGTACAAGATCGTTGAAGAGTGATAAAGCGCTTGCTAATGATTGCTTGTATATAACCTCTTCATGGGCAACTGCCACTCTAACTGCCATCTTTTTTCGACCCTCCTTTTTCTCTGTAGAGTGCTTCGTCTGCGGCCTTCATAAATTCCTTTGCTGTCATGTTATTCTCATATTCGACCGCTCCTATTGAAATTTTTACCCTGACCCTGTCTTTCCTTGCTTTCAAAGGAAACAGCGAACTTTCAATCAGGCTCTTCAATCTCTCAACAACAACGTAAGCACCATCAATTCCTGTTTCAGGCAGAAGTATAAAGAACTCATCCCCGCCAAATCTTGATGGAATGTCAACAACTCTTATTGAGTCTCTTATAAGAGTCGCAATATCGCTTAGAATCTTATCCGCTGTGATATGGCCTACCTGTTGATTTATCTTCTTAAAACCATCGAGATCGATTGCGATTAAGGAAAGGGCTCTACCGTACCTTCTTGCGCGTGCTATCTCATTTGAAAGCCTCTGGAGGAAATATCTGTAGTTGTAAAGTCGTGTTTTATTATCCCAGATTGCCAGTTTCCTGGTAAGTTCGTACGCTTTTGCATTTGTATAGGCATAAAGTACACTGGCAGCTATCACTGAAAGAAGTTCGGTATCAGTTTTGCTCAAATTATTTTGTTTTGATTTTTCATACGCTATGCAGCCGATGAGCTGTTTCTTACTCTTTAGATTTTTGACGAAAAAGCTCTTATTTAGATCCTCAAGAATTATTTCTATTTCTTCATTCTCAATACAGTCGTTTTTCATCTCAATAATTGATCGGGCAAGATTTTCTGCAGTTTTCGGTTCCAGGCCCTTTTGAGTTGCAAAAACGAATCTGTCTTTTGAAGGATCGAATACCATAAAAAGAAAAACATCGAGCGATGTATGACTCTTTATCAAATAAGCTGTCTTCTTTTCAATTTCTTCGGGATTGAGCGTTGAGTGGATTACAGAAATAATCTGGTGAAATCTCTCGAACACAGCAAAGACATCTGCGGGATTAAAAGTTTCGTATCCGCTATTATTAATATCCATTCTCTCTGCTTCCTTTGTAGACATACGCTTCACCTGCTGTCAAATTTATAATCGACTATTCCTGTTTAATCTTTAATCAAAAAATTGAAGAAAATTTGAAAAGCGTTTAAAATCTAAAGCAATTGCTAACAGACCGACCGGTCGGTTTTTTGGGATTGAAACGGGTGCGGGTAAAATACGACAAGAGAAAAAAGATACTCGAGACGGCGCTAAGGATTTTTGCAGACAAGGGTTATCACTCAACTTCAGTTGGAGAAATTGCAAGGAGAAGCAGAATTTCCAAAGGCGGTCTTTACTTCTATTTCAGTTCAAAGGAAGACCTTTTCCTAACCCTCATCGATGAGCTTGGAAACAGTATTATTGAAAGGATAGAAAGCAAGATTTCTGTACTGGATTCAGCTTCAAAGAAACTCGAAACTATATTCGAGGAAATACTGACGCTGTTTACAAGGTATGGCTCAATCGCAAGGTTTATGCTGATAGAATCCTGTGTTGCCAATCCTGTAATTGAAGAGGAAAGACAAAAGATAATCGACAAACTGGAGTCCATTGTTGCCGAATGCATAAGAGAAGGTCAGAGCGTTGGTCAGATCAGAGAAGAAATCGAGCCCGATATTGCAGCAAGCGCACTTGCAGGCGCGGTATATCATCTAGTAATCTCAGGGCTGGCAAAGGGAAATCTGGACGAACTTTACAGAAAGCGAGAATCTCTGAAAGTTTTTGTTTTTTTTTTTTTATTTAAAGGAGGAATTGAGTAATGGAAAGAAAATTAATAAGAATTGCACACAGCCCGGATGCTGACGATGCATTTATGTTCTATGCTCTTGCAAAAGAGAAAATTCAGGATGAAAGATTTGTTTTTGAACACATTCTTTCTGACATTGAAACGTTAAACCAGAAGGCGCTTCAGGGTTTTTACGAAGTGACTGCAATTTCTTATCACGCTTATCCGTATGTTAAGGATAAATATGTCCTTATGACATGCGGTGGCTCAATAGGGGAGAACTACGGTCCCGTTGTCGTCTCAAGAGAGCCCCTGGACGCAAAAAGCCTCAAAGGTAAAAAGATAGCAGTACCCGGAAAACTGACCACTGCCAGACTTGTTTTAAAAATCTTTGAATCCGAATACGATGAGGTATTTATGAATTTTGATGAGATTATGCAGGCTGTAAAAAACGGTGATGTCGATGCAGGCCTTATTATTCATGAGGGACAGCTTACTTTCGATAAAGAAGGGCTTTATTCAGTAGTTGACCTTGGCAAATGGTGGCAGGCAGAGACCGGACTGCCGCTTCCGCTCGGTGGAAATGTTATAAGACGTGATATTGAAGAAAAGGTTGATATTGCTTCCTTAATCAAGCAGAGCATTGTATATTCCATTGAACACGAAGACGAGGCTCTCGATTATGCTCTTGGCTTCGGAAGGGGTCTTGACAGGGAAGATGCAAGACGGTTTGTAAGAATGTATGTAAATGAGCGCACTATCCATCTGGGTGATGATGGCAAGAAAGCAGCTCAGCTTCTTCTTGAACGAGGTTATGAAGCGGGAGTGCTTCCTGAGAGAATAGAGCTTGACTGGATTGAGGTGTAACTTTGAACTTAAATCTGGAGAAACTTTTTCATTCTGAGCGCCTGGACAGAAAAACAGCCATTACACTCTTTAAAGATCTGCCTGTTGGTGAGGCCGGGTTTTTTGCCAATGAAAAGAAAGAGTTGCTCTATGGCCGTGATGTAACCTATATAAAAAATATGCATCTCAATATAACCAATATCTGTGTTAATCGCTGCCGCTTCTGTTCGTTCAGGAAGGATGCGGGAGAAAACGGTGCCTATGTTTACAGCATTGATGACGCGCTCGAGCTTGTTTCTGCGGCAAAATCAACAGGGATTACTGAGATTCACCTCGTAAATGCTTTAAATCCAGATTTAGGTATAGACTTTTACACAACACTAATACGCAAGATAAAGGAAAATTTTCCGGGCATAAACGTAAAGGGCTTAACTGCAGTAGAAATCGATTTTCTGGCAAAAAGAGAAGGAGTTGAGTATGAAGAGATTATAGACAGACTTGTGGAATCAGGAGTAGAGCTTTTTCCAGGCGGAGGTGCTGAAATATTCAATCCGGCTATAAGAAGAATGCTCGGGACATCAAAAACACCAGCGTAAAAATATCTCGAAATACACAGGTCAATACACAAGCGTGGGATTAAATCCAATGTTACGATGCTTTACGGGCATTTTGAAAAACCTGAAGATATAATCGATCATCTGGATAGAATTCGAGAATTGCAGGATGAAACGGGCGGTTTTTCTTCTTTCATACCTCTTCGATTTGTTTCTAAAAATACTCCGATTAAGGTAAAGGAAAGAGGAGCACAGTACGATCTGAGGGTGATTGCATTTTCACGATTGTATCTTGATAACCTACCACACATCAAAGCTTACTGGGTGAGTTTGACGCCTGAGGTTGCACAGGTTGCCCTCTCGTTCGGCGCTGATGATATCGATGGAACTATCTATCGTGAGAACATCATAACCGCTGCAGGTGCTGAAGTTACACCTTCGATGACAGAAGAAGAACTCAGAAAACTGATAAGCGACGCAGGCTTAAATCCTGTTGAGCGAGATAGTTTTTTCAGAAGAGTGAATCATGCCTGATAGACTTGTGATCGGTCATATAAATTTTATAAACGTCATTCCAGTAGATGTAGAACTTATAGATCCACACTACAGGGCTAACAAGATTCTGGGCGTGCCCTCCATACTGAACAGACAGCTTCTTACCGGCTGCGTGGATATCGGCTTTTTTTCATCGGTGTTTTATTTAAGGAATAAAGAATTACTCGAGATTCCTGCGCCGTACTGTATCTCTACAAGAGAAAAGGCGATGAGCGTTGTGATTGTGTCAAAAATTGATCTTGAAGAGCCTGGAAATAGGAAATTAAAGCTTTTTGAAACACCTGCTTCTGAAACCTCAGTTTTCATGTCAAGGGTTTTACTTAAAGAATACTTTAATATTGAATTCAAGCAGGCTGAAAAAGACGAAGCTGAAGCGCTCCTTCTTATAGGAGATGAAGCTCTTCAGGTTTCTTACTCAGGCAAGTACCCTTTCGTCTATGATATTGGAGAAATCTGGAAGAGATACACAGGTTATCCAGCAGTGTTTGCTGTGCTGCTGAGCAGAAAAGATCTGAAAGCTCTTAAGCCAGATGCCTTGAAGAAATACATCAATGATCTCGAAAGAACTCTTAAGTTTACTGAGGAAAACAGGGAAACAATCATTGAAAGGGCAAAACAGAAGATCGAGCTTAACGAAGATATTCTCAATGAATATTACAATCAGCTAAATTTCAGGATTGGCGATGAGGAGAAAAGATCGCTTGAAATCCTTGAAGAGAAACTGAGAAGTGAAAGGATTTATGAACCTGCATAAGCTGTCATTAAAAATATTGGAAGAAAAAAGAGTAACGAAAGACGAGGCTTTATTTCTTTATGAAGAAGCACCGCTCAGCTATCTTGCATATCACGCAAACCTGATTAAGGAGAAACTGCATGGCGATCTTGTAACTTTCATAATTGACAGGAATATAAATTACACCAACATCTGCGAGGTCAGATGCAAGTTCTGTGCTTTCAGCAGGGATGAAAAAGACGCCGATGCTTATGTTCTCAGCAAAGATGAGGTCCTTGATAAAGTGAGAGAAGCCGTGGAGCTTGGAGCCACGCAGGTCATGCTTCAGGGGGGGCTTTACAGAAAGACCGACCTCAATTATATGATGGAAATATTTTCAACCATAAAGAAAAGTTTTCCTGAGCTTACAGTGCACAGTCTGACAGCAACTGAAATTGATTATTTCTCAAAAATACACGGGCTTACAGTTGAGGAAGTTATCAAAAGCTTGAAAGATGCAGGTCTCGATTCTCTTCCCGGGGGCGGAGCAGAGATACTGGTTGATAGAGTAAGAGAGGTTATAAGTCCAAACAAGACATCTGCAAAAAGATGGCTTGAAATTCACAGGACAGCGCATAAGATGGGGTTAGAGTCGACCGCAACCATGGTTATCGGTCACAGAGAAACAATTGAAGACAGAATCGAGCATCTTGATCAGATCAGATCTTTGCAGGATGAAACTAAAGGATTCCGCTCGTTTATTCCCTGGGTTTATCATCCAGGAAAGACTGAACTTGGCGGAAAAAAGACGACGGCAGCTGATTATTTAAGGAATCTTGCAATATCTCGCATTTATCTTGATAACATCGACCACATTCAGGCAAGCTGGCTGACGGTCGGAAAGAAAGTAGCTCAGATGGCTTTACACTTTGGTGCAGACGATTTGGGAAGTATTATGCTTGAAGAAAACGTGGTGAAAGCAACCGGTCATGAAGCAGTAGCTATGGCAGTAGATGAAATGATTGAGCTTATCAGGTCTTCAGAAAGGTTGCCTGTTCAGCGGACATCGGATTTTAAAGAAATAATGCGATATCAGGACTTATAGCGCTTGAAGAGAGATCTCTCGATCCCCGCTGCATCCAAGATCTTTCCCACAATAAAATCCACAAGATCCTGTACAGTTTGAGGCTTATGATAAAAAGCCGGTGATGCCGGAAGTACGATTCCCCCTGCAAGTGCAACCTTCTCCATCGCCTGAATGTGAATGAGCGACAGAGGAGTTTCTCTTACCACAAGAACAAGCTTCCTTCTTTCTTTTAATGCGACATCTGCAGCTCTGTGAATGAGATTATTTGTAAGTCCATATGCTATGTGAGAAAGAGTAGAGACAGAGCACGGGCAAACAATTACCGGATCAATTCTGGATGAACCTGAAGCCGGTGCAGAATTAAATTCTTCCTCATCAAGCAAGACGAGCAATTCTTTTTTTTGAGAATTCAGATGAACAACAAAATTTCTTTTAAAGTTGTCTCTACTTATCCCGAGTTCCTCTTCAGCAACGATGAGTGAAGGTTTCGTAAAAGATGCGAATACCTGGTAGTCAAGGTTTAGAAGAGTCTCGATGAGTTTTACGCCGTATATAATTCCGCTTGCGCCAGTTAATCCGACAAATGCTTTTTTCATCGCCTAAAAAACGCCTCGAGAAGAGTACCTGTAAATATTATTACACTGAAATAAGAATTTCTCTGAAGGTAAGTATTGATTTCGGGTGTTGCCAGCTTTCTGGAATAATAGAAATCATTAACAAGCAGATAGATTGAGGATAGCGCCCAGAAATTAAACCATATTAAGGAGACTTCTGAGGTAAGTCCGGCAATAAATATCAGGATGATTGCAAGAATATGAAAAACGATAGAGATCAGAAAGGAGTTTTTGATTCCAAATCTTGCAGGAATGGAAAAAATACCTGATCTTCTATCGAAATCGATATCAAGAGTAGCATAATAAATGTCAAAACCGGCAACCCACAAAGAAACGCCGAAGTACAGCAACCATGCAGTGGCATTTATCTGTGGTGAGACAGCGAGCCAGCCCGCAAGAGGTGCAAGTCCAAGAGTCAATCCAAGAAAAATATGGCAGAGCCACGTAAACCTTTTCGTATAAGGATAGAAGACGAACATAACAAGCGGTATCCACGAGAGCTTTAGAGGAACGGGTCCTATCATGTATGCTGCAAAAAGATAGATGGAAAGCGATAGCGCAGTAAGTGCGATAGCTGTTGTAAGTGATAGCGAACCAGAAGCAATATGGCGGTTTCTTGTTCTCGGGTTCAGTCTATCAATGGAAATATCGATTAGTCGATTAAGCAGCATTCCAGTGGCGCGAGCAAAAGCAGCAGCGACAATTATAAGTATTACGATCCTTAAATTCAGTCTGTATTCGGATGCGATGAGAGCTCCAACGAAAATGAAGGGTAGCGAGAAAAGAGTTTGTTCAACCCTGATTTCTTCGAGGAATTTTTTAAGAATATTCGATTGCTGTGATTTCTCAGTCAATTCCGTAATCACTCCACTTTCCATCCACAAGTTTTTTAATCTCATCCGTCATTCTTATATCATCAGGCCATTTTCTCGGATGACCTTCTTCGGGCAGTTTTCTTGTGGCGTCAATTCCCATTTTGTGTCCGAAGTAAGGAGTGGGTGAAGAGTGATCAAGCACATCGAGAGGGCCCTCAATTATTACAGTGTCTCTTTTTGGGTCAACGTTATTAAAGACTTTCCAGGTTACTTCTGAGTAATTGTGCACATTAACATCTGAGTCGACGACTACTATAAATTTTGAAAACATCATCTGCCCGAGACTCCATAAAGCATTCATCACTTTAAAAGCCTGCTTCGGATAAGTTTTTTTGATGGAAACAATCACGCAGTTATGAAAAACACCTTCAAGCGGCATATCGATATCTACTATTTCGGGGATAAGCTGTCTGATTACCGGAAGAAACAATCTTTCAGTTGCTTTTCCAAGGTAACAGTCTTCCATCGGTGGTTTCCCAACAATTGTTGTTGGATAGATCGCATCTTTACGATGAGTTATGGCAGTCACATGAAAAACAGGAAAGTAATCTTCAAGAGAGTAGTAGCCTGTATGATCACCAAAAGGTCCTTCAAGACGGGTTTCGCCATGCTTTACATATCCTTCGATGATGATTTCAGCGTTTGCCGGTACATAGAGATCCACCGTCTTTGCTTTAACTACTTCTATTGAGCGATGATTCAGAATACCTGCAAGTATCATTTCATCGATGCCAGAGGGAACAGGGGCGGTTGCTGCATATGTAAGTGCAGGTTCTCCACCGAGAGCGACAGCGACCTGAAAAGGTTTTTCGGGGTCTGATTTCATGAAGTTCTGAGCTCCATCGTGATGAATATGCCAGTGCATGCCGGTTGTTTTAGAATCAAAAACCTGCATACGATACATGCCTATGTTCTGGGTGCCAGTTTCCGGGTTTTTTGTTATCACGAGAGGCAATGTGATAAATCTTCCTCCGTCTTCAGGCCAGCACTTAAGAACCGGAAACATATTTAAGTCCGCATCATCTGTGTAAATAACTTCTTGACAGGGAGCTTTTTTGACAATCTTGGGTCTGAAGTGTCTGAACTTAGCAAGAGTTGAGATTGAAGCAAGGGCCTCTTTAAATGAAGATGGAATTAAGTCAAGCGCATTCGGAATAAAATTTTCTATCTCTTCAAAATTATCGAACCCGAGAGCCCAGGCAGTGCGCTCGTAAGTACCAAATAGATTGATAGCGACAGGAAAACGACTCCCCTTCGGGTTTTCGAAGAGAAGTGCTGGCCCGTATGATTTGGAAACTCTGTCAGTTATTTCAGTAATTTCAAGTACAGGATCGACTTCAACTTTCACCCTTTTAAGCTGCCCTTTTTGTTCAAGGAAGCTGATGAATTCGCGTAGATCTCTGAAACTCAAAGCCAATTTCTTATCCTCCTGAAGATTGATACGTTATATATTTTAAAAGAGATTTACAATTATAAACGCGAAAGGAGGATTTATTATGGAATTTACATCTTATCTTTTCGAAAAACCTGGTCCCCAGAACACTGAGGAAGCTTTGAAAATTACAGCAGGTGCATTAAGTGAATTTAAAGCCTCAAAGGTTCTCGTTGCTTCTACGACGGGTAAAACAGCGCTAAAAGCTGTCGAGTTAATTGATAATAGCAAACTTATTATCATCAGCCATTCTTATGGATTTTACGAACCTGATGAGGATGAATTTGATAATGAAATAAAAGAATTACTTAAATTCAGAGGAATTCCCCTTATTACAACAACCCATACTTTTGCCGGTTTTGCTCGTGCGGTAAGAAGAGAGTTTAAGACCTATCTGGTTGAGGATATAGTTGCGCAGGTTTTAAGAACAGTAAGTGAAGGTTTTAAGGTTGGGTATGAGCTTGTCTGTATGGCTTCAGATACCGGTTATCTGAAGAGTGGTGAAAGAGTAATTACTGTTGCAGGCACAGGCGAGGGAGCTGACACAGTCCTCTTGTTCAGGGCAGAAAACTCAAACAGATTTTTTGACATCCATCTTGAAGCGATTATTGCAAAGCCTTTGAAAAGGTGATTGCATGGGATTTGAGAATAGTGTTTTGAGGGTGGAAAAAATTGTTGCTGGCGGATTCGGGCTCTGTAAGACAGCGGGTGAGGGCGAGCCGCTTGAAAAAAAGGTATTTTTAGTAAGGTATGTTCATCCGGGCGAATCTGTTAGGGTTAAAACCGCAAACAGAAAAAAAGGTGTATTTTTTGCTGAAGAATATGAGCTTGTCGAGAAATCGCCTGAGAGGATTGATCCACCATGCCCGTATTTTTCGACTTGTGGTGGATGTTCCTTTCAGATGGCTCCGCACTCGCTTCAGATTGAATGGAAAAAAGATATTCTGGTTGAAAATTTTGAAAGAATTAGCGACATCAAGATCGATAGAAATCAAATCAGGGTCATAGCTTTAGGTGATTATGAATATAGGTATCGAATAAGATTGCAGGTAAATGAGGGGAAGATAGGCTTTTACAAGGCTGGTTCCAGAGAGATAGTAGAGATTAAGGATTGCATGTTGCCTGTTCCCGCCCTAAGAAACGCCCTCAGGGCGTTTCTTAGGGCGGGAAGGTCTAACCCTCTCCCAAACGAAATTCAGGCTATCGAGCTGAGATCCAACTTGAATCAGAACCAGATGATGATTGTCTTTATTGGTAAAAGGTTCACTGATATTTATTCACTGAGTCTGTATGCGAAAGATGTATCTGAGTGGTACGAAGAGGTTTCAATAGTTTATTCTCCTTCGAAAAACAACTTGCCAGGCTTTAAATTTGAGCTTATTGAAGGAAGCGACAGACTGTACAGCAGCTTTAATGAAAAATCCTTCGGATTTTCTGCAATTTCGTTTTATCAGCCCAATCTTCGGCTCGCGATGGATGTTTATGAGCTGATAGCTGAGAAAACAAATAAAACGATAGAAAAAGAAGGCTTAAAAAAAGTAATCGATCTTTATTGCGGTGCAGGAGTACTAGATCTTTTCTTAAGCGATGAAGCAGAAATCTTAGGAATAGAAGAAAATCCGGTTGCTATTGATGATGCAAGGATTAACAGCTTCTTAAATGGAAAGCACATAGAATATTTAAATTTTGATGCTTCTGAGATTGAGAGCTTCAGAGAAGCTGAGATACTGATAATGAATCCACCCGCTACGGGCGTTACCCCTAACATCATTCAGGCTGCAGTAAAACAGAGCTCAATCAGAAACCTGATTTATCTTTCCTGTGATCCCGCAACGCTTGCAAGAGACGTTGGCAGAATTAAAACTTTGGATAAGAGCAGCAGTTTTCAAATAGACGAAATCTATATGATTGATTTTTATCCTCAGACTGAAAAGATTGAAACTCTCGTTTTTATGAGTCGCTGAACAAACTTATTTCCTGCCGAAAAACAGAAAAATCAAGTTAAGAATAATTGTGAGTATGATGCTTAAAATAATTGCTGATACAACCGGAAAGTAAAAGACAAAATTATCTCTCTTTATGTAGATATCTCCAGGGAGCTTTCCAAAGAATCGAATTCCAGAGTGACCTAAGATCATAAAAATTATTCCTGCGATAACGATTATTATTCCTGTAAAGATCAATATTTTGCCAAGTCCGGTTAAGGAATCCATCTCATCTCACCTCGCGTTTTTCTCTCAATTTCTGAAAAAATGCAGCCGCAGTAGTTCTGTGAGTAAAGACCAAAGGATTTAAAATTCCTTACCGCCTCGTTATATGTTTTTACGCTGACTTCGAAGTGAGCTACATGAAGATCGAATGTTTCTGCTGCCCTCAGCGCTTCCTCGACTGCTATATCGTGTAGCTGGTGAGGAGAGGAAAAAATGGTTGTGGATATGTAGCTGATACCTTCCTCAGAGGCTTTCTTTGCAGTTTCAAGCATACGAAGTCTGTAGCAGAACCTGCATCTTTCGGGCTTTTCGTAATTGCCGTTTACCATATCAAAATATGAAACTGGGTAGTACTCTTCTTCTATAACGTCAAAAATTAATTTATTCAGCTGGAGGTAAGACAGCATTGTATTGCGCCGCCTGAGATATTCTTCAAATGGATGGATGTTGGGGTTATAAAAGAACAATTTGATACTCGAGTGCATATTGGCAAAAGCATCAAGTGAAGCATGCAGACAGGGACCACAGCAGGTATGAAGAAGAATCTGATCGTTATGTTTAAGTGAGTTGGCTTCTACAAGCATCCTGTATATTATAATTCAATTCTTACGCTTTATTCAGTAGCTGAGTGCGGTTGGTACAGCACGGGAGTTTGAAGTTTGAGAGTATGAAAACAGAGATACTTGAGTATCATTTGCCAAAAGAACTGATAGCTCAGGAGCCGGTTGAACCGAGAGACCACTCCAGACTTATGATTGTTAACAGGTCTGATTCTTCGATAAGCCATGACTACTTCTATAATCTGCCGAATTACATAAAAGACTCAGTCATAGTTTTCAATGATTCAAGGGTTTTTCCGGCTCGCATAGAATTTGTCTTTGAAACCGGAGGCAAAGCAGAGATGCTTCTGGTTCGAAAGATATCTCCTGAGAGCTGGCTTTGTTTTGTAAGACCCGCAAAGAAATTCAAAGTCGGAAGAGTATTAAAGATTGGCCCGGATACAATTGCAACAGTGAAGAGCTATGTAACTCCAGGACAGAGAGAGATTGTTATCACTGACAGCAGTGGAGCTGTTCTTTCTGATGAAGCTGTAAAAAGGCTTGGTAAGCTGCCTGTGCCGCCTTATATCAAGAAATACCCGGAAGATCCAGAACGCTATCAAACTGTATACGCAAAAGAGGAAGGTTCTATTGCCGCTCCAACTGCCGGTCTTCATTTTACTCCTGAGCTTATCCGCCGGCTTGAAGACAGCGGAAATACAGTGGTTTACATTACTCTGCACGTCGGTGCATTTACCATCAGGCCTATACAGACAGAAAATATCGAGAACCACACAGTTTCAGAAGAAGAGTATGAAATTTCAGAGTACGAAGCTGAGTTAATTAACAGGGCTTTTGAAAAGAGAAGGAGAGTGGTTGCTGTAGGAACTACAGTGGTGCGGGCACTCGAATCTTCGTATAAAAACGGGGAAATCGAGCCAGGGAGAAGAAAGACTGATCTATATATCTATACAGGATATAAATTTAAGGCAGAAGATTCTTTAATTACAA
>FWPV01011973.1_pt1 | contig 13572 bp, 13 predicted proteins | sample 2228371 | NCBI WGS metagenome assembly FWPV01 (sample SAMEA103939776, study PRJEB20133) | metagenome | reverse complement strand
CCGTGCTCTTGCTCGGTCAGAGACCGGCAAGAGCCATCGCGTTGCCCTCGTGGACGGGGGCAAGAGCGGGGTTGGCTGCTAGAGCCGGTCTCCAGACCGTGCTCTTGCTCGGTCGGAGACCGGCAAGAGCCATCGGGTTGCCCTCGTGGACGGGGGCAAGAGCGGGGTTGGACGCTGCTAGAGCCGGTCTCCAGACCGCGCTCTTGCCCGGTCAGAGACCGGCAAGAGCCATCTCAGTCAGAAACCCGTTTTCTACAGGAAAACGGGTTTCTATTTTAACCGGAGCCAGCCTGCCAGCACCAACAGGAGCAGGCTGCCGGTTAGTCCTTCCAGCATGTGAATTTCGCCAATCATGGCAAATTCCCAGCCGGCCAGCCAGGCGACCAGTTGGCCCAGGGCAAAGCCGACCCAGGCGACCAGCACATACCCTACCAGGCGGTGGTATCCTTCGCCGCGCCAGGTGTGAAACGCCACACCGCAGGTCGTGGCTATCATCATGGATAATATCAGGGTCGGCGATAATGGGTTCATCACTTCCATTATAGTCGCACTGGCATTTTCTGCAAAGCGGGGTATACTTGCATATACTGACCGCACGCAAGAATTTTATGTCCACCGCAGAGACGCCGGGTTCGAGATTTTGATAAGGTGCTCAGCGTTCTCAGTGGCTCTGCGGTGAATTTTCAGTGCTGGGGGCGCAAAGCAATCCCCCCGGCCAGGGCGTTGGGGCGGTTCAACATTCCAGGAGGAGTAGCATGCCAGATACCTGTATCGCTGTGGACCTGGGAGGAACGCAAATCCGCGCGGCGCGCTGCCGGCCAGATGGCACGATAGAAGCCCGGACGCAAACGCTGACGCTGGCTCAGGAGGGACTGGAGCCTGTGCTGCGTCGGATCCAGGCGAGCATCGCTGAGGTGTGGCCGTCGGAGGGAGTGCGGGCTATTGGCATTGCCGCGCCTGGGCCGCTGGATCCCTGGAAAGGGATTGTGGTTTCTGCGCCGAATTTGCCCGGTTGGGACCATGTTCCCTTGCGCGATATTTTAGCCGGGTGGTTCAACGTGCCGGTTCACCTGGGCAATGACGCCAATCTGGCCGCGCTGGCCGAGTGGCGGTTCGGGGCCGGGCGAGGTTACCAGGACCTGATTTACCTCACGATCAGCACCGGCATTGGGGGGGGCGTGATCATTGGTGGGCGATTATTGCTGGGCGCGCACGGGCTGGCGGCTGAACTCGGTCATCTCAGCGTGCAACCCGATGGGCCACGTTGCAATTGCGGGAATTACGGTTGCCTGGAAAAACTGGCGGCGGGGCCGGCGATTGCGGCGCGGGCCGTGGCGCAAATTATCGAGGGACGCTCCAGCGCCATTACCGGCCTGGTGAACGGCCATTTGGGAGAGGTCACGGCGGCGACGGTGGGACAGGCCGCCAGCGGGGGGGATGCGCTGGCGCGTGAGGTCCTGGCGTATGCCGGCTTTTTGATCGGCGTGGGAATCGTCAACCTGCTCCATGCGTTCAATCCCGCGCTTGTCATCCTGGGGGGGGGCGTCACGCAAACCGGCGAGCTGCTCTTGGAACCGATTCGTCGCGTGGTGGCCGAGCGCGTCATGCGGCCGGAATATCTGGTGCCGGTGGTGCCGGCCGTTTTGGGCGGCGATGTGGGATTGCTGGGCGCGCTGGCCCTGGCCCTTGAGGCGACCCCGATCCCATGAGCTGGCTGGCTCAACGCACGCTCGACCTGGCTCATGCCGTTTCACAGTTCTATTACTCTCGCAAGTATCGCGCCCTGGCCCATCACCTGGGACGCCCCGCCCTGGCCCGCACTCCGACTTCGCCGGGCCTGATAGTGATCCAATTCGATGGTTTGAGTTATCCTCACCTGCAACAGGCTCTGGCGCAAGGTTATTTACCCCATCTACGTCGCGCCCTGGAGGAAGAGTCGTTGAGTCTTGCGGCGTGGCGGTGTGGGGTGCCGTCCACGACGCCGGCCGTGCAGGCCGGTATTCTCTATGGGGATAATTTCGATATTCCGGGCTTTCGCTGGTACGAAAAGGACAGGGGGGTGGCCATCGTCTGCAAACGCCCGGATCATCTTTATCGGCTCTCCCAACGGCTGGCCCGTGCCGGGCGGGGATTGTTGCGCGGCGGTTCGAGTTACACCAATCTTTTGGATGGTGAGGCCGACCTGGCGGTGTTCACTGTCAGCGCGTTGGGCAGCACATTTTTCGATAATGTGCGTGGCCTGGGCTTTGCCTCGTTATTTTTGCTCAGTCCGGGACGGGTGGGGCGCGTGATGATTCGTTCGCTGCGCGAATATGTGCGCTATTGGTGGCACCGTCTGGCCGGGCTGGTGACCCCTCAAGTCGCGCCTCTGTTAGGTCGCCGCTCACCGCTGTTGCATATCATCCTGGATATTGCCATTGCCGAAATCCAGACCTTTGGCGTGATGCTGGATATTTATCGCGGCGTGCCGGTCATTTACGTCACGTATTCTGGCTACGACGATGCCGCTCATCACTACGGCCCAACCCATCCCGAAGCGATGCGTGTGCTGCGTTGGATTGATGCTTACATTCATCAGATTGATCGGATGCGTCGGCAATACCGGCGCGCCTGGTATGACCTGTACATCCTTTCGGATCACGGCATGAGCGATGCGCTCCCTTTTGAAACCCTCTATGGTCGAACGTTGGGGCAATGGCTGCTGGAGAGCATTGGCGAACCGCTGGTTTTGGATGAGCGCACCGGTGCGGAACAGCAACCGGCTACCCGGACGCAGTATGTCCTCGAAGAATTTCAGGCGTTGGAAGCGCGCCGGTCGGTTCGCGGCGCTTTGCTGGCGCGTCGGGTTCGAGAGCTGCTTGAGCGCCGCACGCCGGGCGACCCCGAGTTGGGCGAACTGGATGTGGAGCGGCGCGGCGATATCGCTGTGTATGCTTCGGGCGGCCTGGCGCATGTCTATTTCAACGTCGCGCCCCGCGCTTTGACCCTGAGCGAGATCACTGTGCTTTACCCGGCTCTGTTGAGCCGGCTGATCGAGCATCCGGGTCTTGGCCTGATTGTGGGGCGCGACCGGTGCGGTGGGACCGACGAAACGGTGATGCTCGGACGGCACGGGACGCGCACGCATATCAACCAGCAGGTGGTGATTACCGGTGTGGACCCGCTGGCCTCGGTGCCGGAGGCGGAAGCCTGTGCTGAGGACCTGGTTCGTCTGGCGGGTTTTCCGCATAGCGGCGATTTGATTTTGCTGGGCGCGTGGCGGGCCGATGGTCGCGTGGTGACGTTTGAACAGCAGGCCGGTACTCATGGGGGATTGGGCGGTCCGCAGAATGAGGCTTTCATCATCGGGCCGCAGGCTGAGTGGCTCAATTCGCCCCCCAAGGGGCCCCTGGCATTGCACGCGCATCTGGCGCAAAGATACTCGTAAGTTTTCACGCAAAGAATTTCAAGTAATTGCTCACCGCAGGGTCGGAGTACGCGGAGGTGCTTTTGGGGGCCGCGGGTAGGATTGGCATGTGGGTGAGCTGTCACGAATTATGAGATGAGGGCTTACGTTCCTTTTTATCTGGTTATTCCATATTTTCTCTTTTCTTTTGGAGCAGCTTTGGGGGTCATTCAGGCGGCGGCGCTGCGGAGCGGGGATACGCGCTGGATATTCCCGCCATTCCGGTCACGGCGGGTCGGGCTTGTCCTGACCGGCGTCTGGATTATGGGCGCGTTTGCGTGCTTTTGGCTGGGCACGCCCGAATTGCTCACACCCGGCCCGGCCGGCACCGAGCTGGCGGCCTTGTTCGCGCTGGCAGCGCTGGCGGCGGTCGGGGTGACGCGCGGTCTTGCCCGACAGGTGACTGCTGACGATTGGTGGCCGACGACCGATGACCGACGACCGACGACGGACGACGGACGACCGACGACGGACAACCGACCACTTACGCAGTACGCAGTACGCACTATATTTTACGTTTTGCTTTCCCTTCTTGTCGCCGTGTGCGATGTGCCGCTCTTTCGTTTGCTCAATGGTTTGGCGGGACGTTCTGCCGTGCTGGATGCAACGGTGCAGTTTTTGATGAATGATTATATCGTGCCGACGGCGCTGGTGTTGACGTTGCTGGGTTTGTGGTTTGCGGGCGCATCGGGCGATGAGCGCGCGGCGAATCAAGCTACGGTTCTGCGCGCTTTGCTGGCTATGCTGCTGGCAAACGCTATCCTCAAATTTATCAACGGGTTGTATTTTCGTCCTCGCCCTTTTACGTATGATGAGGTGACGTTGCTGTTTTATCATCCGTCCGATTCATCGTTTCCCAGCAATGCAGCGACGGTGGGTTTTTCGCTGGCGATGGCGGTGTGGTTGCGCCGGCGGCGGTGGGGCGCGTGGATGCTGATGCTGGCCGGCGCAATGAGCCTGGCGCGCGTGTGCGGCGGCGTGCATTATCCGCTGGATGTGGTGGCCGGCGCGTGGCTGGGCGCGGCGGCGGCGTATGGGGTGAGTCGCATCGCCTGGCTCGATAAACCGCTGGCGGTTGTGATGGGATGGGCGAACCGGTTGGGGCTGGCATGAGACAAAAGACCATTTTTCGGGCGGGGGGGGGTGTTGGTTTGTTGGTTGGTGTGTTGGTTGGTTTGTTGGTGTGTTGGTTGGCGTTTGGGTTGCGGGTGTATCGGCTGGATACGGCGAGTTTGTGGTACGATGAAACGTTTATGCTGTACCATGCTCAGCAGGGCTTGTGGGATGGGGTGAGGGGATTGTTGCAGGAAGATAATGCGCTGCCGCTGTATGGCGCATTGCTGGCGCTATGGGTGCAGGTGGCCGGTAAGAGCGAGTTTGCCGCGCGGTATTTATCGGTTGTGTTGGGAACGGTGGCGGTGCCGCTCGCGCTGCGGTTGGGCGATGCGCTCAGCGGACGGCGCGGCGGCGGATGGGGCGCGGCGCTGGCGTTGGCGACTCTGCCCATTCACGTCTATTACGCGCAGGAGGTGCGTATGTACGCGCTGGCCGTGCCGCTGGCGACCGCTTTTGCCTGGGCGGCCTGGCGCATAACGCGATGTGGGCGCGGCGTTGCAGGTTTTATCGCTTTCGGGGTTGCCATGCTCCTGGCGCACCTGTACACGGCGCTGCTGTGGGCGGCGGTGCTGCTGTGGGGCACTTGTCTCTGGTTGATAGAGAGGCGTCGTTTTCCGGCGCGCCCCTGGTGGCAGGCTAATCTCGGGCTGGGGATAGCCAGCCTGCCGGTGGCGGCCTGGGCCTGGTGGCGGGCGCAGGTGGACGCCACAGCCGTTTCGGCGATTCCGCTGGATGTGCTCAAGTGGTTGCCGGTCCAGTTTGGCGTCGGGCAATATCTACCTGCGCCGTGGCCGGCGTTCTTTTTGGGGCTGGTGGCGATTTCGTTGGGCGCGGCCTGCTTCGAGCTGGTCCGCACGCGGCGAGGCGATGCGGCGTTGTGGATAGCCTGTGTATTGATTGCGCCGGTAGCGCTGCTCCTCATGCTCACTCAAATCAAAGCCAAATGGGATGCCCGTTATCTGCTTCCCTCGCTCGGACTGGCGTTGACGGTGGGCGTTGGGCTGGGCTGGGAGTTGTTATCCCGGCGCTGGCGGTGGGCGGGCCTGATGCTTGCGCTGGCGTGGTTGGCCTTGATGGCGGCGGCCGTCGAGCGGCAAAGTCAAAGCGCGTGGGCGTTGGGGATTATAGACGAGTGGCACCCCCGCCCGGATTTCAGAGGCGTGGCGCGCTATATCGCCGCGCACGAAGCGCCGGGCGATGCGATTGTGGTGGTGGGCGGCTATGCGGCGCACACGCTGGCGTATTATTACACCGGGTCGGCGCATCTATCGGGATTGCCGCCGGATGTGCGCGTCGCCGATACGCGCCATCCGCTGGATTTGCGCGCGCTTCATATTCTGGAGCAAGAGACCGCTCAGGCCGACCGCGTGTGGCTGGTGCGCTGGCAATCTCACCTAGCCGATCCAACCGGTGTGGCGCAGGGCGCGTTTGAAGCGTGCCGCCCGCTGCCGGTGAGCGAATCGTTTACCAACGTGAGCCTGTCGCTTTACGATGTGCGCGATTGCCGCCCATTAGACCGCTGGGCCTGGCCGCCGCGCCCGCTCGAGGCGACGTTTGCCGCGCCGATTCGTTTGCTCGGCTATGACCTGCGTCAGAAAGGAGAGACGTGGGAACTGGATTTGTGGTGGGAAGCCGCCGCGCCGGTGGGCGATAGTTACCTGGTCTTTACTCATCTGCTGGGGGTGGAGGGCGCGCTGATCGCTCAACACGACCACATCGCCGGGTCGGATTTTTATCCCAGCGGCGCGTGGACGGCCGGCGTGCGCCTGCGCGACCGGTTCGTGCTCCACGTGCCGGGTGGGACGTGCGAGCAATGCCGATTGGAGGTCGGACTGTATAATGAACGCGGTCGCCTGCCGCTATCTACCGGCGGCGATGCGGTTATCATCATAGACCATTAGGGTCTGCGAGACCCTGGCCTGGCCGAGCCAGAACCAAAACCACAAAGGACACCGAGTACACCAAGGTTTTTATTTTGTACTCTTTGTGTCACCTGCCCATGCCGCAGACAGGGGGTTCGTGGTAAAATTTCTTTGCCGAAAAAGCAGAGTGGTAAAGACGTTAAGGCGCAAAGGACGCAAAGGATTTCAGTATCAGTTTCAGTAGTTTTGCACTTTTTACATTGGGCACGCTGTCAACGGATTACGAGAGCGGATTGAACGGAAACAGCCGCGCGTGAGTTGCTCCATCCGTTCAATCCGCTCCAAAAATCCGTTGACAGCTCGCTTCCCCCTCGAGTTTGTAGAATCTGCAAAACCGTTGAGTTTCACACAAAGAGCACAAAGGATTTCAGTATCAATTTCACAAAGGACACAAAGAGAACACAGAAAAAAACTCTGCGCGAGATAACAAATAAACCTCTGCGCTCGCTGCGTCTCTGCGGTGAATTTTACTCAAGGTACACTATGTCAAAATTATCGGTCAGATGGCTTTTCGTTCTTGCCCTGCTCGCTGCGCTGGCGGCGGGTGGGGTCTGGCTGGCGCAACGCGCTGCCGCGCCGCAGGTCTTTGACGGCGAGCGCGCGTATCAGCACGTGCGGGCGCAGCTAAAGCTGGGCGCGCGCCCGACCGGTTCGCCCGCAGGCTGGGCGACCGGCGACTATATCATCCAGTCGCTCAAAGCGGCCGGCTGGCAGGTGCAAACGCAAGAGTTCGATTATCAGGGCGTTCGCGCACGCAACATTACAGGGACGGTTGGTAAAGGCCCGCAGGTTATTCTTGGCGCGCATTATGACACGCGCAAGCGGGCTGACCAGGATCCGGTCTCGCCCGATGCGCCGGTGATGGGCGCGAACGACGGCGCCAGCGGCGTGGCCGTGTTGCTCGAACTGGCGCGCACGCTCGACCGGCGCCGGCTGCAAAACCAAATCGTCCTGGCGTTTTTCGATGCGGAAGATAACGGCGGATTGGATGGTTGGGAGTGGATTGTCGGCTCGACCTACTTTGCGCAGCATTTGGAGACCCGGCCTATTCTTGTTATAATTGTAGATATGATCGGCGACGCCGACCAGCAGATTTACTGGGAGCGCAATTCCAGCCGGCAGTGGAATCAGCGCATCTGGCAAATCGCCGCGTCGCTGGGCTATGAAAATTACCTGCTGGCTCAATATAAATACTCGATGCTCGATGACCATACGCCGTTTTTGCGCCAGGGCATCTCGGCCGTGGATATGATTGACTTTGATTACCCGTACTGGCACACCACCGCCGACACGGCCGACAAGGTTTCGCCAGCCAGCCTGGAGCGCGTCGGGCGCACGCTGGAGGTTCTGGTCGAGCAGGGGATAGAGCCGTGAAGCGTGGAGCGTGGAGCGTGAAGCGTGGAGCGTGGAGCGTGAAACGTGGAGCGTGGAGCGTGAAGCGTGAAGCGTAAAGGGAGATGAATTATGGAAACCATCAATCTGTTGCTTTCTTCGCCGTTGTTTTATGTTGTGCTGATTGTGCTGATTCTGGCGGTTGCCTTTCGCAAGCAGATTGGCAATCTCATCGAGCGGACGACGGGGGTGAAGGGCCACATCAACGCGGGGGGCGTGCAAGGCGAGTTGCAGGCTGCCGAGCCTTCGCCGCCACGGGCTGAGGCGCAACCGCAATCGCCGCCGTCATCGCCACCAACTGGCGCGCAACCGAGCAGCCCTTCCTCTCCCCCCGGCAGCGGTGTGACGATGAAAGATGTCCTGCTCGATGGCGGCTCAGAGATCGAAGAGATCGAGGGCAAAGTAAAAATGAATAACGTCATCCTCGATGAAAAATCCAGAATCGGCAAAATCAAGGGATAAACGATGCGCCCCTACGTTGACCATCATCCCCCGCGCCAGACCTTTCGCGCTGCGCTGGAAGGCAAAAACCCGCGTGTGCCGACCATCCGCGCCGCCAGCGGCAAGGGCAAATCGCGGCTGATCGGCGATTTGCGGCAGGAGTGTAAGATGCGCGGCGTGCCGGTCACTTTGCTGGATTTTAGAACGATGAGGGCGAGTGACACGTTTACCGTCCTGGGCCTGGTGCGTTATTTTATGCGGGCATTGTCCTTTCCTGCTTACGATGCGGCTCTGAGCGAGTACCTTCAGTCGCCCACGCCCGGCGTTACGCTGGAAAATGTCACGCTCACCGCTTCGAACCTGGGCGATATTACCGCCGGCGACCTGAACCGCCGCCGCGTCATTGCTGACCGTCTCACCGATGCCTTGTTGCGTGACCTGGAAACCTGTTGCGCCAGCCGCCGCGTTGCGCTGTTGATAGATACCTTCGAGCAGGCAGCCCCCGAAGTCCAGGACTGGCTGGGCAGGCATGTGCTGCCCGGCGCGTGCGATGATGTGGAAGGGCTGGCGCTGGTAATTGCCGGCCAGGAAACGCCGCCGGTGGAACCGGCTCACTGGCCCCAGGTTTATCGTCACTTTGACCTGCCGGATGGATTGGACTGGAACGATTGGGTGGAGTATGCTCAGGCCATCGGCGCGTGGACCAGCCTGGGCGAGTCCCAGTTGCGCCGCTATTACACTTATTACAAAGGCGACCCCAAGAGGATGTGCGACGTGTGCGACCCACTCGGAGCGGAGGCGCTATGAACGACGAGACGCTTGCGCTCGAATGGGAAGTATTCCAGACCATCATCCTGCCCCGCGCCGAAAAACTGGGGCCGCTTTACCCGCAGGCAATCTGGGCCGCCGCCGTCGTGCATTGGTTCGATGCAGACCTGCTGGCAGCGATGTTGGATGAACCGCCGGAAGGCGAAAGGCAAAGGGCAGAAGCTGATAGTCTCCTGGCGTGGCTGGCTGAGCGGCCCTTTATCGAACGCTATTATGCTCCCTTTGCCGCGCCCGACGTTCCACTGTATGCCATGCACGAGCGTTCACGCAGCGCATTGCTGGCGCAGTTGAAACAAGACCCCCCGCTTCCGCGAACTGAGCCGATGTGCAGCGGATTACCACCGGCGCAGGTGGCAGGAGGCGGGTGCGGGACGGCGAACGAGGACGGACGAACGACGAACGACGGCCGACGAACGACGACCAACGACCGACGAACAGCGACAGGCGCACTATTTCGAGATGCTGTATCACGAGCTGGCGGTGGAGGAAGCCAGGGCTTTTGATGAATGGGAACAGGCTTACTTTGCCGCAGAAGACGCCTGGCAACTGAGCGTGTGCGGCGCGCTGCTGGCGCTGACCGAAGAGCAGGCCGATGCCCTGACCGATGAACGCCCTCTCTGGCTGCGTTATTACAAGGGACGCTGGCTGTGGACATCTCAACGCTGGACAGACGCGCTGAAGGTTCTGGAACCCCTCGACAACGAAATACGCAATACGCCATACGCTCTACTCCGCTCCTGGCTGGCAAACCAGCTGGGGCTGATTTACGATTCCCTCGGCCGCTGGGCGGACGCGCTGGCGCAGTACCAGGCCAGCCTGGAAATTGACCGCGCCCTGGGCGACCGGCAGGGCGAGGCGCAAACGCTCAACAACATTGGGCTTGTCTACCAATCGCAGGGCCGCTGGGCGGACGCGCTGGCGCAGTACCAGGCCAGCCTGGAAATCGCCCGCGCCCTGGGCGACCGGCAGGGCGAGGCAAGCACACTGCATAGCCTCGGGATCCTGTCTCGCAGGACCGGCAAATGGGATGAGGCGATAACCTGTTATGAGCAAAGTCTCCAACTCTACAGGCAGCTTGGCGACCGCGAGGGTGAAGGTGGTGTGCTCAATAGTCTTGGTGTTGTGTGTGCCAAAAAAGGCTGGTGGGAAAAATCTATTCAGTATTATCAGGATAGCTTGAAAATTGCACATGAGTTGGGGGATTGCCTGTCAGAAGCGCAAGTCTTGGGCAACCTGGGCGATGTTTACAAAGAGACTGGCGAGTGGGAGATGGCTGAAGACCATTATAAGCAAGCCATTGCCCTCTTGCGCGATTCGGAAGACAGGGAACAATTGGGTGATTGGTTGGAGGAATTGGGCGAGGTCTATCGCAGTCGCGGCCTGTGGGCGCAGGCCATTCAGGTTCACAAAGAGGCTTTGCAAATATGGCGGGAAATGGAACGGTTGAACGTGGAACGTTGAACGTTGGAACGTTGGAACGTGGAACGTTGGAACGTGAAACGTGAAACGTGGAACGTGAAACGTTAAATCAAACAGGAGAAAAAAACATGCCAGCACAATTAGCGCAACGTCTTGTCAACCTGCCCCCGTATGTCTTTGCGGGGCTGGAAAAACGCATCGCCCGGATGGTGGCCGAGGGGCGGGATGTGATTCGATTGGACATCGGCAGCCCAGACCAGCCGCCCGCGCCGTTCATCATCGAATCGCTCTATCGCTCGGCAAAGGACGACACGCATCACGGCTACGCCGGCTATTTCGGCACGCCGCAGTTGCGTCAGGCGATGGCCGATTATTACGAGCGGCGTTTCGGCGTCAGACTCGATCCCAAGACGCAGGTCTTGCCGCTCATCGGATCGAAGGAGGGCATCTTTAACCTGGCGTGGGCGTATGTGGACGCCGGCGATGTGGTGCTGGTGCCCAATCCGGGCTATCCCACTTATACGGCCGGCGCGCTTTTGGCCGGCGGTCAGGTGGTGAACGTGCCCCTGCGCGCCGAACGCGGCTGGCAGCCCGATTTCGCCGCCATCCCGGCCGACGCGCTGGCGCGCGCCAAATTGATGTGGATGAACTATCCTAACAATCCCACCACTGCCTGCGCCACGCTCGAACTATTCGAGCAGACTGTGGCGTTTGCCCGCCAGCACAATCTGTTGCTGGTGCACGACAATCCTTACGCCGATGTCACTTTCGATGGCTATGTTGCGCCCAGCCTGTTGCAGGTGCCCGGCGCGACCGAGGTGGCGATCGAATTCAACTCGCTATCCAAATCGCACAACATGGGCGGCTGGCGCGTGGGGATGGCGCTGGGCAACGCCGAGGCGGTGGGCGCGCTGTCGCGCCTCAAGACCAACATTGATTCCGGCATCTTTCGCGCCATCCAGGATGCGGCGGTTGATGCGCTGACCGGCGACCAGGAGTGGTTGAGCGAGCGCAATGATGTGTACGCCCGGCGGCGCGATATTGTGCTCCGCGCCTTGCCGGCCGCCGGCCTGCAGGCCGAAACGCCCCAGGCCACCATCTACGTCTGGGCGAAAATCCCCGGCGGCTATACCAGCGGCGAATTTTGTGATAAACTGCTGGACAGCGTCGGCGTTTCGATCACGCCCGGCCCGGCCTTTGGCGCGCAGGGCGAAGGCTATGTGCGCATCAGCCTGGGCCAGAAAACCGAACGCATCGCCGAAGCGATGGAGCGGATGCGTCATGCGTGAAACGTGGAACGTGGAACGTGAAACGTGAAACGTGAGGCGTGATGTGTAAGCGGGGGGCAGCATGCGTTTGCTTTGCCTTGTTATCGTTGTGCTCATAATGTTCATCGGCGTATGGGGATTGTTGACGGCGCTGCCGGCGCAGGCGCAGCCGCGTCCCACGCCGGCGCTGCTATCGTCGCACGAATGGGAAAAGCCCACCGCCACGCCGGCGCCGACGCCGGTTCCATCGCCCAGCCCGGCGGGGCTATTGCCCCAAAAACTGCCGGCGCCTTCTCAGGTGATCACCGTGGATGTGCCGATCCTGATGTATCACCACGTCGGCGCGCCGTACCGCAATCAATTCAACGTTCCCTTGAGCGACTTTAAAGCGCAGATGGATTACCTGGCGCAAAACGGTTACACCACAGTCAGCATGGCGCAGATTGCCGCCGCCTTGCGAGGACAGAGCGAATTGCCGCCTTGCCCGGTAGCCATCACCTTCGATGACGGCTATGCCGATGTGTATCACAACGCTTTGCCCGTTTTGCGAAAGCACGGCTTTCACGCCACCTTTTACGTCGTCACCGGCTATATCAGCGCCACCAAAACTTTTATGAACTGGGACCAGCTCAAACATTTGTCTTCGCTTGGGATGGAAATTGGCTCCCATTCGTACAACCATCCCTTTCTGGCCCAGACGACGGGCTATACCCTGACGCGCCAGATTGTCGGTTCCAAATCCAGGCTGGAAGCCGGGGTGGGAATCTCGATCACCACCTTTGCGTATCCCTATGGGAGCTACAATGGGAGCGTGGCTGCGCTGGTGGCCGAGGCGGGCTATACTTCGGCGGCGGCCGCCAGCGGCACTTTTCAGCAAACGTCGCAACGCATTTACGCCATGTCGCGCCTGGCCGTTTACGATAATATTTCCCTGCCAGTGTTCATCGCTCGCCTGCCCAAACACGGCCCCAAGGGGCTGGGCCCCTGTCCCTTGCCGCCGGCAGCGGCGCAAAGCGCGCGGCCTGTAAAATCGGATGAGGAGGCGCCATGATTACTTTGTTCGACGCAGAAACCGAGCAACCGGTGGGGCAGATTACCGAAGAACAGCTCCGGTTTTTGATGGACCAGCTCGAAGAAGAAAGCACGATGGATCGAGATTACTATATCAGCCAGGATGAACTCGACCTGCTCGAAGAGGCCGGGGCTGATGCGGCTTTGCTGACGGTGCTGCGCGCCGCGCTGGCCGGCCGCGAGGGGATGGACATCCGTTACGTGCGGGAACAGGAGGCGTATCGCTAAGACCATGATCGCTACCGAACCGCCGGTGCTGCGGGCTTTTCTGGTGGGCGTCCAGGTGCGCGGCGTTCCCGCGTTGCTCTCGACCGAAGACAGCCTGACGGAACTGGCGCTTTTGGCGCAGACGGCCGGCATCGAGGTCGTTGGGCAGACGATGCAAAAGCTGGAGCGCGTGGACGCGGCCACCTATATCGGCCCTGGCAAAGTCGAAGAAATTGCCGCGCTGGTCGAAGAGACGCGCGCCGACATGGTGCTGTTCGATGATGAGCTGAACCCGCGCCACCAGCGCAACCTGGAGCGCGAGTTCGGCGACAGGGTGCGCGTGCTCGACCGCACCGCGCTCATCCTGGATATTTTCGCCCAGCATGCGCGCACGCGCGAAGGCGCGTTGCAAGTGGAACTGGCGCAATACGAATATCGGTTGCCGCGCCTGACCCGCCAGTGG
>FWPV01011972.1_pt1 | contig 13577 bp, 8 predicted proteins | sample 2228371 | NCBI WGS metagenome assembly FWPV01 (sample SAMEA103939776, study PRJEB20133) | metagenome | reverse complement strand
GCTGTGGACATTGCAACCGGCCGGCACCGCGAGCTCACCCGCCTGGACCAAACGTTGAGCAACCTGCGCGTGGGACGGTGGTCGTTCAACCCGGGCACGTTGGAATGGGGCAATGCCCTGTTACGGGGACTGGGTGAGTGTGATTTGCTGGTGATAGATGAGATTGGGGTACTGGAGATCGAATACGGTTCAGGCTGGGTAGATGCCTGGGGCGCGCTGGAACGTCGCCGGTTTGTGATGGGGCTGGTGATGGTGCGTCCCAGCCTGGTCGAACGGGTGCGCAATCTGCTTGCGGCCCAAGAGGTATTGATGGCCACCCGCACTACACGCGATGAGCTGCCCGGCCGGATTCTCGCTCTCCTGGAGAGACTGGTGGCCCAGGTGCGCGTTTCAAAGTAGAGGCCATACTCAACCCGTTCAAAGACCAGGAACACAAAAGACATTATCGAGAATAACGTTTTTTACCGCCAAGACGCGAAGGACGCAAAGGATTTCAATATAAATCTTGGCGTTCTTGGCGTCACCTGCCCCCGCAGCAGGCCGGGGGGGGCGGTTCCAAAATCCTTATTTCCGAGAGTCTAAAGCATTGAAAGACATCTTTGGGCGAACCATAGATTACCTGCGTATCAGCGTCACCGACCGGTGTAATCTGCGCTGTGTCTATTGCATGCCGCCAGAAGGCATCGCCTGGCAATCACACGCTGCTATCCTGAGGTACGAAGAGATTACACGCATGGTACGGGTGGCGGCGGACTTGGGGATGAGCAAAGTGCGCCTGACGGGCGGCGAGCCATTGGTGCGTCCCCATCTCGAACGGCTGGTTGAAATGATAGCCGCCGTGCCGGGCATTGCCGACATCAGCATGACGACCAACGCTGTGCTGCTGGAACACCACGCGCCGGGGCTGGCCCGCGCCGGGTTGCGGCGCGTCAACATCAGCCTGGATACCCTCCAGCCCCATCGCTTTCGCGCCATCACCCGCTATGGAAATATCGAAGATGTGTGGCGTGGAATCCACGCGGCCGAACAGGCCGGCCTGACGCCCATCAAGATTAACGTCGTCGTCGTACAGGGCGTGAACGATGATGAGCTGGTGGATTTTGCGCAATTGACGTTGGAGCGCGACTGGCACGTGCGCTTTATCGAACTGATGCCGGTGGCGAATGAAGGCGACTGGGGCCCCGGCCTGCCCGCGCCCCAACGCCGTTACGTGCCGGTGGCAACCATGCAAACCATCCTGGCGACCGCCTTGATGCCGGCCGGTCTAAAATGGGAAGATTGCCAGGATGCCGCGCCGGTCGGCCATGGGCCGGCGATCGTGTTTCGCCTGCCCGGCGCTAAAGGCACGCTCGGCTTTATCAGCCCGGTCAGCCGACACTTTTGCCCCACCTGCAACCGGCTGCGTCTGACCGCCGATGGGAAACTGCGGCCGTGTCTGTTGAGCGAAGGCGAGGTGGACGTGCGCACGGCGCTGCGCAACGGCGCAAGCGATGAGCACTTGAAGACGCTGATCCTGCGTGCCATTAACTACAAGCCCGAACGTCACCAACTCGATCAGTGCATCGTCCCCCTGGATCGCGTCATGGCGCAAATTGGAGGCTAAAGCCCCCATCAGACGGGCAGAAAACGGATTGTTTAAGAAATCAAAACGGATGCCTTTATGTCATTCTGGGCCGCCATTTGGGCAAAAGACTCTGCGGCCTCAGCACCTCGGCGGTGAATTCCTCAGCGTCTCGGCGGTGAACTGGTCACCGACACTCAAGGATGTAGTGAATTGTTACGCCAATGTTTTTTTGCAGCCTGAACCGCGCCGTACTATAGACATTATCGAGAATAGTTTTTTTCACCGCCAAGACGCGAAGGACGCAAAGAATTTCAATATAAAACTTGGCGTTCTTAGCGTCGCCTGCTCCCGCCGCAGGCCGGAGGTGGCGGTTCCAAAATCTTGTTCCCGATAGAGTCTTATGAATATGAGCGTCAAAATTGATTGGCAAGTGCCCGACCACGAGACACGCTGGGAATTGTCGCCGCCGCCCCGACCTCGGGGACGATGGTGGCCGGTGCTGGTGGGATTCATCATTCTGGGGATAGCCGGCGGTGCGCTCTATCTGGCCCAACTGTATCGCGCCCGGCTCCATGAAGTGAGCGAGCCGGTGCGCGCCGCGGCCCGCCTCGAAGCGCAGGCCATAGCAAACAATGATATGGCCATGTTCATGGCCCTGCAAGACCCGGACGATGTCGAGTGGCGCGAGATTCAGGCGCAACGGTTCGAACAGTTACGCACCGGGCTACTGGAATTCGGTTGGCAGGCGATGGGCCGTCCCCCGCAACCGGGCGAGATTGCTCTGGCGCCGGATAGCGTCCAGGTGGATTTCCGTTACTACTTTTCCGTCACCCAACCTTTACCCGGCGGCCCGGTAAGCCTTACCTTGCGCGTGCCGCACTTTTACGCCCAGGTGCCCTCGGGTTGGGTCCACGTGCGACAGGCCGATGCGGCCTTTTGGGGAGAATTGCGCCTGGCACAAGATAACCGCGTGCGGGTCTTTTACTTTCAACGCGATGCGGACCTGATTGAACCGCTCGTCTCGCAACTGGGCGAAACGGTCGAACAGGTATGCGATACGCTGCCGTGCCCTCCCCAGATGACCATCACCTTTGAGGCCGCCGCCGAAACGCTGGGACGCCCGCCCGGTTACAGTTTCAGCGAAGGGACCACGCTACGCTTACCCGCGCCCCACCTGCTCGGTCTGCCGGCCGACCCGAATTCGCGGGACGAATTTTATCGCGCCCTCAAAATCCGGGTGGTGCAGGCCCTGGTAGATCGCGCCACCGACGGACGCTTGCAGAGCGGTTCGGTCTCCGCTCACATGGCGATGCGCTGGGAACTGGCGCGCGTGGGCTTGAGCGGCCCCTGGCTAACCGGCGACCTCACGCGCACGCTGGCCGCCGCATTACAAAACGGCGCATGGTATCCATTGGAAACCATCCGGGGCCGTGAACCGGCCTCTCAACTTTCCCAAGACACGCTGACCTTACTGGCGTTCGGATTCCTCGAGGAACATTTCGGGCCAGGCTCGATTGTGCGTGCGGCCTTAGCAGGACAACCGGATGAATCCGTGAGCCATCTCATTCTCACCGTATTTCAAGCCGACCCGGCCGCGCTCGCAATCGAATGGTGGAAGTATCTACGCACGCAAGCCGGCCGGCCGGTAGGCCATGTCGTTCCATCGAGCGGCGAATTGGTGTTGACGTGCGCCACCCGTAACCTCTGGCACCTTCGCGCCGATGGGACAGGCGCACGACGAATCACATCCGACGGACGCGACCCGGTCTGGTCATGGGATGGCCGGCGACTGGCTTTTGTGCAAAGCACCGGCCTCGTGGCCGTTGTCGAAGCGGATTATCGGCCCGTGCCGCTGCCGGCCAGCCTGACCGGCACGCCAGGCTGGTTACCCGATGGACGCCTCTGGGTCACCTCCCCACCCTACAACGCCCAACTGGTCCATCTGGAAACGGGGCAAGTCATCACGTTCACCGGGACAGGTCATGTCTGGTCACCGGATGGAACGCGCGTGGCTTTTCTTTCGTGGCCCAATCTCGCACTGTGGATAGCCGAGGCGGACGGGCGCGATGCACGTCAGGTGCAACCGGGCTGGCGCCTCACGCTGGAAGCCAGCGGGCGAGTGATAGGCCGCGCCGCGCCGGGCTATGAGATCGCCTGGTCGCACGATGGCACGAAACTGGCGTTCACTGGCCTGCCCTGGATCGAACAGCCCGGCATGACCATCAGGTACATTAACGCCGGGATCCTGGTCGCAGATGCCAGAGGCCAATCCACTTTGCTGGTATCCGAAAGCGATTTACTGGACCGACTGGCCGGCCATCCGAACCACTTTGAATACATCAGCAATCTGGCCTGGTCGCCGGATGGCACACAACTGGCGGCCGGCCTGTACTGGCCGGCCGGGCCGGGCGTGGCGCTCCTGGACGCCACCACCGGAGCCGTCCGCGCACAACTCGGCGGAGATTGGTCCGGCGCCGCGTGGCCACCCGGCCGCGCCTGGTCGCCGAACGGACGCTATCTGGTCTTGGCTGCTCAACGCTTCTCTTCACCGTCAGTCTTGCAATTGGAAACTATAGTGGTCTGGGACACGCAGACCGGCCAGGCGACCGCCCTGCCGGGCGGCATGTGGGATTGGTCGCCCGATGGCGAGTGGCTGGCCGTGACCCGTCCCCAGGGTGTATGGCTCATCAAACCGGACATGTCCGCCATGCACTGGCTCAAACTGGCCGCCTGTTCCAATGTAGCCTGGAAACCGCTCCCGCCTGATTGACTTTTGAATAATCCACGTTATACTTGGGGGGTGGTCTCCCTCTTGAGTGTTGATGGCAGAATTCAACGCGGGGGAGTCTTTTTTATAAAGCATCAGCGCGCCTGTGGTGACAAAATAGCCTGCCAACACTTGACCGAGAGACCAGATATCATTTAAAGCAAAACTGAAAGGAGGACAGAATGTCCAAACGTTTGGTCAGGGCTATATTTTTTGTTGGGATGGCGGCCATTTACCTGTTGACGGCGTGCAAGCCCGCGCCACCACCACCCTCCCCCACCCCTACCGTAGAACCTACGCCAACGCCTATCCCGCTGGATGAATGGATTCAAGAGGGCGATACGCTTTTACGGCGGAGTGATTTTGCCGGTGCAGAGGCAGCCTATCAACGCGCCATCGCCGCCCAGGCCGATTATGCCCCGGCCTATATCAGCCTGAGTTACGTCTATCGCTGGTTGCCCGGCCGTGACCATGACGCGCTGTCCCAGGCCCAGAAAGCCGTCGAACTGGCCCCCGATAGCGCGGCGGCTTTTGCGGCGCTGGCTTCCGCCTATATCAACAAATATGCTCCCACCGAAGCAGTCAAGGCCGGAGAACAGGCCGTCAAGCTGGACGAAAAAAGCGCCACAGCCCAGGCGGCTTTAGCGCGCGCTTATCTTTTTGACCGCCAATATGACGCTGCCCAAAAAGCCGTCGAGCAGGCCCTGACGCTTGCCCCCACGTCGGCCGAAGTGTACTATGTCCTGGGGCACGTTCATAAAGCCATAGCAGACTTTAGCCGCGCCCGCGCCGCGATGGAACAGGCCATCCGTTTGGAACCTGACTTTGCCCCCTGGTACATCGCTTTGGGCGATTTGATGGCAGAAGGCGAGCAGTATGACCAGGCCATGGCCACTTACCAAAAGGCTTTGGAACTCTCATCCGATTACGTGCCGGCTATGCTGGGACAGGCTTACGTGGAGGTGCAACGCAAGCATTATCAGGAAGCCGAGCAACATCTCCAACGCGCCCTCCAGTTGGCACCACACGCAGCAGAAGTCTATGTGGCATGGGGATACATGTACTCCAACCAGGAAGAATATGACCAGGCCCTGAAGCAATTCCAGCAGGCATTGGCCGAAGATGCAGACTCGTGGTATGCCCAATCCGCCATCGGCGAGGTACATCTGCGGCGCGAAGAATGTGACCGCGCTTCGAGCCAGTATCAAGACCTGATCAAAAATCAACCGCGCTTTGCCGAAGGTCAAATCGGCATGGGCTTTGTCCGGATTTGCGAAAATGACGCGACCAAGTCGCTCGAATACTTTCGCAAGGCCGCCACTCTCGAGCCCTACAACGCCAGCGCCCAGGTGGGATTGGGGATCGCCTATGCCCTGCAACAACGCTGGGAGGATGCCACGACCGCTTATGTGAAAGCGTTGCGCCTGAGCGCACTGGGGTCAGGCCTCCACGTCTATCTGGGACGCGCCCTGTCTATGCAAAACGATATCGAAGCGGCCAAAGAAGAATATCAGGTGGCCTTGCGGCTCAATCCCTATCTGGTCGAAGCTCACGTGGGCCTGGGGTACCTCCTTTTGTTCGAGGATGAAAACAAGCAGGCCCAACAGCACGCCCGGCAGGCTTTGGCCCTGCAAGAGAAAAACAAACAGGCGCGCTGGATTTTAGGTGCGGCCCTCATTACCGAAGGCAAGGCCGAAGAAGGCGTCACCATCATGAAACAAGTCCTTGAAGAAGATGCCGAAAATGCCAGCGCCCACTTTTATCTGGGGCTGGCTTACCGCGATTTGCAAAAGTATAGCCAAGCGAAAAAAGAACTGGATACTTACAAAGCCCTCAATCCTCAAGCCAGCAGCGATTACCGGCTAACTTATTTGATCAAGGTCCTGGAACAAGGTTATCAGATCGAAGAAGAGCAAGCCGTCGCCGATCTGACCGAACTCCTGGAAACTTATATGGGACAAAAACTCACCATCAAGATAGAATCCGTGGACGGCAAACGGACATTGGTCGTTTCCACCGCCGCCCCCACCGACCCCAAAAAACTGATGACCTATGTTGGCAATGTGGCAGGTGGGGCTGCCTTCTATGTCCCCCGCATCACTCCCCCGGTCGAAAACGGATTGCTGGCGCGCTTTGAGAAAAGTGGGCGAACGGAATTCACCGTGCGCGCCAGCCCGGATACCATGAAAAAATACATAGACGGCTTGCTGGAGGCACAGCAATTTGTCGGCCGGCTACAATTTTCGCGTGAAGTGGCCAAAGAATTAGCCTCGGTGGATGAGATTAAACAAAACCTGGCGACAACCAGGAAACTCGATCCCCAGACGCCCGTTACTTATAAACTCTTGTCCCCTGAAGAGATGCAACAACAAGTGGCCACCATGATTCAGACTTCTCAACAAGAAGTGCAAACCGATGAGGCTTTCCTGTCCCTCTTGGGTATCATCACCCCCGGCTTGAATCTGGCCGACACCGTGAACAATCTTTACGCTGAACAGGTGGCCGGTTTTTACGATTCCAAAACCAAGACCCTCTATGTCCGGCAAGGCAAAGAGCAAACCGCAATGGACCAGATTTTGATCGCTCACGAATACGCCCATGCGTTGCAGGACCAACACTTTGACCTCGATGAGATCACCCGCAGTTGTACCAACGCCGACCAATGCCGGGCTTATCGGGCCTTGATCGAAGGAGATGCAACCCTCACTTCTTATCTCTATGCCAGTGAGCACATCCCTATCATTGACCGGTTGGATTTCAGTTCCAGGGCCGGTGGTCTGGAGCCCCGGGCTCTGGAAGCCACGCCCGGCTTTATCCGGGGCCTGTTTACTTTCCCTTACCAGGAAGGGCTGACTTTTGTGTCGGCGCTTTACGATAGTAGTAAATGGGGCGGGATTGACAAAGCGTACAAAAACCTGCCGCAATCCACCGAGCAGATTTTGCATCCGGAGCGTTATCGGGAAGGCGACAAACCGCGCACCGTGGCCCTTCCGCTCATGCCAGCCGGCTGGCACGAAATGGACAGCAACGTCTTGGGTGAATTGGGCTTGCGCCTGGCGTGGGCAAAAGCGATGGGCCCCGGCGCGGCGACTGAAGCCGCCAAAGGTTGGGGCGGTGATCGGTATGCCCTCTTCCGACAAGATTCCACCGGGCCCTATGTCCTGGTCATCCGCACCTACTGGGACGACCAGAACGAAGCCGACGAATTTGGGTCGCTCTATCGCGTCTGGATGACCCATCGCGGCGGCTACACTGAAGAAGTGACCAACCTGGTGGGACCGGTTCAGAGCCACCTGTGGCTCAGCGAGGAAGGTTGTGTTTTCATCCAACAGCAAGGCCAGTATATTATCCTGATTCTGGGCCCGGATAAGCAAACCGTCGAACAATTTGGCGCGGCCTTGAGTTCGCCTTAAGGGGCGCGGGACAAGGTGGGTGTAAGGCAAACTTGAAAAAAATTCGCGTGTTACTGGCCGATGACCATGCCCTTTTGCGCGAGGGGATTCGCGCGCTGCTGGAGGACTATGCCGACCTGACGATTGTCGGTGAGGCGGATGATGGACGCAAAGCCGTTGAACTGGCCGGGCAACTGGAGCCCGATATTGTGCTGATGGACATTAGCATGCCGGTGCTGAACGGCATAGAGGCTACCCGTCAGATCAAGCGCGATTATCCCCACGTCCATGTGCTGGTCTTGACCATGCACGAGAGTGAAGAATATGTATCACAACTGCTGGCGGCCGGGGCCTCAGGTTATGTCATCAAGTCCGCCGCTTCGAGTGAACTGGTGCAGGCCCTTCGCGCTGTCGCCGCCGGGCAAAATTACATCTCGCCAGCCGTCACGCGCGTGCTGGTGGAAAGCCTGCTGGCGCGACAAGGTGACCTTCGCTCAGGCGACCCGTTCCAAACGCTGACCGGGCGCGAACGACAGGTTTTTCAACTGGCCGCCAGCGGTCACACCAACCGGCAGATTGCCGAAAAACTCGGCGTCAGCATCAAGACCGTCAAAACCCACCGCGCCAATATGATGGCTAAACTGGGGCTCCACGACCGGGGCGCGCTCGTCAAACTGGCCGTCCAGCGCGGCATTATCAAAGTGTAATGTCACTTTGCAGAGTCCGAATCCCCCAGCCAGAGGGAAACCGAAGGGGGCGGCTCGCAATGCCAGGGAGAAAAAGGAACCGTTCCGATGGAGGGTCATTTTACCGCCGAGACGCTGAGGACACAGAGCAAGCCAAAGGAACCTCTGCGCTCTCCGCGCCTCTGCGGTGAAAAATCCCATACAGGCTGAACAGCTACAAACAAAACGGGGGGCAATGGATTCCATCGCCCCCCGGCTCTTTTACGCCCAACCGCGTAACCGCACCGCTTCCGCCACGCGACTGACGGCCACGATATAAGCCGCCAGACGGCTATGGACCTTATAGTCTTCTCGCGTCTTGTGCACGGCGTGGAAGGCCGCCGTCATCTTCTTATCCAGCCGTTCGTGAACGGTCTCCAAATCCCAATAATAGTCATAGGCGTTCTGCACCTGCTCAAAGTACGAAACCGTCACGCCACCGGCATTGCACAAAAAGTCCGGGATGATATAGACGCCGTTCTTGTGAAGGATTTCGTCCGCCTCGGGCGTGGTGGGACCATTCGCCAGCTCAGCCACAATGCGGGCCTTGATATTCCCGGCGTTGCTGACGGTAATTTGATTCTCCAGAGCGGAGGGGAACAAGACGGCCACATCCAGTTCGAGCAACTCGGCGTTCGTGATGTTCCTGGCCCCGGGATAGTCCACAACCGAGCCGGTTTTTTCCTTGTGAGCGACCACCGCCTTCATGTCGAGTCCGTTGGGATCATGGATGCCGCCTTTCGAGTCCGACACCGCGACGACCTTGAGACCCAACAAGTCCTGCCCCAAACTGTGGGCAAATTGGCCGGCATTGCCGTAGCCTTGAATAGCGGCCGTCGCGCCCTTCAGGTCAATCCCCAACACCCTGGCCGCCTCGCGGGTACAGTACATGCCGCCGCGCGCGGTAGCGTCGCCGCGCCCCTGGGAACCGCCCAGTGGAATGGGCTTGCCGGTGATGACGCCCGGCACGTTGTAGCCACGCATAAAGGAATATTCATCCATCATCCAGGCCATAATCTGCGGGGTGGTGTAAACATCGGGCGCCGGAACGTCCACTTCTTCGCCCAGGATGCGCCCCACCTGGCGGATATAAGCCCGGCTCAAACGCTCCAGTTCGCCTTTGGACATTTTGCGCGGATCGCAGACGATGCCGCCTTTGCCGCCGCCCAGCGGAATATCTACCACGGCCGTCTTCCAGGTCATCCAGGCCGCCAGCGCGCGCACGGTGTCAATCGTCTCGTCGGGGTGATAGCGGATGCCGCCTTTGGTCGGCCCACGCGCATCGTTGTATTGCACGCGAAAGCCCTGAAAGACCTTGACGCTGCCATCATCCATACGAACCGGCATGGTCACGTGCAACTCGCGCATCGGCCAGCGCAGCAATTCGTGAATGGCCGGCTCCAATTTCATCACGGCCGCCGCCTCATCCAATTGCCGCTGGGCAATCAAGAAAGGATTGGACTCCTTGGGTACGCCACTCAGCCCAATGGCGTGATGCTCGACGGTGTCCAACAAGGGTTCCGGCTGTTTCTCCATATCTGTCTCCTTCATTTTATGAAAATTTTATGAAAACCTGCTACCAGTTTAACCGATTCTTTCATGACGGCAAGTGTCATTTGTCACACTCCTGCCGTGACGCCTGTTGCTTTTTCACCGGCCGGGATTTCGCCACGCTCCTCAGTCTCAGCAGATTAAATTTTTACGTTCGTAGTGACGGCTTTAGCCGTCAGAAAACCGCTATCCGCACGCTTCGCGCGCCTCTGGGCGAAGCGGTTACTACGAGCCAGAGCCTGGATCTACCAAGTCTCCTGAGCCGGCTTGAGGCAAAGCTTCGCCGGATAGGGGCGCGGCTTCATGGGATGGACCAGGCGTAAAGTAGGCCAATCCGCGCTGCCCATCCATCACGACCTCGAGGTAATGCCCCGGGCGTTCCGAGGGGACATGGATGAGCTTGAGGGTGCTATCGCACCTGCCAACATCGGGCAGAATCTCTCGCAGGTGATTGCGGGCCTGGTCGAGAAAGGTCTGATTCAAGAAATCGCCGCCTTCCCCCAGGTACACCGCCAGTGGATAAATCTCGGCCTCGACCAAATCCTGGAAAAAGTGCGTGCCATACGACGGCTCAGGGAGCAGGCCGTGCTGAGGCACCGAGATTTCGACCAGGGCATCGGCATTGTAAATATCGGCATACGTTACCGGCACGCCCAGGTCAGGATTGGCCGAGCCCCACCGCCCCGGTCCCAGCATGAGAAAGCCGTGACCTTCCAGAGCCTTGTTGAGCCGGCCGGCCAGGGTAGCAATTTCCTTGCACACGCCGGGGTCGCCCAACTGACTGTAGCCCAGCGGGTCCACGTAGATAATGTATTCGATGTTGTTGATCTCGCCGCGCGGCACCATACGGCTCACGGTAAAAAGCTGGTCCCCGGCCGAGACATTCGTGGGGACAGGCCGTGCCGCCTTGCCGCGCATGCTGCTTTGCGGACGGCATTGCAACAGGTGGAACGTGAGGGCCGGCTTGGGCGAGGCCGGATTGAGCGTAAAAGCAAACTCGACATCTACCGGAAACTCGTAATGGCGGTTCAGCGTGGCCAGGGCCGTTTTGAGGAGCGGCACAAAATCACTGCGTTGCAAAAGTGTATCAAAGGTAAAAACCAGCCGCCCCGACAGTTGTCCCAGCGACATGATGGGCAAGAGCGTATCATCTTCTTCGACCGAGGCTATCCAGCGCAACGCGGGATAATCTTTGCCCAGGACCTGGGTGATCGGCCGCGTGACAAACTCGTTGGCTTCCAGGTCTATCACGTCAATATAGTGCTGCGAACAGCGGCGAATCGCGGCGGTGGTGGTTTCCGGGCGTAAAGTGGGATGGCTGAGCGTGACCAGGCGTGGATAATCATCCGCCACGCGATTGACGGCGCGGGTGCCCAGGCCGGCCACCAGCCGCACAAAGCCATCCTCGTGGCGCAGGCGCGGATGCCACAGGATCGGCGCCCGACCAAAGGCCACCCCCGCCAGGTCCGGGAAAAAGTAGCGACCATACGCCCGCCCCTGCACCACCTGGAGCAAAATCGCCATGCGTTCGTCATAGTCAATCAATCCCATGCGACGCCGATAGAACATGGCATCGGGATTGAACGCGCTGGCATACGTGCGGCGGATGGCATGAATCAAAGCATGGAGGTTTTCCTCCAGCGAACCTTGATTGGGACAAAAGAAACTTTCATACTTGCCGGCAAAGGAGGTGCCGAAATTATCTTCCAGCAGGCTGGACGAACGGACAATCAACGGCGTTTTACCGAGTTTTTCCAGGATGGCGCGCAATTGTTCCGCCACGCCTTCCGGGAAACGGCCCTGTTCGTAAGCAGCGGCAATTTGCGGATACTCGGCGCGAATCTGATCCAGCGGTTTGTATTTTTGATTGATGTACTCCAGACTGTTGAGCGCCAGGAAATCGTAAAAGACATCGGTCCCGATAAAGTACGATTCAGGCACGGTCACATATGCAGCAATCGAAGGGGCCGCTTTTTGCAAGATTTTCCACGCCAGCAACATGCCGGCCGACTTGCCGCCAATCTTGCCGGTGCCGATGCGCCGCGCATGAACAAATTCGAGGTCGGCGGCGGTCAGCCACTGCTTGGCGATGCGCACAAAGCCCAGATGGTCGCTGATCATTGTTTTAATCAACACCACGATAATCTCTTCCCGATGGTGTTGCACCCGTGCCTGTTGTTCTTCCGGCAGCGACTCATAATAGCGGGCTTGCTTGAGGAGCAGGTCGAGCGGCGCCAGTTCAGGGTTAAAGTGAAGGTCCAGCGTATCCTTTTGCACCGCCCGCTCGGCCAGCAAGTCGTTTATAATGCTCTGGAATAAATCTATCGGCAAATTGTAGGCGAAATAGAAATCGGTCAGATAATCGCGCACCATCTGTTTGCGCTGTTCCCAGAGGTGTGGCGCTTCGCCATGAGGGTCACTCAATCCCTCACGCCGCTGAGATAGGATGGATTTCTCGCGCACTTCTTCTTCCAGCGCTTCAGGCGTGATGACGCCTCGCCGGAAAAGTTCCTCGCGCATGCGGCCGCGAATCTGCTGCGCCATAATCGGATAGTTGGCGATTTGCAGATAGATGGACAAAATCTTGGGCGCTTCGAGAGGCAGGTCAGGCATAGTTTCTCTCTCCCTTTTTACGGGCACGGACCAGCAAAAAGTAAGCCACCACCTGGGCATCCTGGAGATTGGGGTAAGCGCTAACCACCCGGTCATCTGGATAGGGTTCCTCAACGCGCTCCAGCACAAACCCTTTTTCCATGAGCAGGTTCAGCCATTGGCTCAGCGTTCGCGTGAAACGCGGGATCCTGAATTTCGGCCAGCCGGCCTTTACCTCAGGAGGCGCCGCGCTGAAAATCCATTCTTCAAGCTCCCCATCAAGCCTCCGAAAATAGTCGCCTACTTCGATGGCATACGTTACCCCCTGCTCATTACGCAAGTTTCGGCGATAAGGGGTAGTATAACATGGATGGCTGATCGAGAACTGCAAAAATCCCCCCGGTTTCAAGACGCGATAGGCTTCAGCAATCACCTGCTCCGTTTCTGGAATATCCATCAGGCTCATGAAACTCGTGGCAAAGTCAAAGGTGGCGTCGGCAAAGGGAAGTTCCACCGCGCTGGCCACCAGATAGTTGAGGCCAGATGGGGCATGGTCTTTCGATGACCGGGCATATTGGATGAAAACCTCTGAAATGTCCAGGGCGGTCATGCGAGCGGCGCGCTTCGCCAGCAGGCGGGTATTGTAACCTTCCCCGCAGCCAATATCTATCCCTGCCAGTCCGGTGACATCGGGGAGCATTTGGAAAAAGGCCGGGGTATTGAGATAATCCCGATAAGTATCATAGCCGGCTCTGGCCAGATGGGTCCACGCTTCGGCGTTTTCATCCCAGTAACGTTTGACTTGGGTATGTTTCATCAGGGCCTCGCTCCCATACGATTTTGAGTATAACATGCAGCCCCCAGGCTGTCAAAGTTCTTAGTGCTGCTAGAGCCGGTCCAGACCGCGCTCTTGCTCGGTCAGAGACCGGCAAGAGCGGGCGATTGTTTCGCGCCCTCTACAAGGGCGCTCGCCATGACAAGGCCGT
>FWPV01011965.1_pt1 | contig 13584 bp, 11 predicted proteins | sample 2228371 | NCBI WGS metagenome assembly FWPV01 (sample SAMEA103939776, study PRJEB20133) | metagenome | reverse complement strand
CTTGAGATCCCTCTGAATGGGATCGATCTTGAGATCGACGCCGGGGCTTACGACGATGAGATCCTGTTCCAGGAAGGTCTCGGGTCGGTGGCCGCCCCATTCCTGCTTGAGAACCCCGAGCCTCTCGAGCTCCTGAAAGGCCTCGTCCATCTCCTCCCTCGACTTCATCTCCGTGGTGCTGACGATCGATCCCTTTCCGCGAAGAAAGCCAACCGTCGCCAGCCCTGTCCGAGCCAACCCCACCACCAGGACTCTTCTGCCGTGAAGATCCATCGGCAACCTAACCCCATCCCAAAATGCAAAATCTAAGATCGAAAACGAAAAGTGGCTCTTGGCATAATCTTCCGTTTTGCACTTTCCAACGTTCATCTTTCATTCGGTTTTACCTCAGCTTCAATGTGCTGATGGCAATCAGTCCAAGGATGATCCCGATGATCCAGAACCGAACGATGATCTTCGGTTCGGCCCATCCTTTCAGTTCAAAATGGTGGTGAATGGGTGCCATTCGAAAGACCCTTTTGCCATTCGAAAGACCCTTTTTCGACGCAACTGATACGAAATCACCTGGACGATGACCGAAAGGGTTTCGATGACGAAGATTCCGCCGACGATGACGAGAAGGAACTCCTGCTTCGTGACGACCGCGATGGTCCCCAAGGCCGCTCCCAAGGAAAGGGATCCCACATCGCCCATAAAGACCTGGGCAGGATAGGTATTGAACCAGAGAAAACCCAGCCCCGAACCAACCATGGCCCCACAGAGAATGGTCAACTCACCGCAGCCCCGGACAAAGGGTATCTGCAGGTAGCTCGCGAATCGGAAGTTCCCTGCGAGATAGCAGAAGAGCATGAAGGTCCCGCTTGCGATGAGGACCGGTCCGATGGCCAGTCCGTCCAAGCCGTCTGTGAGATTGACTGCATTGGCCGTACCGACAATGACCAGGACTGCAAAGAGGATGTACCAGCTTCCGAGGTCCGGCATCACCCTCTTGAAAAACGGGAAGATCAGCCTGGAATCATGGTCAAAGAGATAGAAGAGGATCAGGCTGATCCCCAGGGCCATCATCACCTCGATCGGGAATTTGTATCGGGCTTTGATGCCGATGCCCTTTCGATCGCGCATCTTCTTGAAGTCATCGAGAAAGCCCAGAGCGCCGAATCCCAGGGCACCCAGAAGAACGACCCAGATGTATCGATTGGTCAAATCTGACCAGAGCAGAGTCGGGATCAGAATGGCCGCGAGAATGAGGCTCCCTCCCATGGTCGGGGTCCCGTTCTTCTCCATGTGTCGGGAGGGGACGTCCTCCCGGACCACCTGCTTGATCTGAAAATCCTTCAACTTCTTGATCAGCCACGGCCCCAAGATGAAACAGATGAGGAGACCGGTCAGGATCGCATAAATGGTCCGAAAGGTAATGTACCGAAAGACGTTGAAGAAGGAGATGTACTGGTGGAGAGGGTAGAGAAGATGGTAGAACATCTCTTCAAGCCCCCCTTCCCATCAGACCATTCGCGATCTTTTCCATTGCCATCCTTCTCGAACCTTTCACCAAGATCCAGTCCCCATCTCGAACGATCCTCTTCAGCCAAGCGATCGCCTCGCTGTGGCTCTCCATGACCTTTGCCTTTTCCGGGTCCAACCCGTTGCGGATTGCGGATTCAACGAGGACAGGAGCCTCCTCACCCAAGGCAAGAAGAAAATCGATGGAAAGTTCTGCAACCCGTCTCCCGATCGTCTGATGAGCTTCCACGGAATAGTCGCCCAGCTCGAGCATATCCCCCAACACAGCGATTGCCCTTCCGGTTCCCTTCGACTCCGAAAGGATCTCCAGGGCCAGCTCCATCGATCTTGGATTGGCATTGTACGAATCATTCACGAGCCAGCCGCCTCCTTTCAAACGCAGAATCTCCATTCGCATGGGGGTGGGCCCAAGATGCTCCAGGGCCTCTTTCACCTTCTCCAATTCGATGCCAAAGAGGCTGGCTGTCGCCACGGCGCAAAGGGCGTTTGAAACGAAATGTCTTCCCAAGAAGGGAATCGTCATCCTCAAGGCCTTTCCTTCCATGACGAGGGTGAAGGAGGTTCCTGCAGCTCCTTCCAATCGGATCTCCTTCGCCATGACGTCTGCGGGGTGTTTCACACCAAACGTGATCCTCTGACCCATAAATTCGCTGGCCAGGTCGACGACCCTCGGATCGTCCTGGTTAACGAGAATGGTTCCATCCCTCCTCATCCTTCGGAAGAGTTCCCCCTTTTCTTCCTTCACCCTCTCCACACATCCAACGCCCTCGAGATGAACCTTGTCGATGTTGGTGATCAACCCGACATCAGGCTCTGCAATCTCGGTCAGTCTTCGAATCTCTCCGGGGACACTCATCCCCATCTCCAGGACAACGACCCGCTCCTTTTCGGTCAGGCGAAGCAGCGTCATCGGGAGGCCGATGAGATTGTTGAGGTTCCCCTCCGTCTTGAGGACAGGAAAGGTCTTCTCCAGACATGCCGAAATCATCTCCTTCGTCGTCGTCTTCCCATTGCTCCCCGTGATCGCTACGACAGAAGTACCAAACCTGCGTCTCCTCTCCCGGGCGATGTCTCCAAGGGCACGGAGCGTATCCTTCACTGCGATCACCGCCCTTGGCCAATATCCGTTCCAGCGAATATCCCGGGCCTTCTCCTCCTCGACCATCACCCCTCCCGCTTTCTTCCTGAGCGCCTCAATTGCGAAATGGTGGCCATCGAACCGTTCTCCCTTAAGGGCAATGAAAAGTTCCCCCTCTGCGATCGTTCTCGAATCCGTCGAGATTCTGGGGAAGGAGGTTCCCTCCCTCCCTTGGAGTAGCTTTCCACCGGTCGCCTTCAATATCTCCTCAAGCAGAAAGGTCATTTCTCCTCCAGAGCCTTCTGGGCTTCCACGCGATCGTCGAAAGGAAACCTCTCCTTCCCGATGATTTGATAGGTCTCATGGCCCTTTCCAGCAATGAGCACCGTATCCCCCGGTTGGGCGAGCTGGATCGCCATACGGATGGCTTCCCTCCGATCCGCTATCTTGACGTACCCCTTTCCGGATCTCCAAGAGGCCACCTCGTTGCGTTGCCACTCCCTCAAAGGGAGGGATTGAAAACCCTTTTCCACGTCGTCCATGATGGCCAGAGGATCTTCAGTCCTCGGGTTGTCCGAGGTCAGAATGGCGAGATCGCTATATCGCCCCGCCACGGCTCCCATCAGAGGACGCTTCGTACGATCCCGGTCTCCTCCACAACCAAAAACGGTGATGACCCTTCCTTCCTTCCGGATGCTTCGGATCCCCAAAAGGACCCTTTCCAGAGCGTCATGCGTGTGGGCGTAATCGACGATGACGTCGACTCCCTTCTGGCTCCTCACCTTCTCAAACCGTCCGGAAACCCCTTCCAAGGCCTCCACACCCCTCCTGATGATCTCGAGCGGAATGCCCATTCCAATGCCCGTAGCAGCGGCGGCCAGGATGTTGTAGAGGTTATACTGTCCGATCAGTCTTGAACGGACCGAGCATATACCCTTGGATGTCTTGAGACGGAAGGATAGGCCCTCCGAGGTCGACTCCACCTCATCGGCCGTCACATCACAGGAAGGTCCCATGCCGTAACGAATCACGGGGAGCCCAACCCCCTTCACCATCTCCTCTCCTCGGGGATCGTCCGCATTGATCACGGCAAATCTTTCTCGCTTCTCGCTCTGCTTCAATGATTCTGCAAAAAGCTTCCTCTTGCTCTCGAAATAATGAGCAATCGTTTTGTGATAATCGAGATGATCGGATGTAAAATTGGTAAACACGGCATGATCGAATTGACAGCCATAGACCCGGTCGAGAGCAAGACCGTGGGACGAAACCTCCATGACCACATGGGAGATCCTCTCTTCGACCATCTCCCGGAGGATCCCTTGTAGATCCAAAGATTCCGGGGTGGTATTGGGTGCCACCCTCACCTTTCCACCATACCGGACGTTGATCGTCCCGATCACACCTACCGGATGGCCTGCTTCCTTGAGGATCGATTCCAACAGGTAGCTGGTCGTCGTCTTACCATTGGTTCCCGTAATCCCGATCAGTTTAATTTTTGAGGACGGATGACCGTAAAAATTACAGGCCACCCTCGCCAGGGCGCGTCGGCTGTTCGGGACGAAGATCATCGTTTGGCCCACCGCTCCATCTCCCTCTTCCAAAAGAATAGCCTTCGCCCCTCTTTCGATTGCCTCTTGAATGAACTGATGTCCGTCAAATTCCAACCCCCGAATGGCTACAAAGAGAAAACCCTCTTCCACTCGTTTCGAATGGTAGGCCACGCCGCTGATCTCTTGATGGGGGTTCCCTTCCAGTCGCACGACCTCAACACCCTCCAACAGCTTCCTCAGCTCCATCCCCCGATATCCTCACTCCTTACGCCCTTCTTCCTGTCCTCGTTCCAATCTCAGAGCTGTCTCTCGCAGGGAAGTCACGAGGAGGGCTGAAATCTCAGATAGCAGATATCGCCTCTCTCGATGAGGGTTCCCGGCTTTGGACTCTGCTCCACCACCCTTCCGTTCCCTGAAAACTTGATCACCAGCCCTTTTCCCTCGATGCGGCTCAGCGCCTTCCGCATGGGCAGTCCTTTCAGATCCGGCATCACACTCTTTTCTACGCCTCTTCCCACGGTCACTCCATCGACCGTTGCCTCCTTCCAGGAAACCTCTTGTCTCGAACCGAGATCCGCTGGCCGCTTCACCACCACCGACCCCTTGGGATAGACATGAAGATAGGGAAGTGCATGCTCCATGACCGCCTTGAATACAGGAGCGGCTACGATGCCACCTCCGTTTTGTCCTCCTGGTTCGTCGATGATGACTAAGAGGACGATTCTTGGCTCCTCGACAGGGGCAAATCCCATAAACCCAGCCATGATGCGATCGTTAGAATATTCCTTCAAAAGGGGCTCCACCTTCTGAGCCGTCCCAGTTTTTCCAGCCACTTCATATCCCGTTGGCACGGCTCCCTCTCCAGTTCCACCTTTCTCGGTCGCGCCTTTGAGGAGGCTCGCCACCTTTCTTGCTGTCTCTTCAGAGATCACCCTTCTCACCATTACGGGTTCGAACACCTTCACCACCTCATCCTTTTCGTTCGTGATCTTCTCAACCAGATACGGCTTCATCAATACGCCACCATTGGCAATGGCCGAAAGAGCGGCCGCCAACTGGATGCCCGTCACCGATATCCCCTGGCCAAAGGAGATCGTACTCAACACCACAGGGGGCCAGTACCTCGGATGGGGAACAATCCCTTTTGCCTCTCCCGGAAGGCCGACTCCCGTCTTCTCTCCGAATCCAAATGCACAGATGTAGTGGTAGAGCCGTTCCCTCCCCAATTTCTCTGCCACTTTCGAAACTCCGATGTTGCTCGAATACTTGATGATCTGCTGAAAGGTCAACCAACCATGCTTTGTTTGATCGTGGATCGTTCGATCGTAAACCTTGTAGGAACCATTCTCACAATAGAAGGAGTCCGAAGGTCGAAGGATCTTTTCTTCCAAGGCCGCCGCCGCAACGAAGGTTTTGAAAAGCGATCCGGGCTCGAAATTATCGGAAATCGCTCGATTTCTCCAGTGTCTCGTTCGGTATTGGTAGAATTGGTTTGGGTCGAACCCCGGGTGTGAAGCCATGGCCAGGATCTTTCCTGTGCGAGGCTCCATGGCAATGGCCATTCCCCCCTTGGCTCCCCATTTCTGAACTGCCCGGTTCAGCTCGACCTCAACGAGGTGTTGAAGCTGCTTATCCAATGTTAGAAAAATATTCTGATATTCCTCCTGCCCTTTTTTTGAAACCTCCCCTCCCATCACCAACTCGCGTCCCAAGGCGTCCCTCGGCACTGTCCAGACATGCCGATTCCCGTTAAGTACCGCATCATACTGGAATTCCACTCCCTCCAGCCCTTTAGAATCGAGGCCGACAAACCCGATGACGTGGGCTGCCAGCTGGCCGTTTGGATAGAATCTCCGGTTTTCTTTCAGCATGTGAATTCCAGGGAGACCCAGGGCTCGAACCCTTTCCGCTTCTTCCGCAGAAATTTTCCTCCGGATCCATTCGAAGGACTTTCGACTCTTCAGCTTTTCTCTTAACTCCTGACGATCGATCTCCAGGAGTTTCGCCAACTCCCGCGTTGTCCTCTCCATCTCAACGACCTTCTTAGGTTCGGCATAAACAGAATCCACCTCAAGGGTGACCGCCAGTTCATTCCCTTTTCGGTCGTAGATGATACCGCGCTTGGGAAGGAGAGGAATCTGAACATAGTGCTGTTGAGCGGCCAGTCTATAGAGCTGCTCCTTCTTCAGAACCTGAAGTTGGAACATCCGTCCTACGATCAAAACGAATCCGCCGAAGAGGACGAACGAAAGCAGGAGGATCCTGACCTTGAACCAATTGATCGACTTCTTCTTCATCGGATTACGATGATCTGTTCGGGCTTGGGCTTCGTCATCTTCAATTCTTCGACGGCTAACTTCTCAATTCGAGCGCAAGATTTGAGCGTGGCAATTTCCAAACGCAGCTTCCTGTTCTCCTCTCCCAAAGCCCTCTCCACCTTCAAGGCATTCGAAATCTCATATCCTAACCGGATCACCTGAATCCTCGACCAGACATAAAAAAGGCAGCTCCCAAAAAGAAAAAAGAGGAGCGACGTGCAAAGAATGACGAGATTCGATCGGATGCCAGCGGCCTTTTTTCTCTTCGTTGACCCCCCCTCCATCCAAAAGATTCGGCTCCCGTTTACCTCCAAAGCCTTGGCCATTTGCACCCCTCTACAATCTTTCGGCGCATCTCAGTTTCGCGCTGCGCGAACGCGGGTTGCGCTTACGTTCTTCCATCGAAGGCGTGATGGGCTTTTTCGTCACCCTCCGCAGCACCCCTTCCTCCTCCAGTCTCCAAAAGGTTTCTTTGACGATTCGATCCTCAAGGGAATGGAAGGAAATGATACACATCCTTCCTCCTTTCCTCAGGCATCTCCATCCTGTGTTCAGAAATCTTCTCAAATTCTCCAACTCTCGATTCAAGCGAATGCGCAAGGATTGGAAGGTTCGGGTGGCCGGGTCGATCCTGCGAGAATGGAATCTCTTGGGAATGGCCTGATAAACGACTCGCCTCAATTCCTGGGTTGTCGAAAGGGGACCCTTTGCCCTCGTTTCAACGATGGCTGCCGCAATTCGCCTCGCCCATCTTTCCTCCCCAAACTCCCTGAATGTAAATTCCAGTTCTTCGAGCGGAAGAGCATTCACCAGATCGGCTGCTGTCTCGTCCAACCTTTGATCCATCCTCATATCCAAAGGGCCGTCCCCTTTCAGACTGAATCCTCTTTCCTTTCTCTCCAACTGTAAGGAAGAGAGACCCAGGTCCGCCAGGATCCCGTCGACCTCCGAAATCCCAAGCCCTTGGAGCACCTCAGGGAGATGGACGAAGTTCTCCCGGACGATCCGGATGCGATCTCCGTAGGCATTCAGGTTCTTTCTTGCTTCCGCAATCGCCTCCTCATCCCAATCAAGCCCAACGACAATCCCGTCCGGTGAGGTTCGCTCCAAAATCTCAAAGGCATGGCCTCCTCCCCCGAGGGTGGCATCCACGTAGGTTTGGTGCGCTTCGCATCCTAAAAGCTCCATCACCTCTTCAACCAAGACCGGGATGTGCCCAAATCCCATCGCTCCTACTTCGGTCTCCAAAAACCCATCTGTATGAGCGTATCGGTGACCTGATCAAAACCATCTTGAGACCTACGAAACGCTTCCTCCCAGCGTTCCTTATTCCATATCTCGATCAATCTCCCCCCACCGACAAGGACCACGTCTTTTTGGAGATTCGCGTAATCCCTCAGGGATTGGGGGATAAGAAGTCTCCCCTGCTTGTCAATCACGCAGTCGATTCCGCTCGAATAGAAAAATCGCAAGAATGTCCTCGTCTCCTTTCCCAAGGGCGGGAGATTTTGCATCTCCTTCTCCATTTGAGCCCACTCCTTATAAGGGAATGCGACGAGACAGTGATCGTAGTTTGTGATCACCAGGCGGTTGTCATATTCCTTGATCAGGATCTCCTTAAATTTGGCAGGAATACTGATTCGGCCTTTGGAGTCTATGGTATGTTCATACCTGCCCCGGAACACTGTTTCATCCCCCATTCTTGGGCTTCCATACCACCATTATCCACTTTTTACCACTTAGGCAGAAAAATATACCTTCTATTCTTCATTTGTCAAGAAAAATTTTAGGTTACGCTAATTTTTTCCTTAACTTATAAAGGCCACAACATATACGTCAGCCCGTCAGCCCGGCTACCCTCGCACCATATTTAGTCTCCTTGAAGTTTGAATGACTATTTATTAGGCATTTTTTTCCACTTGTTTTGAATCCAATTTCAGACGTCGACCCTATGCCAACCCTCCCTGCAAACGCTTCAACCGGAGCACCTCTCGGTCAACGACACCCTGCTCTTTCGGCAGCGATCGTTCTGTCTCCTACCAATTAGAAATTCGGAGGACTCTCCTGTCGTGGGCGAAGTCACCTTCGCTGAGGGATCATTTCAGATCGTCCGCTTCATAAGATTTTCGAAGATATTCCTGTCCAAACACCCGATCTTGCCCACCCTTGAGGGACGTATGACAATACAGCGACACCAGCATTTGACAACAAATGGCAAGGCGCCTAAAATAGCAATCGAGGTTGCGAAGATGGTCCCAGAAACCATACGAAGAAAGGTAGAGAAGCTGCGGGAGGAGATCGAGTATCATAACTACCGCTACTACATTCTCGACCAGCCCGAGATCTCCGATGCCCAATATGACCGCCTCATGAAGGAGCTTGAAACACTGGAGGAGCAGTACCCTGAGCTCCGCACGCCAAACTCCCCAACCCAGAGGGTCGGCGCACCTCCCCTCGAAGAATTCGAAATCGTGAGACACACCATTCCCATGCTCAGCCTCGCCAATGCCTTCGATGAGAGCGAGGCGAGGGAGTTCGACAAGCGGGTGAAGAAATTCTTGGGCTCCTCTGCAGACATCGAATATGTCGCCGAGCCGAAGCTCGACGGCCTTGCGGTCGAGCTCGTCTACGAACGTGGACAATTTGTTGTCGGCTCCACCCGTGGGGACGGTGTCAATGGGGAGAATATCACGCAGAACCTTCGTACCATCAAAACCATTCCTCTCCAGTTGATCCGGAGGGAGATCCCTGTGCCTGAGCGGCTCGAAGTCCGGGGCGAGGTCATCATGCAACTAGAGAAATTTCGCGAACTCAACCGAAAGCGGGAGAAGGCAGGGGAACCCCTCTTCGCCAACCCGAGGAATGCGGCTGCAGGGTCGGTCCGGCAACTCGATTCCAAGATCACGGCGGAACGTCCCCTCGAGATTTACTGTTATGGCATCGGCGAGGTCAGGGGCCACACGTTCAAATCTCAATGGGAGATCCTTCAAACCTTTCCGAAGTGGGGTCTGAGAGTCAACCCTCATATTCGAAAATGTAGAAATTTCGATGAAGTGATTCACTATTACCACGACATGAACGAGAAAAGGGAGAAGCTCCCATACGAGATCGATGGAATCGTCATCAAGGTAGATCGGCTCGATCTTCAGGCAAGGTTGGGAGAGATCTCTCGGAGTCCTCGGTGGGCCTTGGCCTTCAAGTTTCAGCCCAAGCAGGAGACGACCAAGATCTTGGATATCATCGTTCAGGTGGGAAGGACAGGCGCCCTCACCCCTGTCGCTGTGATGGAGCCTGTCAAGGTGGGCGGAGTCGAGGTGAGCCGGGCAACGCTCCACAATCAGGATGAGATCGACAAGAAGGATGTGAGAATTGGAGATACGGTGCTAATCCAGAGGGCAGGGGACGTGATTCCCGAGGTCGTCCAAGTAGTGACTTCAAAGCGAACGGGAAAAGAGAAGAAATTTCGGATGCCCACAAAATGCCCGGTCTGTGGTGCGGATGTCATCCGAGAAGAGGCCATCCACCGCTGCATCGGCCTTGACTGCCCGGCACAGTTGAAGGGGCGAATCAAACACTTTGCCTCGAAGCGAGCCATGGACATCGAGGGCCTTGGAGTCAAATTGATTGATCAACTGGTGGACAAAGGTCTGGTGAAGGATGTGGCCGACCTCTACTATCTTCGTAAGGAACAACTGATGGAACTTGAGCGAATGGCGGACAAATCAGCACAGAATATCATCGATGCCATTGAGGCCAGCAAAACAAAACCCCTGTCGAAGTTCATCTATGCCTTAGGGATCCGGCACGTGGGGGAAACGACGGCGGAAGACCTGGCCCGTCGTTTTCCCCGTCTGGATGATTTCTTCCATCTCTCTGAAGAAGACCTCAGGCAGGTGGAGGGCATAGGCCCCGAAGTATCGGCGAGCGTTTTTCAGTTCTTCAGGGACAAGAAGAACAAAGAGTCGATCGAACGGCTGAGAAAGGCCGGGGTCAAGGTGATCGAATCGAAGGGAAGAGAGAAGGGGAAGCTCGCCGGAAAGACCTTCGTCTTCACCGGTGCCCTGAAGGCCTTTGGAAGAGATGAGGCGAGAAATCTCGTGGAGTCCCTGGGTGGGATGACGGCCTCGAGTGTCTCGAAGAAGGTGGACTTCGTTGTCGTCGGCGAGGATCCGGGTTCCAAACTGGATAAGGCGAGAGAATTAGGAATTAAAACCCTCACCGAGGAAGAATTCAAAAAGATGGTTGGCTAAGGAGGCCTCCCTCTTGTCTCCGATCTCAATCCGCATTAGATGTAGCGAACTTTCCTGACGGCAGGCGAGACGACAAAGACCCTCATGTTGTTGCTCCCAGGATCTGCGGGGAAGACGAAGAAGCCCGGGCGGCTCGGATCGTAACCCAACGTCGTACCGACCAAGATTTCACCGTCTTTGAACGTGACCTCCACCTTTTTCCCAGTCGGTTTTTCCTTCTCCGGAAATTTTTTCTTTTCATCGTATTTCGGGTTCCCAGCAAAATCCCTGACGAAGAAAACTGCTTTAAGCTCCTTGATCAAGATCTCCTTTGCTTCTCCCGAGGCCTTCGAGGCTGAATGGAGGTGAAAACGCTCCTTGTTAGGCAGGAAATCCTGTGTAAACCCTTTCAGCACCCTTCCGTCGGCATACCTGACCACCACCTTGACAGGTTCCATCTCGACCCCCTTTCTCTCAGTCCCCTAAGCGCCTCCAAGATGTCAAAAAAATCATAACCCCCGTCCTGTGGAAATGCAAAGATTTCGTGAATCCTCCCCCGAGCTTCGCAGGGAGGAGGCTCAAAGCCACTTCCTCTGCTGAAGTACGGGACTAGGGAGATCATCCTACTCACTTTGGTCATAATTCCGGGAGTGTTCGGGAACTCCGGTTCCCTTTCAAATCGTTTAAAGTTTACGAAAAACGACATTACGAAGTCAATAGAAAAGAGTATCCGTCCGGTAACGCCTTACCTACCGGGGAAATTCCACGCAATCGGACAGGGACGTCGGAGAAAATCTTAGAGCCGTAACCTCAGCCTGTCCCCGGGCTCGAACAATCCGATCTTCCCCACGCCTCAGTGACGCATGACTCCGTCCATAAAATGACAAATGCGCAACCACCTAATGAAACGGAAGTCCCCCTTTCACTCGGTCGGGAAATATTCTACAGTTCTGGTATAATTAGGCGCGAGCAGGGGTCCAATGAAAAAGAAGGTCATCATCGATTGCGATGTGGGGGTCGACGACGCCTTAGCCCTAATCCTCGCCTTTCATTCGCCCGAACTGGAGGTTCAAGCCGTCACCGCCGTCAACGGAAACGTTCCTTTGCATCAGGTTGTTGAGAACATTCAGAAGGTCCTTTCTCTCATCCGTCCGCAGACCAAACCCTTGATTGCCAAAGGCGCGGACCGGCCCCTCAAAGGAAAGACCATCCATGCCCGTTCGGTTCATGGGACAAGCGGGTTGGGAGGAGCAAGAATCGAATTGAGGGAGGGGGAGGAATGGTGGGAGACTTCCTCCCTGCCTGCCCAAGAGCTCATTCCGGCTATGGCCGCTAAATATCCTGATGAGTTGACCTTGGTGGCCACGGGTCCGTTGACCAATCTGGCCTTGGCAGTTCAAAAACAACCTGAAGCTATGAGAAAACTTAACGGTGTCGTCATTATGGGAGGAGCCGTGCGGACAAAGGGAAACATCACGCCTTCGGCGGAATTCAATATCTTCTCCGATCCCGTGGCTGCAGATATTGTCTTTCGGTCGAGATTACCCATGACTCTGGTTCCTCTCGATGTGACCCATCGGGTTTCCCTAACACCTCAATGGATGGAAGAGAAGATAGGGGTTCTCCCTAATCCTTTCTTCCAATTCCTCGTCGAGGTGACTGGCTATGATCCCATAGCAAAAAAGTTCGGGAATCGGGAGCTGGTCTTCCTCCATGATCCTCTCGCGGTTGGAGTTGTCATCGATCCAAGCCTTGTGAAAAAGGAGAAGATTCCAATCCGCGTCGAGACCGAAGAGGGGGATCGCTACGGAGAGATTGGAGAAGTGAAAGAGGGCGCCGAGATTGACGTGTGCCTGGGCGTTGAGGCGAGTCGGTTCTTGGAACTTTTTTTCTCCCGACTTGTGGGTCCGCACTCGATCCGGTTATGAAGATTTCTTTCAGCCTGGGCGGACAACGGTCTCATGCTCGACGAGCCAACCACCGATTCCATCACGGAGACAGAGAAATGAAAGGCAAAATTCTCGTTCTTGGAAGTTCCAATGTGGATCACATCCTCAAGGTCCCCCGATTCCACGACCCCGGAGAGACCATTATGGCGGAGGAGTCGATCATCGTTTTCGGTGGGAAAGGAGCCAACCAGGCCATTGCCGCCAAGCGCTTAGGAGGAAGGGTCAGATTCATCACGAAGTTGGGCGATGACCACTACGGACAGACCTACCGTTGGCTCCTGAAGAAGAATGGTTTCGATCCGAAAGGAATGCTGCAAGACAGGGAGCGCCCCACGGGCATGGCGTTGATCGAATTGAATCCCACTGGAGAAAACCGGATCATCGTTTCAGCCGGAGCGAATGGCTCTCTCTCGGAAAACGATTTGAAAGCCCTCCGGTCCTTCTGGGATGAAATCGACGTCTTCGTCACCCAGTTAGAAATTCCTCTTCCAACCGTAGAAAGGGGGCTCGAGATGGCTAAAGAGCGAAAGGCCCTCACCCTTCTCAATCCATCCCCCCCACAGGAGCTTTCGCCCCATCTCCTCTCGTTCACCGATTTTCTCGTGCCCAACGAAACGGAGGCTTCATTGCTGACAGGTATCGAAATTCGCGGTAAAAAGGACATTCGTAAAATCGGGAAGAAGTTGCTCAGTGGAGGCGCGAGGAATGTACTGATTACCCTGGGCCCCCAGGGGCTCTTTCTCATTAACGAGAACGAAGAGGTCTGGATGGAGGGCTTCCCTGTGAAGGCCGTGGATACCACAGCCGCTGGAGATGCCTTCATGGGAGCTCTCGCCTGTGGCCTCTCCGAAAAAAGGCCAATTCGAGAGGTTCTACGGTTTGCCAATGCTGCCGGTGCGCTGGCCACCATGAAAGTTGGCGCTCAGCCCTCCCTTCCCT
>FWPV01011963.1_pt1 | contig 13585 bp, 6 predicted proteins | sample 2228371 | NCBI WGS metagenome assembly FWPV01 (sample SAMEA103939776, study PRJEB20133) | metagenome | reverse complement strand
AATTTGGCAATTCCTTGACAGAGCCACTCTGCAGCCTGAGCGCCACGGTAGCGCAACAGGTCCTCCTCCCAACGGCCGAAGATGAAGCGTCCCGACACAGTGGCTGTCGCGTTGTTAGAAAGGCAGCACAAATCTGACAATCCTGCGCGAAGCAGGGCGAGCGACTCAGATGTAAGATGGCATCATAGTACCACAGTACTAAAAGCGTTCATCGGTGTGCAAAGGCAAGCAAGGAGGCATGCCATGTCCAACGACACGCTGATCATCATTATCATCCTGCAGATCGGCTTCATCTTGGGTCTGATGGTGGGGGTAGGGCTGTCGCGGCCGCGCATATAAGCGGCAAAGAATCTAACCGCTCTCCGGCGCGATCCACACACCGCCCCTGATGTCAGGCAATGTATATCCCTTGTCTCGAACTCTGTGCGCCTGGAGATCCTGAAGCCGAGTATAGCATCCGCCGCTCGCGCGAACAAGCCCCTGCTGCAGGTGGGCTTCGGCCCACCTCTTGCATTTCCTTCGCAACCTGCGCTCCCTCGCATGAGCGCTTTCGCCAGGACTGCGCCGCCCTTGCCGTCTCCCTCCGAAACGGGTACGATATGCGCGCCGGCGCGCCTTGCGTCCGGCATCGCCCTCCCAGGAGGTACACGTGAACGCTTCTTCGCCCCTCAAGCTGGCTGCGGTCGGCGGCCGCCGCGCGCGGTCGTTCGACGGCGTCTTCGCCCTGCTCGCGGACCAGGTGGAGCTGACCGCGGTCTGCGATCTCGACCCCGAAGAGCTGGCGCGCTGGCGCGCGCTCCATCCCACCGTGCAGACGTTCACCCGCTACGAGGAGATGCTCGAGCGCGCCGATTGCGACGCTGTCTTCGTGACCACGCCGCTGCCGCTGCACGCTGCACAATCGATCCAGGCCCTGGCCGCCGGCAAACACGTCCTCAGCGAGGTGACCGCCATCCGCACGCTCGACGAGGGCTACGCGCTCATCGAGGCGGTCGAGCGCTCCGGCCGCACCTACATGCTGGCTGAGAATTACTGCTACACGCGCCCCAACCGCCTGGTGCTCAGCCTGGCGCGCCAGGGGCTGTTCGGCGACCTGATCTACGCCGAGGGAGCCTATATCCATGATTGTCGCGCCCTGCTTTTGGGGCCGAACAACGAGCTGACATGGCGCGGCCTCTATCGCCGCGACATGAACGGCAACAGCTACCCCACCCATTCGTTGGGGCCGGTCGCGCAGTGGCTCGACATCAACCGCAGCGATCGGCTGGTGAGCACCGCCACCTGGATGACGCGCGAGGACGCGATGACTCGCTACATCGCCGAACGGCTGGGCGGGGACCATCCCATGGCGCAGCCTGGCTACTTCCGCCACGGCGACTCGGCGACGACGGTGATCAGCACCGAGCGCGGCGCGCTGATCGTCCTGCGCGTCGACTGGGCCTCGCCACGGCCGCACAACATGACCCACTACGTGTTGCAGGGGAGCCGCGGCGCCTACCTCTCCGAGCGCTACCACGGCGAGGACCCGCTGATCTGGATCGACGGGCGCAGCCCCGGCGCCAGCCCGCCCGATCCCGTGCGCGGCGAGGCGCAATGGGAGCCGCTGTGGAACTACGCCGCCGAGTTCGAGGACGCGCAGTGGCGATCGCTGGGGGCCGAGGCCCGGCGAGCGGGCCACGGCGGCGGCGACTACTTCGTGATCCGCGATTTCGTCGCGGCCGTGCGCGACGGGACGCCCCCGCCGATCGACGTCTACGACGCCGTGACGTGGAGCGCGATCGTGCCTCTGTCGGAGGAGTCGGTGCGGCGCGGCGGCGCGCCGGTGGAGGTGCCGCGGTTCGCGCCGTGAGGAGAGAGGAAGGAAACAGCCGCGGCGGACGCGTCAGCTCTGAGGAAGAACCACGCCAACGAATGGACAGCGAATTGGCGAATCAGCGAATCAGCGAGTCGGCAAATGAGCGAATCGGCGAACTGGCGCAAGGATTCGCTGATTCGCCCACTTGTCCATTCATTGCTGCCCCTCAGCAGCCTTCTCTCGTGACGAGATATACTCCAATGCCGCTTGAGTGATCAGTCCGGAACGGGTCTCACCATGTTCGCTGGCATATTTATCCATCAAACTCAGGACTCGCTCAGGCAATGTGATATTCACACGTTTCGTTTTGCCCGACCGCTTTGCCAGATCCACCGCCACAACCGCCCAAACGCCGCCCGCATATTCAGGATTGTGTTGGTGGTGTTCTATCGGCTGCGGCACAGGAATAGGCTCGCCGTCTAGCAATAACCCCTCCAAATGACACTCGATCGCTTCAACAGCATTCTGCAAGGCTTCGTCCAGGGTTTCTCCTGCGCTGAAGCACCCGGGCAAATCTGGGACAGTCACACCATAGTCACTATCGGGATCTTTATGAATGACGACTGAATAGCGCATCTTCTCTCACCCTTTCTCGGACCAGGGCCAACCCGCTTGACGATAGATGCACCGCAACGTGCCAACCGGCAGATCTCGCTTCGGATGAGGAACAGTCACCCGGCCGGGTTTGGTTGGATGCTTGAAATGATGATGGCTACCGCGCACATGAACCAGCACCCAACCATCGGCCTTCAACCTGGCAATGACCTCACGACTGTTCATGCTCTGATTATACACACTATACACATTTCGTCAAGGGCTGCCTTGCAGCACCTCCGTTAAAATGGGATACCGTTCTTCATCCATTCGTCGACCATACCGTTCCACGCAGCGATCAGGCGATCGTCGAAGGGGTCCTCGTCGCTGTTGGCCACGCCGCCGTGCCCATCCAGCCAGGCCACCGTACGGCTCACGCCCGCTACCCAGGAGACGGTGTAGCGAAAGCCGAGATCGAAGCGCGCCGCAGTCGTGTCAAAGATGTTGTTGAACTGAAAGTTGTCGACGAGCACGCGCGCTCGCTGCGGCGCCAGTCGGTAGAGGAGCTCGGTGGGGATATGGACCAGCGTGGGCGGCGGCGCATTGAGCGCCTCGGCTACCCCTTCGTAATAGCTGTTCCACGTCAGCCATTCCTCGCCCGTGACGTGATAAGCCCGCCCATAGGCGCGACGGTTGCCGATCGCTCCAACGAAGGCGCGGGCCACGTCGTCGACATGGCAGGCCGACCACAGGGAATTGCCATCCCCATGGACGATCAACGGCTTGCCTTTGCGGATGCGATCGATATAGGTGGTGCCCCAGCCCCACGTCTGGACGATGCCGCCCCCCTCGCCGTAAGTGAAGGCGGGACGGATGATCGTCGCCGCTATCTCGCCGCGAGCGTTGGCCTCCAGCAGCAGGTCTTCGCACGCTCGCTTGCCCTCGCCGTAGGCATTGAGCGGGCGACGCGGCGTATCCTCGCGATAGGGCAGGACGGGCGCCGGCTTGGCGTAGACATCCACCGTGCTGCAGAAGATCACCTGAGCGGCGCGCCCGCGCGCCGCCCGCAGGAGGCTGGCCGCCTCCTCGGGCCGAAAGCAGATCATGTCGATCACACAATCGAAGGGGCCAGCCGCCTGCACCTGGGCCTCGAACGCCGCGTGGTCCGTGCGATCGCCGATGATCTGTTCCACCGGCCCGGCGAACCGTCGCGGGCGCTGGCCACGATTGTAAAGGGTCACATCGTCGCCACGCGCCAACAACTGGCGCGTGATGGCGGTGCTGATCAGACCGGTGCCGCCGATGATCAGGATACGCATGGCTCACTCCACTCGCGCGAAGACCAGGATGCGATGGTTGTCGGCGTCCGCGACGTAGACGTTGCCTTGCCCATCGACCGCTACGCCGTTGGGCAACGCGAACGATTTGTTGTCGCTGCCATACTGCCCGAAGGTCGCCCGGAAGGTCCCCTCCGTGTCGAAGACCAGGACGCGATACCCCTCCGGGTCGGTCACGTAGACGAGGTTGGCCTGAGCGTCCACGGCCAGATAGGGCTTGTTGACGATCGACTGGCTCTCCCAGCCGCTGATCGTCCATTCCTTGAGATAGCCGAAGGCGGCATTGAACTTCTGCACGCGGCGGTTCCATGTGTCAGCCACATAGAAGTTGCCCTGCGCGTCCGTCGCGATGCCCACCGGCTCGTCCATGTACCCCTCGATCACGCCTCCGCCTCCCCATTGAGCAACGAAGTTGCCCTGGGGGTCGAACTTCTGCACGCGCTTGTTGCCGGTGTCCGTGACGTAGACGTTGCCCTCCGCGTCGAAGGCGATGGCGCGCGGCCCCCACATGCCGATCGGCTGGCCGAGCTGGCCATCGGTCGTGGCGAAGAATCCCCACTTGCCCAGGAACTGACCATCCAGCGTGAACTTCTGGATGCGATGGTTCCAGGTGTCGGCCACATAGACGATGCCATTCGCGTCCACGGCGACGCCCCACGGCTCGCGGAACTGACCATCCCCCAGTTGCTGCGGCCCGTCGCCGTCGGGATCGACGCAGCCCGGCCGATCCGGCGCGTAGAGGTCGCAGCTCGTCCCCCAGCCAACCACGTAGTTGCCCTGCGCGTCGAACACCTGGATGCGATGATTGCCGCTGTCGGCGACGACGATGCGACCGTCGGGCGCGACCGCGACGTTGCGCGGCGTCTGGAACTGGCCGGGCGCGCTGCCGGACGCGCCGGTGACCCCCAATTGACGGATCGCCGCCGCCTCTCGGAACCCTTTCTCATACGGATCGACGGGCGCAGCCACTTCCGCCGGGCTGGCGCCGAACCGCCATACCTGGCTGGCGATGTCGCGTCGCACATAGAGGTAAAAATTGTGGACATAGGGCCACTGCGTCAGCGGCGTATCCCAGCGGCGATACAACACCACGTCCCAGAACTTGCGCCGCTTCTCGGCATCCAGCGCCCCCTGCCACAGGCGCTCCCAGGTCAGTCCTTTGTAGTCCTCGCGCGGCCACCAGACCAGACGATATTTGTAGCGCAGATATTTGTTGCCCAGGAACGGCTTGACGCGGCCGTCGTTCTTGTCGCCTGCGATCACCACCGGCGCATCGAGGGCCTCACGGCTGGGGCTGGCGCCGTAGAACGCCTTGTTCGGATACTCGCGCAGGTACCACTCGAGCGGCCACGTCGAATCGTCGTCATACGCCACCTTGATCTGCTTATCCCCCACCGTCTGCCGCGACAGCAGCTCGATCTCATTCATGACGTATTTGATGTCCGGCGTGCCATGCGCATAGACCAACATCTCGCTGGCCAGGTCGTAGTTGACGTAGTTGAGCAGATAGGTGACGCGCACCGTCCAGGCCGTCAATCCCACCAGGACCACCGCCGCGGCCACAAGCAGGCTCTGGCGCGCGCCCAGACGCTCGGCGTACCCCCAGCCCAGATAGATGAGGACCACGAAGACGACCAGCGAGAGAATGCCCTGCGTCGTCGCGCTCAAGCCGGCGATCGAGCTGTCGCGAAACGCCTGGCCGCCGACGATCTGGCGCACGAAGGCGGCCAGCGGGCCGAGCGTGAACGCCAGCAACGCCAGCGTCAGCGCCAGCTTCCACCAACCTGCCGCTCGCCAGGCCGCGCCGTCGACGCGCGCCCACAGCCGTTGGACGAACCATCCTCCCAGCACGGTCATCGGGAAGGCGATGTGGACGCTCAGCCAGGGCATCTTCTCGCCCGCCCAACTGTAGAGGCCCCAGCTCGCCAGGGTCCACCACAGCGCGAAGAGGACATAGAGAGATGGAACGGACAACGCAGGGTTCGCCGTCGCCTCGCCCGAGCCGGAAGCCGACGCCGTGAGCGGAACCGTCCCAGCCGGCGCGCGCTTCGTCCTGGCCTCAGCCTGCGGCGCGCGGCGCGGGGCAAAACGCCAGACGCCCGCGATCACCGCCAGCGCGCCGCCCAGGCTCAAGAAGAGCGGCAGGAACTCGTAAAGCGGCACGACGAGCAGGTAATAGTACCAGGGCTGGCTGCCGCGCTGCACATCCTGCTGCGCCATCCAGTAGCCCAGGCTGCCGATCACCCCTGTCGCCATCCCCTTGCCGTTGGTGTAGAAGGTCGTGAACAGGGTCAGAGCGATGGCCCAGAACAGGCCCGCGCCGATCAGCCAGCGCTGGCGCAGCCAGCCCCAGCCCAGGGCCGCTGCGGCGAGCGTCATGACAGCCAGGACCGCCCCCGACCGCACGAGGGCGGCGCTGCTGTAGTCCTGCGGATCCCAGCCCAGCAACTTGATGAGGAACGGGCTGAAGAGGGGCAGCGACAGGGAGACGATCCAGAGCAGAAGGTCGACCTCGGGCAGGGCGCGCAGGCGCTGCTCGCCCCAGCCGCCCCATAGCGCATACAGCCCGCCCGCCAGGAGGGCGACGCCAGCGACGAAGACGGCCAGGAGGATGGACGCCTGCCCCGGCTCGAGCTTGATCGCGCGGTAGAGGGCGAACACCGTCGCCGCGCCGCCTGCTGCGAGCAGCCCCAGACACAAGACCCGATCCATGGGACGCTCCCATGGCTCGCGCAGCAGGCGCGCCACGATGACGAGGATGAGGAAGCCGGCCAGGATGACCGTGTGCAGGAAGGCAACCTCTTTGGTCGCATAGCTGACGGCCAGCGCCGCCGCGGTCACATACAGCCAGCGCGCGCGCCGCTCCTCCCAATAGCGGAAGATGGCGATCAGCATCACTAACAGCCAGAAGGCGATATAGACATCGTTGCGGATGTAGCGCGAGTAATAGAGCAACGAGGGCGAGAGCGTGACCATCGCTGCCGTCGCCAGCGCCCCCACGCGCCCGATCCAGCGCCGCAACCCCCAACACAGCGGGATCATCAGCGTGCCCAGCACGGCGACCGAGAGGCGCGCCGTCGCGTCGTTGACCCCGAAGAGGAAATAGAACAGAGTGTTGATGTGAAACAAGAACGGGCCGTGCATCATGGGATTGTGCTCGTAGCCGCGGCCGTCATAGAGTTGCCACGAATAGAGGGCATGCAGGCTTTCATCGTGGCTCATCGCTCGCCAGCCCAATCCGTAGACGCGAGCGATCAAGGCGACCAGCGTCAACCCCACGTACAGCGCCTTCTCGCCATCCCAGGCGATCAAGGTCGCCAGGGGGACATCCCAGATCCGACGCGTCTCAGCAGGTTTGTCCATGCGCTATCCTCGCATCACAACGCCAAACGGCGGTTCTTCGCGCCGTCGCACCAATTGCGCGGCCCTACCCCCCCGCGCCGCTCTCCTGCAACGCCACCCACACGACCACCTGTAGCGCCTCCGCTGGCGTGCGCCCCTGGCGCAGCAACACCCAGCGCGCCAGATCGCGGCCGCGCAGGCCCAACGGCGACCAGCGTTCGACGATCGTCACGGCGCGACCGCTGTATGCGCCAGCCGACGCCACTTCCATCGCGGACGGCGCGATCACGACTGGCGTCGTCAACCCCGGGCCTGGCGCGCCGACCACGCGCACATCCGCCAGGTCGCGCAGGTACCAGCGCAGGATCGGCGTCTGCGCCGATTCGACGATCGCCGCCGGCAGCAGATGCGCGTCGCCGACGCGTTGCGCCGACAAACGGGCGACCTGACTGGCCAGCAAACGCGCCTCGGACGAGGTCATCTCGAACTGCACAGCGGGCCGCCGTTCGAAATCGACCCCCTGGGCATTGATCCAACCGGCGCTGGCGGTCCACAGCAGGCCGAGCGCGCTGCCGAAGAGGGCCGTCGTCTGCAATGTAGGCCGCCACCCCACCCACGTCCCGAAGAAGAGGACCAGCCCGACCATCAGACCCGCCGGCGCGAGCATGGCCAGCGCATACTGCACGGTGCCATGCTCGGTGTAGCCAGACGCCCACACGTAGAGGGTGACCGTCATCACGCCGAGCGCGCCGCCCAGCGCGATCATCTCGGCGCGCAGGATCGCCCCATCGAGGCGCGCGAGCCAGGCGCGCACGCCGCTCCCCGCCAGCAGCGCGAGGGGCGGGATGGCGATCACCAGGTCCTGCGGCTGACGCCCCGGCGTCCCTACGGCCCACAGCACAGCCACCCCCGCCCAGATCGTCAACGCGCGCGCCAGCCGATCGCCGCGACGCCAGCCGCCCAGCGCGCCGTAAAGGCCCCACGCCACGAGCAGCGGCTCATCTATGAGCAGCCGGACCAACGGCCAGTAGAAAGGATACGTGATCTCCGACGGCGTCCAGCGCGCCGCCCATGCGCCCAGCAACCCCGCGGCGGCGCCGACGCCGTCCCAATGGCGCAGCCCCCCCGTGGCCAACAGCAGGAAGACGAGCGCGCCCGGCCGCCACAACGACCACGACAAGGGCGCGATGCCGACGTCATCCGCCGCGCCAAGGCGTCGCCCCCAGGCCCACGCGAGCGCCCACGCCAACAAAGCCGTCCATACGCCTGGGCCGCTGAGCAATCCCAGAGCCAGGGCCACCCCCACCCACGGCCGCCAGCGCGCGTCCTCCCGCGCGGCCAGCCAGGCCGTCAGCGTCGCCAGCGCGCAGGCCGCCGCCAGCACATCGCCCGAGGCGTAGCGCGCGAAGTAGGTGACCGTCGGCGAGAGCGCCAGGAAGCCAGCCGCCAGCAACGCCGCTCCCCTCCCCAGCGATCGGCGCAGGGCAAAGGGCAGCAGACAGAGCGCGACGCCCGCCAGCGCTGGCCACAGGCGCGCCAGCGCGTCGCTGCTCGTCGTCAGCCAGAAAGTCGCCTCTTGTAAGGTGAAGAGAAGTGGGCTGAGGCCAGTCACGCTCGCTGGCTGACCCTGCGCCGCCTGCCACGCCGCCAGCGCTCCCCGCGCCTCATCGACATGAAGCGGCAGAGCCGCCAGATCGAACCAGCGCCACAACGCGGCGCAGAGCAGGATCGCCAGATAGGCAGCGTGCTCAAGGGTCACGTCGAAACGGACAGGCGCCCTCGATCGCCCCATCACAGAATCCCCCTTCACAGCGAGTCTTTCATCGTCGGTAGATGCGTACCGTCGCGTTCTCGTAGGCTTTGAACAGCGCCTGCTCGAAACGGGCCAGGCTGGGGGTCGTCAGATGGTACTTCTCGCGCTCCAGACTGCCGACGTAGAGGTAGTCGATGTTCCACTGGTCCATCAGATCGCGCAACTCCTGCCCGCGCGCCGATCGGTAGATGCGCTCGATCGCCTCCGGCCGCCCCGCCACCACATCGCCGTACCGGCCGCCGCGCCACTGCAACTCGTGTCCATCCCATCCCAGCAACGTCGGCAGCCCCGTGGCCATCGAGACGCGGTTGAACTGACTGTACGATCCGCCCGGCGCCTCGAGCACCACCGCAACCCCTCTGACGTTGGCCTGCAGCCATTCGATGGCGGCCAACTCGTCAGGCTGATAACGCCGCAGATGGATCAACCCGTCCAGCGTCGCTTCCCCCTGAAAGCGGTTGGCCTTGCTGTAAATGGCTGGAATAGTATACAGCAACCCCGCCGTCGAGAGGAGGACGATCAGGGACAGCGCGCCCAGCCAGGTCGCTTTCGACAGAGCGGCAGCCGTGCGCAGGGCGTCGCGCGCGCGCGCCGCGATCCGCACGGTCGCGTAGGCTGCGGTCAGCGCCAGCAAGACCCAGGCCTGATAGTAGAACTTGAAGACCGTGTTCATGCGGACGCCGAACGTGTCCTTGAGATATACCCATTCCACCGCCAGCGTCAACAGCAGGGCCACGCCCGCAAGCAGCAAAACGTAGACCGCCGCCGGCGCGGTTGGATCGGGCCGATCGGGCCGCAGGGGAGATGCAGGCTGCGAAGCAGGCGAAGGTCGCTCGCTTCCCACCTGGACGAGCGCCGCGATCCAGGCCAGCCCCAGCGCCAGGATCAGGGTCGTCCCCGGCGTGCGCACGCGGGCCAGGGCGATGGCGCCCAAAAGCTGCCACACGCCCTGGCCCGCCGCCTGCTCGCGCAGCGCTGGCTGATCGAGGACGCCGCGCAGAAAAGATTGGCCAGCCGGCGTGACCACGACCAGCAGCGCGGCCAGCGCGCCGACGAGCAAGGGCGCGCCCAACGTCCAGGGCAGCCAGCCAATCCCCGCCCGTGCAACGCGCCGCCATCCCAGCGCGCTGGTGAGGGCCGCCAGCCACGCGGCCAACGCCGCCAGGAAAAGCCCGAACATCAAGGCGAACTGCGCCAGCCGCGTGGGGAAGATCAGGTTGGGCAGAATCCCCCCGGCCTGCGAGGAAAAACTGAGATAAAAGGGGAGATAGAGCAGAGCGCCGAGCGCCCCTAACCCCGCCCCGACCCGGATCGCGTCCGTCGCCGCGGCGGTCCAGCGGCTGGCCGATGACGCGGGCTGGCCCGCGCGCGCCTCCTCCGCCCCCCGATCGATCCCTCTCCTCAGACCGTAGGCCGCAGCCGCCAGCAGGAGATAGATCGGGAAGTCCCATGTGTTGAGGAACCCCAACGCGCCCAACGCCAGCGCATACAGGCAGAACCCCGTCCGCGCCAGCGGCCAGGAGGCGATCGCCGCGGCCAGCGGCCGCAGCAAGGCGACCACGCGCCCCCACGCCGACGCCAGCGCGGACGCTTCCGGGGAAGAGGTCGCCTCATCGCCGCTGGGGCGGCCGCTGAAGCGACCCGCCCCAGCGCGCCGATGCAGGAACAGGTTCAGCCCCAGCCCGATCGCCAGCAGCGCAAAGGGCAACGCCAGCACATGGGGATGCATGTCGCCGAGGAGAAAGCTGAAGAGGGGGAACTCGTCGATCGGCTGCACGCCGATGCTGTTGCCCAACAGATCCCGATCGTGGATCACGCGCGAGGCGCGCCACCACCACCAGTGTTCGGTCGGCAGCCAACTGCCGGTCGCTGGCCCCGCGCCCAGGTCTTTGACATCCAGCCACTGGCGCAGCGTCGCCGCAAGCCAGCCGCGAGCGTGCAGGACCTCGAACAGCCCCTCCAGGTTGCCCATCAGCGCCACGAACAAAGGCCCCAACAGCGCCGCCAGCAGCCCGCGCGCGCGGCTGCGTCCATCGGCGCGCAGCAAGTTGTAGGTCACGCTGAAGGCGCCCACCAACGTCAGCGCCATCCAGCTCGCCACCCCCAGGTTGAAGGCGATCGTCGGCGCCACCCCCGACAGCCGCGTGAGCACGGCCAGCATGACGTAGCCGAAGTAGTAGTAGCTGATCGCGTAGCCGGAGAGCCAGGGATCAAGCGGCGGGAAGCGCGGGCTGCGCAGGATGCCGTTGAGGAAGGTGAACTCCATCGGCTTCTCGGTGCCAGCGATCGCCGGATCGAAAGCGCGAAAGATCGCCCACAGCACGAAGGCGACCAGAAACATCCCCTCGCTGACGGCGACCAACCGGCCATGGGCGCGCAGCCAGGCCCGCAACGCGGCCCAGCCGCCCGTGACGTCCCGCATCGTCCACCACGAGGCGGCCCCTACCAACAGCAGGCTGGCGAGGATCGCGCCCAGGTCATTGGCCAGCAGGCCGAAGCTGGAGCCGATCCACAGCCCGTAGCTGACGAGCAGCAGCCCGAACGCCTTGCTCAGCCCATAGCCGCGATCGCTCAGGGTCGCGCACAGGCGCCAACACAAAGGCCAGGCCGCCAGCCCCACGATCTGGAACGCCAGCCACCAGCGCAGCAGATCAGCCATGCTCACCCGGCCCGCCGCACCTGATAGATGCGCACTTCGGGGTTCTCATAGACGAGGTCCCACTCCACCCCAGCGTAGCGATCGAACTTGCCGACGACCCCGGCCCCGTAATAGAGGCGCTCCAGGGCGCCCACATAGATGTAGGTCACATCATACCGTCGCAGCAGACGGCGCGTCGTCTCGATGTCGGGATCGGCATAGATCGTAGCCACGTCGTTGAGGCGGCGATCGATCGCCTCGCCCGGCAAGACCGCTCGCTGCTGACGCTGATGCCAGTCCCAGCCGATGACGGTGGGCAGCCCGGTGTAGATCGAGACGCGCGATCCCCAGCGATAGAGCGGCGTGTTCGCCTCGACGATCACCGGCGAGCCGACGACGTTCTGCTGCAGCCAGACGATGGCCTGCCGGTCCCAGTCGAGGATGATCGCCTGGTCCTGGTCGTAATAGACGGCCTGCTCCATGTAGGCCATGCCATCGAGCGTCGGGCCTACCGCCGGCTCAAAGCGATCCTCGATCTTCGCGCGCGTCGCGAGCAGCGGATAGAGCAGACAACAGGCCAGGAGGAGGACGAAGGACGCCTGCCACAGGCCGCTCCCCGCCCTCGCCGCCGACCCGATCGCGGCGCCTTCATCGCCTTGCGGGACGGATCGCCCCCGCTCCAGGCGCTCCCAGAGGATGGGCAGGCTGGCCGCCGCGGCCACGCCCCACATCACCCACACCTGCAAATAGAACTTGAACACCGTGTTCATGCGGCTGATGTCGCCCTTGAGGACGATGACCTCGACCGCCAGCGTCAACGCCGCGCCCAGGGCGATCAGGGTGAGCACGAACTGCCGACGCGGCTCCGGGCGCGGGCTGAGCGCCAGCAGCCCTGCCAGCACGATCACCGCCAACGCCAGCGCGAAGACGAACTGCTTGAAGACGACCAGCGCCAGCAGCACGTAGCTCACCGTCGCCAGCGCCGAGAGCGCCAGGCTGTACCACGGCGACGGGCGCACGAGCACACGATGCCAGTGGCGCAGCCGCCGCAGGGCATACCAGCGCCGCCAGGCGAGCTGCAGGACGCGCGCGAGCGGGTGATGATCCCGCCCGGCGCGCAGCTCGCTCAACAGGTAGGTGATGAGCACGAACAGGAAGAAGCCGTGGATGATCAGATAGGCCCACAGCGGCGTCCGCGATCCCTTCCACAGCTCGACGCTCGAGTACGCGCGCGCGTAGGCGCGATGGAACGGCAGAAAGGCGAGAAAGGCAATGACGATCAGCGCGCCCCAGCGCCAGGCCACATTCCACAATACGGCGCCGTCGATGCGTCCCCGCCGCGCGTATTCGCGCCAGAACAAGGCCGCCGCCGCGAGCGCGGCGTAGGTGGGAAAGTCCCAGGTGTTCATCGGCCACAGCGCGCCCACAACCAGGCCGAGCAACATCAGCGTCGCCGCCTCGCCCCAGTTGATAGCGGTCAGGCGCGCGCGAATCCAGCGCGCCCCACGCGCCAGAACAGCGCCCGCGCCGCCCAACTCCCCCTGTTCCCCAGCGATCCCGCCGCGCACGAGGTGGACAGCGAACGCCAGCGCCGCCAACGTGTACGGCAACGCCATCATGTGGGCGTGCAGGTCGGCGTAGAGAAAGGTGAAGAAGGGGAACTCAGTGATGGGGACAGCCTCCGTCGGCGGGTGCGGGATCACGCGCGTGGCGTTCCAGTACCACCATTCGATGCGGAAGGGGAGGGCGCGCCCCTCGAAGATCACCTGGCGCGCGCCGTCGACCACGCGCGCCAGCGTGAGCAGGCCCGGGATCGTCGTCGGAAAATCGACCCGGCTCACGTCGCGCAACCCCTCGAGGATGAGCTTGATCTCCCCCAGGTTGCCGATCACCGCCACGAACAGCGCCCCCAGCCCGCCAGCCGCCAACGGTCCCCAGGCGCTGCGGACCGCAGCCGCCGCGCGTTCACGCCACCCCTCCGCCAGGTTGTAGGCCACAACAAAGGCGCCCGTCGCCGTCATTGCGAAGATCGTCGGCGCCGCCAGATTGTACGCCACCGCTGGCGC